>Ga0268359_12930_pt1:0-5000 | contig 18100 bp, 12 predicted proteins | sample BioMet11_FD_194416 | JGI IMG/M metagenome (GOLD analysis project Ga0268359, IMG submission 194416) | Sewage microbial communities from Oakland, California, United States - Biofuel 11 (PacBio Assembly) | ecosystem: Engineered > Wastewater > Sewage > Unclassified | place: USA: California...
GGACAAAAACAGGAAAAGCGCCAGGGGCGCGGCCAGCAGCCCGAGCAGTTCCAGGCGCAGCCGCCACCAGAGAAACAGGAAAATGACGAGCAGGCTCCAGGCGAGCAGGCTAAAGTAGAATTCGCCCGACAGCAGGGCGGTCCCCCCCTCGGCCCCGAGCAGCACGGCCAGATCGACCGTGTGCAGGGCAAACCCGGCCACCGTGGCCAGACTGCCGCACCGCCGTAGGCTCGGTCGGCCGAACACGATGCCGAGCAGGTGGAGGGTGGCGCCGACAAAGTAGCCACCGAGGACGAAAAAGAACAAAATGTTAAGCGCTTGCATCGCTCAGCGCCCCCGAAACCAGCGCGGCCGCCTGATCGTGCAGGGCGGCGGGCAAAATGTCCCGGACAATGGCCGTGGAGGCGGGCGCATCGCCACGCTCCAGGGCTTCGAGCAGGGAGGAATTGACCAGTTCGCGGAAAATGGCCGAATTGGTCTCGGTGCCGAGGCCAAGCCCCAGGACCAGGGGCCGCAGCCGGCTCATGAGCAGAAGCAACGCCCCGTATTCCCGCCCAGAAATTCGCCTAGCCCCTGCCGGATCTTGCGGGCCAGGGCCGGCGAGCCGCCGCCCGTGGAAATAGCCACGGTCAGGTCGCCCTGGGTAAAAAGCGCCGGCACGATGAAGCCGCATTTTTCCGGCTGGTCCACGATGTTGCACAGGATGCCCCGGTCGGCGCATTCCCGGCTGATGCCCCAGTTGAGGTCCTCGTCGTCGGTGGAGGCAATGACCAGGAAGCGGCCGTCGAGATCGGACGAAGTGAAGTCCCGCCGGGCCAGAACCACGGACGGCAGGGTGTTGAGTTCCTCGGCCAGGGACGGCGACAGACCCGGGTCCAGGACCAGGATCTCGGCCGCGCCGCATTCGGACAGAGTGGCGATCTTGCGCCGGCCCACCTGGCCCGCGCCCACCACCAGGCACCGTTTGCCGTGGAGATTGACGTAGATGGGATAATACCGCATGGAAGCCTCCTATAGCAGAAGAAGCAACAGGCCGGAAAGGGCTTTTTTTCACATGAATTTGGCCGGAAATTGAACGGCGCGAGTCGGAAATGAGACGCTTCCTCGTGTTGCAGTTGGCCCGGTTTGGGGATTTGGTCCAGACGCGGCGGCTCGTCAAGACCTTGACCTACGCCGCCGGCGCGGCCGATGCCGTCCATCTGGTCGTGGATCATTCCCTGGTCGGGCTGGCCCGCTGGCTGTATCCCGGCGTGGCGGTCCACGGCCTGGTCGCGCACGGCGCGCCGGGACGCGAGCGCCGGGCCGAACAGGCGGTCCTGGCCGGGCGGGATGTCTTGGCCGATCTGGCCGCCCTCGATTTTGCCGCGGTCTACTGTCTCAATTTTTCCCCCCTGGGCATGGCCATCGCGGCCATGTTTTCCCCGGAGATCCAGCGCGGCTACCGGATGACCGCCGGCCAGACCGACAAGGACGCCTTGTTGCGCCTGGTGTTCCGGCTGGCCCGGGACCGGCGGGGCGCCGGTCTCAATCTGGCCGACATCTGGGCCCATCTGGCCGAGGCGCCGGTTTCCGCCGATACGGTCAATCCGCCGGCCGCGCCGGGCGGAGGCGGGCTGGGCTTGGCCCTGGCCGGCCGGGTGGCCCGGCGTTCCCTGCCGCCCGAGGTGCTAGCGCCGCTTGTGCGCACGCTTTTTCGGGCCACGGGCGGCAAACGCCTCGTGCTCGTAGGCACGGCCGACCAGGCCCCGGCGGCCCGGGCTTTGCTGCGCCGGCTGGACCCGGACGTGGCCCGGGCCTGCCGCGATCTGACCGGGAAGACAAGTCTTGTCGGGCTGGCCGATGCGTTGACCGGCCTCGACGCGCTGCTCACGCCGGACACCGGGGCCATGCATCTGGCCGCCGCCTTGGGCGTGCCGGTGGTAGGGCTTTTTCTTTCTTCGGCCTGGTGCCACGAGACCGGTTCGTACGGACCCGGGCACCGGATCTGGCAGGCCGTGACCGACTGCGCGCCGTGCCTGGAAGCGGCGGCTTGCCCCCAGGGCCTGGCTTGTTTGGCGCCCTTTGCCGATCCGGTGCTGCCGCGCCTGCTCGCCGGTTCGACCAAGGTGGCGCCGCCGGCGGGGCTGGTCGGGTACGTGACCGGTTGCGATGCGTTGGGTACGGTGTGCCGGCCCGTGGCCGGCCAGGACCCGACCTTGGCCCGCCGCACGGCGTTGCGGGCGGTGGTGGCCCGGCGGCTTGGCCTTACCGTGCCGGGCGAGCCGGCGCTGGAGCAGGAGCTGGTCCAGGGACTGACCGTGGAATCGGACTGGATGCTGCCGCCGCCCGGGGGCGGCGGATGGGGAGTGGTGAGCCATGGACACGCCGCGCGGATTGCGGATTCTGGTCGTGTTGCCGCTCTATGGCGGCTCGTTGCCCGTGGGTCGGTCCTGCGCCGCGGCTCTGGCCGACCTGGGGCAGGTGGTGGAGGTGTTCGAGGCCCCGGAGTTCTACGGGGCGTTTACCGCCCTCAAGAGCCTGCGCGTGACGTCCGACCGCTTGGAATACCTGGAAAACAGCTTTCTCCAGGTCGTGTCCCAGGCCGTGGCGGCCAAGGTCGAGACCTTTGCCCCGGATCTGGTCCTGGCCCTGGCCCAGGCGCCGCTCAGCCGGCAGGTGCTCAAGCGCCTGCGCCGGGACGGGGTGGCCACGGTCATGTGGTTCGTGGAGGATTTCCGGCTCTTTACGTATTGGGAGGCCTTTGCCCCGTACTACGATTTGTTCGCCGTGATCCAGCAGGAGCCGCTCCTGGAAAAACTGGCCGCCATCGGCCAGCCGAACGGGCTGTATCTGCCCATGGCCGCCGATCCAACGGTGCATCGTCCCCTGGAACTCACCCCGGTTGAGGCCAAGCGTTACGGCGCGCCGGTGTCGTTCATGGGTGCGGGCTATCCCAACCGGCGCTTGGCCTTCCGGGAGCTGGCCGATTTCGAGCTGGGGATTTTCGGTAGCGACTGGGACGGGGACGCGGTGCTCGCGCCCCGGGTGCGGCTGTCGGGCCGGCGGGTCACGACCGAGGAGACGGTGCGGATTTTCAATGCCGCCCAGGTGAACCTGAATCTGCATTCCAGCGTGTCGGCCGAGGCCCCGGTGGTGCCGGGCGATTTCGTCAACCCGCGTACGTTCGAGCTGGCCATGTGCGGTGCGTTCCAGCTCGTGGACCGGCGGACGCTTCTGCCGGAACTCTTTGCCGACGATGAGCTGGCCCAGTTTTCGAGCCTGCCCGAACTGCGGGAGCGGCTGGCCTACTTCCTGGCCCATCCCGAAGCGCGGGCCGGCTTTGCCCAAAAGGCCCGCGCGCGGGCCCTGGCCGAACATACCTATACCCGACGCATGGAAACCCTGCTGCGGTTTGCCACCGAACGCTTGCCGGGCTGGCCATCCCGCCCCCGGGGCGAAGCTGCCCTGGCCGGGCTGCCCGAGAACCTGGCCGGGGAGGTGGGGCAATTGCTTGAGCGGCTGTCCCTGCCTGCCGACGTGGCCTTCGATGACCTCATCTGGGCCGTGCGTGCCAGGCAAGGGGAGCTTACCCCCTTGGAGACCTCGCTGCTTTTCTCGACGAATGGCGCAAGCAGTACGGTCCTCGGGCCTAACCACCGCTACTTCTTGATCTCCAGGGCCTTTTCCATCATGGCGTCGGCCGTGGTCACCACCTTGGAATTCGATTCGAACGCCCGCTGGTAGATGATCAGGTTGACCATCTCCGTGGCCAGATCCACATTGGAAGATTCGAGGGTACTGCCGGCGATACCGTCCAGGGTGCCGGTATTGGCGCGTCCCTCCTTGGCCGCGCCGGAATCCGAATTGGCCGAATAGAGGCTGTTGCCCTCGCTGGTCAGGCCCGAGGGGTTGTTGAAGTCGGCCAGGGCCAGAACCCACAGGGCGCGGGTCTGACCGTTGCTGAAGGTGCCGTAAATGACCCCGTCATCGTCTACATAGGCGCTCTTGAAGGTGCCGGAGGTGTAGCCGTTGGCGCTGCTGTTGAGGGTGTAGGACGTCGTGGCATAGTTGGTGGTGCTGGTGGAGGCGTTGACCGTGGACGAGGTGGCGTAGCCGGCATTGTTGGCAGCGGTCGTGCCAATGCCAGCGGCCGTGGTCGGGCAGGTGGAACTCCACTGGGCATTGGACGCGGACAGGCCGGTGGAGAATTCGACGGTCTGGGAAGACAGGGCCGAGCCGTTCGAGGCGGACTGGAACGTAGCGGAAAATTCCGGCACGCCATCGGCACTGTTAAGGGTGGCCTGGGTCCAGGATGAAAGGCTTGTCGGATCGGTGGCGTTGCTGGCCAGGGTATAGGCGGTCTGGTTTTCGAGCACCCCGGACGAAGAGAAGGTGAGGGTCCCGATCATGAGCACGCCGGCCTTGGTCGTGCCGGAGGTGGTACTGTTGCCGTCCTCGCTGGGGTCCATGGTGACCATGTATTCCCAGTATTCCTTGCCGTCTTCATTGGTGATCTTGTTATAGTACACCGTGAGATCGTGGGTTGCGCCTTCGGAGTCATAGACTGTGATACTGGTGGAGTAGTCGGCATTGGACGCCAGGGTGTCGCTGGTGGCGTCGTAGCTCTTGAACATACTGAAATAGGGATGGTGCTGTCGTTGGTCCCGGTCGAGGTCGTGCTGTCGAGGTTGGTGGCCAGGGTGATGGAGCTGGTGGCCTTGGCGGCCAGGGTGAAGTCGGTGATCTGGATATCGGTGACATCGCCGGTGGTAGGCACGGTGGAGAGGTCCGTCCCGGCGAGTTCGGCCGCGTTCAGGGCGTCCTGATCCACGGCCCAGCCCTGGACGTGCAGCTCTTGGGCATTAACCAGATAGCCGCTGGTGTCGAAATTGAACGAGCCGGCCCGGGTGTAGTAGACCTTGTCGGTATCGGGGTTCCGGACCTCGAAGTAGCCGTGCTCGCCGTCGATGGCCATGTCCAGGGTGGACGAACTGGTCGAGTATCCCCCCGTGTCGGTGAGC
>Ga0268359_12930_pt1:10000-18100 | contig 18100 bp, 12 predicted proteins | sample BioMet11_FD_194416 | JGI IMG/M metagenome (GOLD analysis project Ga0268359, IMG submission 194416) | Sewage microbial communities from Oakland, California, United States - Biofuel 11 (PacBio Assembly) | ecosystem: Engineered > Wastewater > Sewage > Unclassified | place: USA: California...
CCGACCTGCACGAATGGCGTAACGATCTCCACGCTGTCTCGGCCAGAGACTCAGTGAAATGGATGTGGCGGTGAAAAGGCCGTCTACCCGCGGAAAGACGGAAAGACCCTGTGCACCTTTACTACAGCTTGACATTGGAGCTTGGGCAACCGTGTGTAGGATAGGTGGGAGGCTGTGAAACCGGCGCGCTAGCGTCGGCGGAGCCAACCTTGAAATACCACCCTCGGTTGTTTAAGCTTCTAACCTGATGCCGTTATCCGGCTCGGGGACATTGTCTGGCGGGTAGTTTTGACTGGGGCGGTCGCCTCCCAAAAAGTAACGGAGGCATGCAAAGGTTCCCTCAGGCTGATTGGAAACCAGCCGTCGAGTGCAAAGGCATAAGGGAGCTTGACTGTGAGAGAGACATCTCGAGCAGGCACGAAAGTGGGGCCTTAGTGATCCGGTGGTCCCGCATGGAAGGGCCATCGCTCATTGGATAAAAGGTACGCCGGGGATAACAGGCTGATCGCATCCAAGAGTTCACATCGACTATGCGGTTTGGCACCTCGATGTCGGCTCATCACATCCTGGGGCTGGAGCAGGTCCCAAGGGTTCGGCTGTTCGCCGATTAAAGTGGTACGCGAGCTGGGTTTAAAAACGTCGTGAGACAGTTTGGTCCCTATCTTCCGTGGGCGTTGGAGAATTGAGAGGGGTTGTCCCTAGTACGAGAGGACCGGGATGAACGAACCTCTGGTGTACCTGTTGTCGCGCCAGCGGCACCGCAGGGTAGCTATGTTCGGAAAGGATAACCGCTGAAAGCATCTAAGCGGGAAGCCTGCCTCAAGACGAGTTCTCCCTGAAGGACCCAGGTAGACTACCTGGTTGATAGGCCGATGGTGTAAGTGCGGTAACGTGCTCAGCCTACCGGTACTAATAGTCCGTTCGACTTGATTCTACCAATCTCTATCCCATCCCTTATTTTAACTTATATATTTCCCTGGTGGCCAGAGAGGCGGGGGTACACCCGATCCCTTTCCGAACTCGGAAGTTAAGCCCGCCATCGCCGATGATACTGCGTAGTTTTGCGTGGGAAAGTAGGTCGCCGCCAGGGTTTTTTTCACCCACACAAACAGCCGCTTGGTTCAACCAAGCGGCTGTTTGCTTTTGGGACCTTCACCCAACACCCCCTCCCCTTGCGCTTCGCCTCGCCAAACGGCCACGCGCGCTCCCTGCCGCACGCTGTGCGCTGTAGCCACCAGTACTGGGAGCGTTCGACAGCTAGGAGTATAACATGAGACTGCTTCACAATTGTCCAGCGGCGTGTTTGGCTCCGCAAGTGCGAATTACAACAGGCTAGAAATCATTTAGGGGGTTCAAAGGTCCTTTGGCCGCAGGAGACGTCAATTTTGACGTATTATGCAGCTGCCTCGATGCGCGGAGGGACTCTTATCAATGCTAGCGTCGTCTCCTGCGCTCGTCGTCCCCTCAAGTCCCGACGTGCTATCCGAGACTCACGAGGAAGAGTCCGGTGACGCACCGGAAGTGACTTTCCGCTGCTAAGGGTAGCGATCTCTTTGCGGTCTTGTTGTGAAAAGGTTCTTGCCGGATTATGCATGACTTTTTTTCTGCCTACTATAATGAACAAATAACTCACACCCAGTTTTCGAAGCCAACCCCATGGCTGGCTCCGGCCTCCGCGTTTCTGGACTTGTTTGTCTTTCCCTGCATCGAGTTTTGCCAATGAGGTGACTAGAGTAGGCAGTTAGAGTCCACGGACGTGGTGTACGGGAGGCCGTCCGGTAAGGGCGGGACTTGAAAGGAAAAGCCATCGTATCCATCCTCATGAGCGGTCAAACTCAGAAGCAGCGAGGAGGAACGATGGCTGACATGACGGTAAGCGGAGGTTCTTGGCTTCGCAAGCGAGTTGAGGCGGGAGACCAGATTTCCTGCGGGACTTGGTCAAGACGGTGGTGGAAGCGCTGATGAGCGCCGATGCTGACGGCGCATGCGGGGCGTCGTATGCGCCGTAAGCCCGGACCGGGTCAACCAGCGCAATGGCTATCGGGAGCGACGTTGGGATACCCGGGTGGGCAGCATCCCCCTGGCCGTCCCCAAACTGCGGGCATGGCAGTTATTTTCCGGACTGGCTGCTGGAACCGCGTCGTCGTGCGGAGCGCTGTTTGGTTGCAGGTGATCGCCGAATGCTACGTGCGCGGGGTTTCTACCCGGCGCGTCGACGGTTTGGTCAAGACGCTGGGCATAGCGGGCATTTCCAAATCCCAGGTGTCGGAGTTTGGCCACGGAACTGGATGCCCGTGTTGAGGAATTCCGTGACCGACCGCTGACGACGGGACCGTATCCCTACTTGTGGCTGGACGCCATGACGCAACGCAGCCGGGAGGGAGGGCGCGTCCTCAACGTCGCCACGGTGGTGGCCACGGGCGTCAACCGGGAAGGAAAACGTGAGATTTTGGGCATGGACGTCATGACCAGCGAAGATGGTGCCGGCTGGACCGCCTTTTTGCGGGGTCTTGTCGCACGGGTCTGACCGGAGCGCAGCTTGTCATCTCTGACGCCCACGCTGGTCTCAAGGACGCCATTGCCCTCGGTTATTCCCCGTGCGCGGCCTGGCAACGCTGCCGGGCGCACTTCAATGCGCACCTGCTGACCAAGGTCGCCAAGTCGGCCCAGGACTTCGTGGCAACCCTGGTTCGTTCGATCTATGCCCAGCCTGACGCCGAGGCGGTTTTGGCCCAGCATGGCCGGGTGGTCGAACAATTGCCGGCGCCAAAAGGCATTTCAGGACGCCGCCGACCTCTTGGAGGATGCCCGGGAGGAAATCCTGGCGTCGCCAGCTTCCCAGCCGTTCCCCAAGGCGTCATTGGAAGCAAATTTGGTCGAACAATCCGCAGGAGCGGCTCAACAAGGAAGATTCGCCGGCGCAGCCGACGTGGTTGGCATCTTCCCGGATCGTGCCGCCATCATTCGGGTTGTGGGCGCGGTTCTGCTGAACAAAATGACGAATGGGCCGTATCCAGTGCGCTATATCTCCCTGGAATCCTTGCAACAGCTCAGGTCAAAGGAGGCTGTGGGACAACTGACCGCCGCCTGAAGCGGGGATGCTCCTTGAGCCGGAGCTGGGCTTGCCGCTCCTCTCGCCGTCGCCATGATTGCTCCCGGGCATGAGCAAGGCCGGGGCGATCAAGGCTTCGCGGAGGCTTGGCCGGAGCGAACCCGAAGGGCTTGGCCTTGAGTGGCCTGGCCGCTCATGCCACAACGGCGGCAAGACGGCGAGGGACATGGGAGACGATGGCACAACCGTACACCACCTTGACGGACGCGAACCGAGTAGCAAATGAAACGGTATGTTGCGTAAAGCTGAGGGCTCCATGGCTTACCGCATTCTCGCCTCGAAGTTGGGGCTATAGCTGCCCGCATCGTCGTGGGACGAGGCCATGAAATGGGAAGCTTGACTGCATCGGTGCCGATGCCGGCTCCATGGACTTCGGCGCCCTATTATCTCGGGCTCCGGGGCCTGCTATTTCCGCCCCAATCCTGCGCCACGATTTCTCCATGTTGCTCACGGCCGCGCTGCGGCAGGACTGCCCGCTCCTCATCGGTACCCTGGGTACGACCGGCGCCAGGCGTCAGATGGAGGTCATGCTGGCCTTCATCAAGGAGATCCTGGCTGAGCATGGCGTTCGGGACCTGCCGGTGGCCGTCATTTCCAGCGACGTGGACGCCAAGCTGTTGCTGGGCCACGTCGACGCCCTGCGTCCCCTCGGCCGGATGCCCCGGCTGACCGAGGAGGCCGTGGCCAAAAGCGTCATGGTTTCCCAGATGGGCGTGGCTCCCTACATTACGGCCTTGGAGGAGGGCGCGCGTATCGTCTTGGCCGGTCGGTCCTGTGACGTGGCCATTTTCGCCGCCGATCCCATCCGGCGCGGGATCGATCCCGGTCTGGCTTTCCAGGCCGCCCATATCCTGGAATGCGGGGCCATTGCCTGCGACCCTGGCTCGGCCAGCGATTATCTTATCGCGGAATTCCGGGACGACGGCGGCGTCGTGTTCACCCCGCCCAACCAGGATCGCAAGGCCACCATCTACTCCATCTCCGCCCATGCCCTCTATGAGGAGAACCACCCCTCCCTCCAGTTCTATCCGGAAGGGGTGCTCGACATGCGTACCACCCGCTATTTCCAGGACGGGGAGCGCTCGGCCGGCTTTCGCGAACCTGCGTTTTACACCAGCCCGCTTTCCGTGAAGATCGAGGGTTCCATGCCCGTGGGCAAGCGCCGGCTTTCCCTGTTCGCCCTGGCCGCGGACCCAGCCAGCTTGCCGGCTCACTTGCGGGAGGGGCGGCTCATCTACGGGTACAATGCCGTGGAGACCACGCCGGTGCCGGCCGGGGAACGGGAGATCGGCATCGTCATCCGGGTAACGGCCAAGGAGACGGAACAGGCCGCGGCCCTGGCCTCGATTCTCAAAGGCTTCCTGCTCCATCTGGGCTATCCCGGACGCATCACCACGGCCGGCAATCTGGCCTTTCCGCTGTCCCCGGGGGAATTCTCGCCCGAAACCGACGACGACACCCACACCACCCTGGTCGTGGCCGGCTCCCGGGAACCGCTTTTCATCGACCAGACCGATACCCTGTTCGCCATGGTGCGCAACTTGGCCCAAATGGACTATCCGGAACTCGCCGCCGCCTGCCAGGCCGAGTTCCTGGTCTTTGACGCGAAAACCCCGCTCATGCTCGTGGACACCATCGCCGCTACCGACGAGGAAGCGATTCGGCTGCATGGACAGGCCCTGGAGGAGCTTGCGCCGTACCGGGCCAAGGACGGTTTTTCCGCCCTGAACGTGCCTCTGGGCGAGACCTCTGTCTGGAGCGTCTACCATCTGTGGGATGACCAGGCCGCCATCGAGGCCGCGCTGTTTCCTATCCGGCTCTACAGCGTGAGCGGTCGGGACTGGACGCTGAACAAGGAGCTCCAGCCGCGCTACGCCCCCCTTGGCACCCCGGCCCCAGGGCCGCTTGACGAGGGCCATCGACGTCATCGAGGACCGACCGCCTGCCGGCCAGCCGCGCGCAACACGCCCCCTGCGCGAGATGGTCAAGGTGTTGCGCTCCAAGGACGCGGGCATCAACACCATCACCTACGACATCTTCTTCAAGACCCCCGAGGACTATGCCCAGGCCCTGGCCTCGGGTGTCTTTCACAAAAAGACCGTGGCCGCCCGGCTGGGAATCGCCGAGGAGGACATGCTCGGCACGTACCGGGCTGATGCCTGCTACGCCATCAAGATCGCCCGGTTCCGGGCCATGATCTCGGGCACGCCGGGCAGCCCTGATGTCTTTGGCGCCCAGCAGCACATGCGCATCGAGACCATGCAGGTGCCCGTCTATTGAGCCGATCCGCGTCTCGACGCGAGAAAAGACACAAGGGCTTGCGCCGCTACGCAAGCCCTTGTCGTTTTAGGGCGGCGTAAAAGCAGGGGGGGGCTGTCAGGGATGGACAGGCTGGGCCCGATGCGGCGCGACAAGATTGAGGTACAGCTGCACCCGAATGAACTTCCCGTCCTTGAGATCGTAGAAGGCGGCGCATTTGCCCCAGAACACATCGCCTTTGTGGCGCGGACCGAGATAGTCCGTGTCCTCGAAACAGCGCCATTCGATATCCAGTTCCGTGGCTACCTTGTCTGCCTGCGCAACAACGTTCCTGAAATGGAGGATCTCGTGGATGCCGGCATGTCCGGCGTTTTTTCCCGCGTTCCAGAAGGTTACCAGGGCATCCTTCCCGTGGAAAGTGCCCTTGAACGGATGGATGAAAGTCACCTCCGGATCGTAATAGCGGTCGAAGAAAGCGCTCTTGTCCTTGGCGCGGCTGAAGGCTTCGCCGTATTCCTTGAACCATTGCTCGTCCAGCATTGCGGTCTCCGGCGCTAGTCGAACTTTGAGTACACGCGGCATTCCTTGATAGTGCCGTCTGGGGCGAAGGTATAGGCGTCGGCGCACCAGAAGCGGATGACGCTTCCCTTGGCGTAGGCCTGGCCGAAGAATGTGCCATCTTCCAAAAATTCCATGATGATGGGCACCTGGAGATAGGCCATGCCCTCGCCGAAAACCACCTTTTGCGGCGCTCCGAGGGTTTCCTTGATGGCTTTGTGGCAACCCAACCAGTAGGCTTCCATGGCTTGCCGGCCTTGTACGCACTGCTCCGAGGCGTTCCACACGCAGTCGTCGCTGACGTATTGGAACAGGACATCCCAGTTTCTCGCATTGTAGGCCGCGAAAAACGCCTCGAAATCCGCAACGGTTCGGATCGGTTTCTTACCCATGCCGCACCTCCTGCTGCAATGGGGCCAACAACCAGCCGAGTTCCTGTTCCTCTTCGATGGTCCAAAGGCGGCCGATGATGCGCCGGGCGGTCTGCGGGTCCACCAGCTCCGACAGATACCCTGCCGTCTTGGTTTCGATGTCAGCATCGGACAGGGGCGCGCGAGGATCGCCCTTGGGATACTCCAGCCTGGCCTCCAACGGGGAAGCGCCAGCCGCCTGAACGACGATGCGACACGGGGACTTGTCCGGATAGGCCTTGGTCATGGCCGGGTCGTCATGGAGGACGATCTTGGCCATGAGGGCCGTAAGCTCGGGGGAGCAAGCCGCCTGGTCGCCGAAGGTGTCGTAATCGATGACGCCGTGCAGCAGCGCAGCGGCCACGCAATACGGCAGTGAATGGGTCCTGCCCGCCCGGCTGACCGGGCTGGCCGCATCGGCCGTGCCGGCCTGGACCATGGCCATGTGGTATGCCCAGACATCCACCTGCGACACGCTGGCGGCGTCGAGTTTGCGAAAAGCCGGGTACAGCTCCAGGGCCGTGTCGATGGCGGTCTGGCAGAAGACCAGGGCCTGCCAGCGCTTGAACACGATACGCCCGAGGTCGGGAGGGACTTCCATGAAGGCATCGACATGGGGCAGAAAGCGGTCCAGGCCGGCCGCGCCCTTGTAGATATCCACCGGCCCCTGGAAACCAGCCTGGGCCATGACTGCGGCGTTGACCCCGCGCATGGCGCAGGAGGCGTAGGTGCAGTGCTTCCAGTCCGTGATGACGCCTTCCCCGGCCTGGTTGGGATTGAGCCCCATGGCTCCGGCCATGCGTTGCGCCTCCACCAGCTCCTGGTGCCCAAGGCCCAGGACATGGCCGGTGATCAGGGCGGTGTAGACCCCGGCGGCGGCATCGTGGTCGAAGCCGCCGCTCTCCGGGTCATAGTAGTCCGAAAAGGCGCAGGAGAGCATAGCGGCCACGTACAGGCCGCGCAGGAGTTGCGCGCCGGTAAGCCCCGCCAATCCGCCAGGGTCAGCAGCAGGGAGAGGTTGTCCGAAGGGTGGCTGCCGCCCATGTGGTCAGGCGAGAGGTAGGTGTTGACCAGGTCGCTGCGCCTGCCCAGAATGGTGTTCAGGAAAGTTCCATGCACCAGTTGGGCCTTGCTGCCGATGCCCCAGACGCCCACGCCGTCCGCCTCGGGAAAGACGGCCGCGTAGCGCTTGAATTTTTCCAACAGGGGAACATCCTGCAACGAGGCACAGATGCCGCCGTAGGCATCCAGCAGGTTGCGCTTGAGCAACCGGGTCGTCTCCGTTGACAACGCCTGCCCGCCAATCCTGCGACAATAGTGGCAATGCGTTTTTCCTGCATGGCATTTCCCCGTTATGTTCGCACTTTTCCCTTATGCTCAGTCCTAGCGTCGTTGCATACGAGTGTCAACATCTTATCATTGGTCATGGATAGGGCGTTTCTCTCCTATGATCCTCGGCGGACAGGGTAAGATCAAACAGGGCACCCAAGCAGCCTCAGGTAGTTCCTAAATCATGGCGCACCTTTGCGAAGAGATATTCAGCCATGCACCTGAATATGTGATGGATTTGCAACTAGTGTGAGGCTGCGCCGTTTGCCCAGGTAAAATGATGGGGAAACTTCTTGCGGCTAACTGGCACGTTCACGTATACCCGAATCCAAAGCGAGTCGGTGCAGTCGCATTGCGATTGGTTGCCCACTTTTCGTGCGACCTCTAGTCCTTGCCATTATCGCCTCGTTTTTCGCGTTCTTCGAGCTCCCG
>Ga0268359_13052_pt1 | contig 18033 bp, 19 predicted proteins | sample BioMet11_FD_194416 | JGI IMG/M metagenome (GOLD analysis project Ga0268359, IMG submission 194416) | Sewage microbial communities from Oakland, California, United States - Biofuel 11 (PacBio Assembly) | ecosystem: Engineered > Wastewater > Sewage > Unclassified | place: USA: California | collected...
TCCGCCTCCGAATTTGTCCTTTTTATATTTTCAGCGTCAATTTTATAAAAGTCTTCATCCTCGGCAAGAACCTTTGACATAACCAGAAAACTCTGCATAGCTGAAAGCATGCGTATTATTTTCGATATATTACGGTCATAAGGGAACCGCTCTGCAAGATCCCTCCTTATATTGCTGCTGAGCATGCTGAATTCCAATTCCAGCGCCTGTGTCTGACTTATGAGGCCTTTTTCACCAATTACAAAAGCCCTGAGGCTTGCCCGCATCATCCTGCGTGAAAGCTTTGCCCATTTTTCCCAAACATCTGCACCAAGTTTGCCTTTGAGCGTATCATGCACACTTTCACATGTCAGACTGTCCCTTATTCCTCCGCAGAGGTTCTGTGCCATGCTCCGCAGTATCGACATAGAATGGCTGATGGATGAGAATTGATGCTGCAGAGCGGAATCCTCAGTTGGAACATGTATTTTAAAAGAATATTCCTGGCATATATCGCTCAGTTCATTTATACTGTCCGGGAGCTTGCTGAAAAATTTTTTTTCCCGCTGCTGTGGTTCAAGCAGCATCTGAAGATATGCTTCCATATAATTCGACAGGCGGGCCATCTCTCTTGAAAGAAGCTTTACAGCTATAAATGGCACAGTAAGAAGCTCGTCATCAATATATCTCGGCTGCCCCATATCACCTTCGCTGCGGATCAGATTGATCGAAAGGGCGGCCAGCCTTTCAGTAAATGGCAGAAAATACTATGATGTTGAATAAGGCAAGAAGTATCTGTCCGTATACCAGTTCATTTTCAACGGAAAACCCCGATTCCCTCATATACGCATGAACAAACGGTTCTAGAAAAATAAACAAAAAACCTCCGGCCAGATAATATACTGATGTTGCAAATCCAAGCCTTTTGGAGTTGAGGTGTCCGTTAAACCCGGTCAGTATCACTATGACTGCAGATCCCATATGGGCACCTAGCGCCACCGGCAATGCGGAAACAGCAGGAAGGGCATTAGATGCGGCAAGAGTTATTCCGAGGGCTATTACAGCAGATCTGCTCTGAAGTACGGCTGCACTTGCAAAAGCGGCCACACACATAATAACCGGGCTGGAAGAATATTCAAGGACCATCTGTCTGAATGCATGGTCACGGAAAAGCTGCACGGCGCCAAAATCCAAAAACAGCATCCCCAGAAAAATCATCGCTATGCACCTCAGAATACCGGCAAACAGCCATATTTTTCTGTTTTCCAGCTTGCCAAGAAAAAATGCTGCAGCAAATAATATCGGTGCATATTCAAAAAGATGCAGGCTCAGTAAAAAAGAAACTACGGTCCCTCCAAGACATGCACCCATCATTACTATGATAGATCCGGACATGGACAATAAACCGGCGTCAACAAAACCGATAGCAAACGAAATTGCGACAGCGCTGCTTTGGGCCACTGCAGAAAGCAGCACGCCGAAAAGGAAAGATCCCTGTTTATCATGTGTCAGGGTTTCAATTTTATTGCGGAATTCTCCGCTGAAATTCTGACGGAAAAACCGCGCACTTTCCTGCGTTCCGAAAAGGAATAGGGCAAGTCCGCCCAATATATTTACGGCACAATACAAATATTCCCCCATCAGAGCACACCTTTCATTATGAAATGAGAATATTCGCAGATGCAAAAACTAAAAATACCTGCTGAACATTTATGATCATGCGCAATTACGCCACAATGGCACAGATAAACAGAAAAAATGTCTTTATCCCAGGGTATAATCACGCTGACTGCTGCGGATTTTCAGTTTATAAGACAGCAGATACGGAACTGACTGTTTTTGCAGTACTCCATTCCAAAACATGATTTTTAATGATCCAAATACCATGATCTCCCCTTATTACCATTTCCTCCAAACAATGTATACATAACACCATGCCTGAGACCGTAATCGCTGACGGTAAGCTCGGTTGCGCCGCATATTTCCATCGCTTCCCTGACTATACATGCACCGGCGAGGATAACGTCGGCACGGTCAGGCTGCAGTCCCACGATATTCATGCGTTCGTTTAAAGTCATTGAAGCAAATGTTTCTATCTGTGATTTTATATCCGACAGCGTCAATTCGGAGCAGTGGATTATGCCTGGATCATAAACAGCCATTTTATGCTTGACTGCAGCCATGCTTGTAACATTGCCTCCTATGCCTATCATGAAATCGGGGCCTTTCACGACTCCGCTTCCAACAAGTTCTCTTCGGATCTCCGCTCCAGCCATGGCAAGGATTTCGCCGGTAACAGGCGTTTTCAAAAAATATTGCTCTGTAATTCTTATCGCTCCGACATTAATACTAAGTTTACGTTTCAATGTCCCTTTTTCGCTAAAAACAAATTCTGAACTGCCGCCGCCGGTATCAAGCATTACAAAATCCTTTTCCATTGCACCAGTAACACCGTAACGTACAGCAACAAAGGATATATCCGCCTCTTCTTCTCCAGACAGCACATTTACATCCAAGCCTGTCAGCTCTTTTACCCGTTTTATAAAATCCGCGCGGTTATCGGCAGAGCGCAAAGCCATCGTCCCGACTATAACAATTTCATCAGAACCCAAATCCCTTGCCTGCTTTACAAACTCTGCAACTGAAACAGCGTTGCGCTCCAGTGAGGGCATACTAATTTTCCCTGTTTTTTTCAGTCCGCTCCCCAGTTTTTTTATATCATTTTCATCCTTTATGACCTCAAATATCTTTTCCGGATGTTCTTCCGCTACACAAAACTTGATCGATACTGTTCCTATGTCTATTACAGCCTTTACCATTTTTAATTTATCCCCGCCAGCCCATCATGCTCCAGATATAATATTCTTCCCCTATAACTGTTCAGCCACAAATATAACAGCAGTATATGCATATCCAATTCTGCAGTACGCAGTAAAAAGTACTTCGATTATAGTATTTACAATACACCGCTGCAATATCTTGCTTATTTCGTCCACTATCATTATGCTCTTTATGCGTTCATGCGCTAAAATTAATAAGGAACAAACCTAACAGACAGGGGCCTGACCATGAAAAATAAACCTCTTTTACATATAATCAGTCACACCGATTTGGACGGGGTAGCTGCTGCCGCTCTGGCATGGCACGCCAATTACGGACCGGAGCAGCTTATCCGCATATCCCTGACAGGATACGGAGAAGTAGATAATCTTATGCTTGAAACACTTCAGGCAGGAGAAGTCCCGCTGGTCCTTGATCTATTCTGCCAGAGGGAAGAAACCGTCGATGAAATAGACAAATACTTCCGTGAAGGAGAAGAACCGTTCCTGTTCGATCATCATGAAAGCACATTCAAGCGTTACGGCAACAGAAAATGGGCCATCATAGATACAAAAAGCTGCGCAGCGATGGTTTACTGGAAATGGCTGATGGCTCAGGATATGCCTGAAGAACGCAGGGCCATGGTCGTCCGGATGGAACCTCTTATTAGAATAGCAAACGACAGAGACCTGTGGCTTGGCCAAATTCCAGAAAGCCGTTTATGGCAAGGCCTGATAACAATGTGCGGACAATGGGGCATGCTTATGAGATTTATTGCCAACCCTGCCGCGGTTCTTTCTTCAAAAGAAAAAAATGAGGCGGAAAATTTTATTGCCCGCCAGGAAATACGTTTTGCCGCAGCAAAGGAAAAAATAATACGAACTGGGGAAGATCTTTCTTTTGTCTGTGACGGCGTACTGGAATTCGGAGATGTTTCCGATTTTTGCGGACTTATTTTAGACCGCGATCCCAAGCCGCCTTTAATTGCAGCTGTTGCAGCAAAAAGAGCAGGAGGGGACTGGGCTGTGTCTTTACGCAGCAGAGACGGTCTTGCCGGCCGTATAATGGCGCTCCTTAAAGACGGTAAAAAAGTGCGCGGAGGCGGACACGGAGATGCATCGGCCATCTATTTCCCGCGCCATTACAATGAAGAACAAATTCGTGATTCTATACTCGCAGCAATAAGAGCAGAAAAAGAACGGATGCAAGAACCCAACGTAACACTCGGAGAATTATTCAGAGGGCTGAAAATTTGAAATCCATAGCTATTTTTTACGCTTCGGAAGGCACCGGACACCGGGCTGCCGCAGAAAATTTAAGGGACTGGTTTCTGCTTGAAAATCCAGGCTGCCGTGTCTTGTGCCGTGATGTACTCAGTTATATACCCTCATGGCTTCATCATATAGTTTCGGACGGCTACCTTTTTATGGCAAGACATGCGCCGTGGGCCTGGGGATGGTTTTACTGGGGTTCCGACAGGCCTTCCCTTCAGGCAGAAGCTTTCGACTTTTTTCATTCTTTTTTATGCCGTATATATTTACCCGCAATAGAGCGTGATGTAATGGATATCGGTGCGGAAGCCGTCATATTTACACATTACTTCGGAGCACCGTACTTTGCAGAAAGAAATCTTGGAAAAATCCCGGTATTTTATGTAAATACAGATTTTGTTTCTCATCGTTTTCAGCGCCACAGAGCATATCGTGCTTCTTTTGTTGCAAGTCGTATCGCATTAAAGCAGTATCTTGACGAAGGGCTCCTGAATACTTTTGATACAGGCATTCCGATATCGCCAAGTTTTTCTTTGCCTCCCTCACATGAGCAGGCAAAAAATAACCTTAAAGTAAATAAATCACGCAAAATAATAACTGTAAGCGGTGGCGGAATAGGAGCAGGAGCAGTGGTATCAGTAGTAAATTCTCTTGCCGCAAGGACAGACTGGCAGACTGTCGTAGTATGCGGGAACAATACGGCTCTGCGTAAAAATCTATCAGCCATGCACAAAAACAAGGAACACGTGCGTATCGAAGGGTTCGTAAACAACATGATAGATTACTATTGCGCAGCTGACTTAAACATAATCAAACCGGGCGGCCTGTCACTTTCTGAAGCTCTCAGCGTTAAAACACCGCTTCTTCTGATGGACCCTATTCCCGGACAGGAACAGCTTAATCTGGACTATATCTGCGGCTTTGGTGCAGCAAAATGGCTGAAAAATCCTGTTTATGCAGCTGAAGAAGTATCAGCTGTACTTGAAGATAAAACCGTTACTTTAAAAATGAAGGAACAAATAGCAAAAATCTCCCGCCCGGAAGCTGCACAAAATATACTTATAAAAATCTATGATAATTTATAAGCAGCAATGCAAGAAAAGGGAGGCGCTTATAAGGCGCCTCCCTTTTCTTGCATTGCTGCAGTAAAGTGGCTAAAAGTGGTTATTTGCTCTTTGGTGCAAACTGCTGACGGAACTCTTTCATAAGATCCTTGCCCATTGAAGGCTCAAGCTTTACCCAACTCTTGGAAATTGCAGCCTGTATAGGTGCCAGTTGTTTATCTGTGTATGTATAAACCTTGATGCCGTTCTTCTTCATAAGATCCATGTAACGGGTATCATCCTTTTTTGCCTGGTCTATCGATTTTGCAGCTACTTTCGAAACTGCATCAAAGATGATCTTCTGATCAGCCGGCTTGAGTTTGCTCCATGTCTTCTGGCTCATAAGGTATGATTCGTTCTCAAGTGAATAGTTAGTCTGATACCAGTACTTCATTGCATCTTTCAGCACTGTGTAGGCAAGTGCCGGCGGGATCGAAGAAAACTGCGTCACAGGTACCGGTCTGCATTGCCTGGAAAATATCGGCGTAAGGGATCGTGATTGTCTTGTAGCCCATTGCTTCTACGCCTGTCTTGTAAACTTCCATTGAAGGAACGCGGGTAAGGACTCCCTTGTTGACCGCAGGATTGAGCGGATCTCTTACAGGCTTCGTGCTGCCGATACCGATCATACCCTCAACATTAAATCCAAGGAACTTTACACCAAGCTTCGTGTGGAATCCGTCCATTTTCTGGGCCATCCATCCATTTGGCTTGAATGCTTTCTTTATACCGTCATATCCGGTAACAAAACCGTTAATATAGACAAGTTCCATACGGGGGTCGAACTGGCTGGGTACGGAAATAAGGGCCATATCAATGGTACCGCGGATAAGTTCCTCATAAACAAGCGTGTAATCTCCGAGCTGGTTTGCCGGGAAAATCTTTATTTCAATACGCCCATTTGTTTTTTTCGCAACTTCTTTAGCTACCTCTTCATAAATCCGGTCGCAGTGTGGTCCGGCGGAAACTGTCCGGCAAAACGCAGTGTCATTTCTGCTGCCGAAGCAATAGATGCCATTGCCGCAAGCGTTACTGCAACACTCAATACCAAGGCAATCCTTTTAAACCCTTTCTTTACTTTCACTCCTCCTAAATTTTTGGTGCTAATTTATCTTTAACACAGCCTTAGGCTGTAAAGAGCTGATGTTTCTAACTGGTATAAATTAGCATAAAAAAATGAAGCTAAACACCATTTATTACTATAACCTTTAATATTAATTTAATATCTAGCTAGTATTACAAGATTAAGATTGTTACAGGTTTCATTTACTTGGATAAAGATATATTAGATTTCTGTTTATGTCAATACAGACTATTCAAAAGCCTTTTTATATTTTGTATTAAAACTTTATATTGTTTTGAATTATAGGTTAATATTTATATGATGGGCAAAAATCACAGTGATATAAATGATTTTTTGATATGTGCAAATACTTATGTAGAACTCATTGCCATATTGCCAAGGATAAAAAAATCCGCCATTAAGGCGGATGTGATATATCAATTTAAAAATATCTTCATTTATCAAGAGGCGGAAGAGGTTCTATATCATTGCCGTCAGTGAATTCATTCTTACGTGTCCCTTTTTCAGTACGGCCGTCAAGCCAATCGTTTAAATTGTCCATATAAAGTTTCGCCCATATCGGGTCCGGCCATCTTTTTCTGTGCGCTGTAGTTGAAAGACAACCGCACATCATTGCCCCAAAATAATAATACGGATGGTGGAAAGCCAGTGCAGCACCAAAAAAAATAAAACACAACGAAGCAAAAGATCCTTATAGAAATACAAAATATCGCTTCCTATCCAATGCGTAATGTCAGCAAACCTTAAAAGAAAATGAGCAGAATGACAAAAGCATACCTATATCGATAAATATACAGCTAAAAGATAAAACAGCATCGGTGCTTTTGCTTATACACAAAAACACAGATGCTGTTTGTATGTCAGTACATTCCAGGGTACGAATCACATATATGAAGTACCACTGTTTTGTCTATCCCAGTAAGCGAATCGTCTGTTTACCACGGAACGCCAAGGATAAAATGCGGCAGGAGGAGTGAAACTTTCGGAATATATGCTGTTACAGCAAGAACAGGTATCCATCCAAGGATCATAAAAGTCAGCCCCGGACGCATTATTTCATTTATCGGGGCCCCTCCCACTCGTCCGCTTAGATAAAGAACAGGTGCACACGGCGGCGTTATGCAGCCAAGCGCTGTGTTGACTCCTACGATTGCCGCGTAATGCACAGGGTCAACGCCCATTTTTGCGATAAGCGGAAGCAGTATAGGCGTCGTAAGAACGACGACGCTTATATCGTCCATCAGCATGCCCATCAGGACCAGGAAGCAGTTTATCATGAACATCAGGACATACGGATTTGACGAAATGGAATAGAAAAGGTGAAGGACCTTGCCAGGCAGATCTTCAAGTATGTACAGCCTTGAGAGCATTGAGACCGAGTAAAGCATGACCATAATAACACCTGTCGTTATTGAGCCTTCAATAACTATCCCGAAAAGCGTTTTCCAGTTGAGGCCTTTATATACATAAATCCCTATAGGGATACAGTAAAGGACCGCCAGTGCTGAAGCTTCAGTCGTAGTCATTATTCCGCCGTAGATTCCACCAAGGACCATGACCGGCATAAAAAGAGCTGGTATTGCAAGACGGCCGCGCTTCATAAACATATCGACACGTTCTTTTCCGCTGCGTTTTTTACTGACCAGTACTTCCTTATTATTACGAAGCATCCAAAGGTTAAGTATGCTCAGGACCGTTATGGTAATAATTCCAGGACCGATGGTTGAAAGGAAGCAGGCAAGAACAGAAATCCCGCTTATCCAGGCAAAAATGATCAGTGTCCCGTTCGGAGGGATAAGCAGTCCAAGCAGCGATGCATTTGCCATTAGCGCACATGCATGACCCATAGGATATCCGCCTTCCTTGAAGCGCGGGAACATGATTGCGCCTATGCAGGAAAGCGTGGCACATGCAGCTCCGCATATCGAGCCGAAGACAGCGCATGAAATTATACCTACGACACCCAGTCCGCCTCTTATATGACCTACGAAGACATCAATCAGATCTATAAGTTTTTCTGCAATCCGGCCTCGTTCCATGATGCCGCCTGCAAGGATGAACATTGCTATGGCTATCAGCGAAACAGAATTCATCTGGGTGAATCCGTAAGGAAGCAGCTGTGAAGCCTGGTAGCCTGCCTGGTTAACCCCTCCGAAGAATATGAGCCAGGCGCTTGAGGCCATAAAGCTTACAGGAACCGGCACTCCGATCGTAAGGCATGCCATCAATATTACAAGTGCTACATAAATCATGCTGTTTTACCTCCCTTGATAAGGGCTTTTGCCGCTCTTATCATGTCCCATGCAAAATAATAGGACATTGAAACCAAACCAAGGAATATCGCAGCATACGCCGTCCACATGGGTATTCTCCATGCAACTGTCTTAGGAATAGCAACCCCTGTACCAAGCGGTCCCATAAAGCCAAAATTGAAGAATTGCCAGCCCCACCATGTAAATAGCAACATGATACTTAAAGTTACGACTGTCTTGGTGAAGATCAGCAGCCTTCTGAATAAAGTATCTTTAAGGTACGATGTAACAAGATCCGCCGTGATATGAGTACCGGCAAACGCTCCGTAAGCTCCGCCCATGAAGTAAAGCCAGAACGCAAATATCTTGACCCACTCTTCATATCCGTAAAGGTCCATTTCGAGCACATAGCGCATTACCGTTGCTGCGCTTATAATCACGGTCAGCAGCATGGCCATGGAAAAGCATACTATTGCAAAAAACTGACCGTTATTTTGTCGAAGAGATTGGTCGGTTTTCTGACCTTTGATTCCGGTTCAGGGCATATACTACAAGTAACTTCTCTGACAGATTCCCCTTTTTCAGCTTCTGACATTTAGGGAACACTCCTTTCAACACAAAAAATCCTTAAGGGAGGTACATAACCTCCCAAGGATTTTTTGTAAACTGCTTAAAATAAATATTGAAACTTGCTGTTATTTTCCAAGGTGCTTTTCAAATTCCTTCATGAGAGGCTCGGTCATACCGCGTTTGCCGAGCTCTGCCCATGTCGATACACAGGCCTGCTTAATGGGCTTAAGTTCTTTTTCCGAATACTTGGTGACTTTGATGCCCTTCTTTTCCATAAGAGACATGTACTTGTTATCTTCCGACTTTGCGTTGTCTATTGAAAGAAGCGTGTACTTCTTGGCTACATCCTGTAAAACCTTCTGGTCTGCAGGGGTAAGTTTCTTCCATGACTTATCGCTGACCATTATCGCAAGATATTCCATCGAATAGTTAGTAGCGTACCAATATTTCAGCACATCGCCGAGGATCGTGTATGCCGCTGCTGTCGGATAGCCGTCGACTGCATCGCACACGCCGGTCTGCATTGACTGATAAACATCTGAATACGGGATGGTGATTGGACGGAAGCCCATGGCCTTTGCGCCGAGCGTGTAGACATCCATGTTCGGAACGCGGCAGAGCACGCCTTTGTCAACCTTTGGATTAAGAGGTTCTTTAAGGGGCTTAGTTGAACCTATACCGATCATTCCTTCTACATATGATCCGATAAGTTTTACGCCGAGGGCGCTTGAAAGTTCATTAAGCTTTGACGGGAGCCATGCACCTGGGACAAAAACCTTTTTGGCTTCATCGTAACCGCTGACATATCCGTTGATATAAACAAGCTCTAGACGCGGATCAAATTCACTTGCTATAGACATAAGGGACATGTCTATGGTTCCTTTGATCATTTCTTCCATAACGAGCGAGTAATTACCAAGCTGGTTTGCCGGATAGACTTTTACTTCCACCCTGCCGCTTGTCTTCTGGGCTATTTCTTTGGCCATTGCATTCATTGTCTTTGTTGCCATGTGATCAGGAGGTGATTGACCTGCGAAACGGAAGACGATCGGAGCTGCTGTTGCCGGGCCTACTGCTGCTACAAACAGGAACATCACTGCAAGCATAATTGCAAATTTCTTCATTATGATAACTCTCCCTTCAGAATCCCTATTCTCCATATGGCTGTGGTTTAAAAAAACTTCGGTCAAAAAATTAAAAACACATAAAAACACTTTCTATATTTTCTTATATATTCCTCCTTTCTTAATTAAAAATCGACACTGAACTTGAAACAATGTTCATATTTTCACTTAATTATAAAGCAAAATCCGAAACTGTGATAAGCAAAAGAGTAAAGCACGGATAGAAGTTACATCAAAGAAGCTGTTTAGTCAATCAAAATATTATGCTGAAGCGAAGGATTGATATTTCAGTTGTATGGCCCAATAACATTAATTTTTACTGCCAAATACTAATACACAAAGCAATTATATGCTGTATGCAATGAGTATGTTTCAAATTAAAAATACCGTTAATGAAATATTAGAGAAATGGGTCATCGGTCCTACAAAAATATTGAGCCGATCAAACCGAACAGTATCAGTATGATCCATGGGTTTTCTCTGAATAATCTAAATTTTGAGATAAAAATTAATCCTATTATGAATAGTGCCATCGCAGCTATGCCGTTTTTAAACGTAGCCGTCATAGGAGATACGATGGAGAGCAGAAGAAGTCCTGCCACTATAGGACGCAGCAACGATTTAAATTTCCTGCTGCTTTCTGATGAAGTCTTCTGCAATAACAATATCACTGTGCTTAAAATAAGAATAGGGGGCAATATAAGTGCTATGGTCGACACGAAAGAACCCCATACCCCAGCCTGCTGAAATCCGACGAACGTCGCAGCGTTGATGGCTATAGGTCCCGGCGTCAGCTGCGATACAGCAAGGACCTGGTTAAACTGTTCAGCTGTCAGCCATCCTGTTTTTGTAACAAGCTGATATTCAATCAGCGGCAGAGAAGAAAGGCCGCCGCCGAAAGCGCATATGCCGACCTGCGCGAAGGCTGCGGCCAGATCCATAATCAAACTCATCTTACTGCCTCTTTCAATAAAATCTCAATGGCTATAGCCGCAGACATGGAAATCAAAGGATGCAGGCCGAAGACCCTTATCAGGATTATTACAGCAGCAAAAGGAATAACGTCGTACAGCTTCAGCGACATCGTCGTTTTTATATGGTCAAAAATCACTTTTGCAATAATAGCGCTGGTTCCGGCCAGAACACCTCGGAAAAAGCCCTGCACAGCATGAACATTTGAATACTTCATGATGACCGGGGAAAGAAACAGTATAAAAAGAAAAGGAGGCAGGACAGCTCCCAGAACAGCTGCAATACTGCCGGCTAAACCTTTATAATGATGGCCTAGAAGCCACGAAATTGAAACAGCTATAGGTCCTGGCATGGAAGCGGCAAGGCTTACCATGTCTGCAAATTCATCAGGATCTATATCCTTTCGTTTTTCCTGCTCAAGCTGCACAATACCAAGTATTACTATGCCTCCTCCGAAAGTGACTGTACTTATCCTGAAAAAAAAGATAAAAAGCTCAAAGAGCGACATTTGTATCACCGCATTTCCGCATACTCATACAATGGACTTTTTGATACTTTAATAATATAGTAAAGACAGAAAAAATAACAGATGAAGATAAGATTTATCCGAACGCCAGACACTGTACAGATCAGCTATATTTCCATGGACACATTTAAACAAGGAGGAATATTTTTGATGCATTCAAAATCAATGACAAAATCAATGAAAAAAATATTATTTTTAATTTTAACGATTATTTTAATAGCCCTTCCTTCAACTGCGTCAAACGCAGGAGAACAGGAGAAACGTTTTGCCCAAGAAATAGGTTCTATGCTGGTAACCTTATTCCAACCTGATTCCATAACTGTAAAAATAAGCAACGGAGGCAGTTTTGCATGGGCAGAGACGGAAGGCGCTAATATAGACGGAATAAGGATAGATAAAATGAAGTTATTGGCTATGCTGCGCGACGTCCCTCAAAAAATAGGAACGGAAAATAAATACGACCTCGCCAATGTGATACACATGTCATACGGGGAGCTTCATTTGAAGGAGAAGGATGTCAATAACTATTTCCTTAATGGTATCGATACTAAGGGTTTTTCAAACCTACACTTCGATTTCACGCCTAATGGATTCATAGCCAATGGGCTGTTTTCAGCAAAATTCATATTTAATATAAGGATCAGGCTCCGTGCGCAAGGAGTTCTTGGTCTTCGGAATGATGGAGTTTATCTTGAAAACACTTCCATATTTGTTGAAGGTGTAAAGCAGCCCGACAGTATAACAAAGATGATTGTAGACAGGGTCAATCCATTGCTGCCGTTTAAAAAAATACCATTTCCGGTTTACTTCAAAAAAATTACAATGACCGACAGCGAGGCTGTCCTGACAAGCGAACAAAAGCCTTTCAGCGCCGGGGAGTCATGGTCCTGGCATAAATAATATTTTTGAGTATACATATCTTTTACACGCTGATAAATACTACTATTTAAAAGATATGATGCTGCTGTCAGTGCTTCCGCAATATATAAAATACGCGGGAGCACTTTTTGTGCATTTTACCCCGTTTAATGCAATGTTATAAATTAATAACTGCTGCTGCATAATAAATATGCAGCAGTACATGTGCATACCCAGTAAACAAGCGTTTTAAAAATAAAATAGATATACATGCCACATTACTCTTCTGTACATTCTCAACACATATTCCCCAAAGACCCTGAAAAAAACACAAACAGCCATGGATATTGAACATATTGCAATTAATATGCTGCCGCAGGTTATGACAAGAGAACACATGCAGCAATACCGGATGTAAATTTTCATGCGTCCAGATCCGGCCTGTAGATATTTATACACATAAGCATTCAGGTAACTCTAACAGGTCCGCGCTGTGTGTAACCGATGCGGCGATTCAGCAAAAAATGCTGAATTTGATCAAATATAGTCTAATCCTTTATCATCTTTTATATATTCAAGCCTTTTGTGTTAAATGGCACTATTGCGTTTGATATAAATAACATAAACATACGCACAAAACATATCCACATAATGTGGATATGTTTTTGTCTTTTTGTTTTTTCTTTTGTAATGCCGGTATTTATGGCTTGTCCGATTTTGAGAAAAAAATGAACTTTGCCTCCATAAATACACTTGTGTAAACAAACTATAATCACTTTATCCACAAATCACATTTATGTGAGTAATCTTATCCACTCCGATAAATACTGGTTTATTTAAATTAGTCAAACAAAATTTGTATTGTGACTTTTTACGCTTGAGCTTTTCATCAGCTTTTTTCTTTATGAACATATCTACATATTATGTCTGTGGATATGTGTATATCTTTTGTGGATTTATAAAACAATTCTTTTCTTTTCTTTCTTACAGGTGTTCGTGATACAATCATTCTGTTATGCTATATGCAGTTTTTCTGTTCTTTGAGGTGAGAAAAAATGGCAAACGAACTTGATATTTTATGGAATGAATTTAAGACACATTGTGTGGAAAAGCTTTATAGTACTGATAATGCAATTAAAACGTATCTTGATACATGTCTTCCTGTTTCACTTAATGACGGGATTCTGATTCTTGACGTTCCGACTCCGTTTGCAAAAGAACAGATAAAATCACGTTTTCTTTCCAAGATGAATAATATATTGCTTGAGACAGGTTTCGGATCAGAAATAGAAATCAAAGTCAGCCAGGATACAAAAGATGACGAGGGAGCAGAAGACCGTGCCGTTGCCGCTGCTGCGCCTCCAAGGGTTTCTATAAGCAGAAACGGGCTTAATCCAAACTATGTTTTTTCTTCATTTGTTGTCGGGAAATCAAACAGGCTGCCCCATGCCGCATGTCTAGCAGTTGCGGAATCACCTGGTGTCGCCTATAACCCGCTTTTTATATGGGGAAAGGTCGGACTTGGAAAAACACATCTTATGCATGCGATAGGTCACCATATTGAAGGCACTCAGCCTAACACAAAGGTGCTCTATGTCAGTGCGGAAAAATTCACAAATGATCTTATAACATCCATACGCAACAACACCAACAATGAGTTCAGATCACGTTACCGTGAACTTGATGTGCTTATGATAGACGACATACAGTTCATTGCCGGCAAGGAACAGACACAGGAAGAAGTATTCCATACTTTCAATGCTCTGCACAACGCAAAGAAACAAGTCATCATAAGTTCTGACAGACCTCCGCGGGAAATACAGGGAGTTGAGGACCGCTTAGTTTCACGTTTTGAATGGGGATTGGTTACGGATATTCAGCCGCCCGATCTTGAAACACGTGTTGCTATCCTCCAAAAAAAAGCTGAGATTAAAAATTATAAAATTCCTGAAGATATAATTCTATTTATAGCACAGAATATCCCCAGCAATATAAGGGAACTTGAAGGCGCTCTTAACAGGATCGTAGCCTGTTCTGAGTTTAACTCAGATCCAATAACATTGGAAAATGTTTCTGTATGGCTTAAAGATCTCCTGCATGATGAACATTCAGGGCCTGTCAGTATAGGCCTTATTCAGCAATTAGTTGCGGAAAGTTTCGGATTTTCAATAGAGGACCTGCTTTCGCAAAAAAGAACGGCAGATCTCGCACTTGCAAGACAGGTGGCAATGTATCTTGCAAGAAACAGGACGGGAGAAAGCCTTCAGCAGATAGGGTATGCTTTCAACAAAAAAGATCACACAACAGTAATACACGCATGTAAAAAAGTTGAGAGCATTATAAAAACAGACTTGCGTGTACGTTCATTTGTGGATAATGTTGTAAGTAAGTTATGATTTTAAGCCTTTTTGTTGTGTATTTTTCTGTGAACATGTTATTTTTCTTTTTTCTCCACATGAATTTTGTGGATATTGTGGATATTTAACATATTTTGCATATAAAATTATCCACAAAGAAAAATCACATTATTTCTGACTAAATTGCTATTTTCCACAAATCCACGTTTACTACTACGGCTGATACTTGTTTTTATTAAACACATAGAAAAAGAAACAGGAGGTATTACTTATGAAACTTAATATTAACAAAAAACAATTTCTACAGAGTTGGAATCTTGCAGAGAGAAGCACATCAAATTCAAGCTCATTAAGCATCCTTTCGTCTGTATTGATCAAAGCTACTTTTGAAGAAGTCACACTTCAGGCAACAGATATACGTACATCAATAATATGCAAAGCTTCCGGTATTTCTGTTTTGGAGCCAGGCGAAGCAGTTTTTCCTGTAAAAATGGTAAGTGAACTTTTCAAAAAAGCTGCAGGAGAAGAATTTACTCTTTCTGTAGACGATGGGAAAGCCGTATTAAAAGCCGGCAAAAGCAAATATAACTTCAGTACTTATCCTGTAAGAGAGTTTCCTGCCCTTCCGTCATCCGGTGCGGGAAAAACTTTTTGCAGGCTTACAGCCAGAGAGCTTGCGGAAGTTTTGGAGGAAGGAACCATAGCTGCTTCAACAGGTGAAGAATTTCCGCTGTATCTTTCATCAGCTAATTTTCAGATATCAAAGAATGTACTGAACGTTATATCTACTGATACCAGAAGACTTGCCCTGTCTGGGGTAGCTGTGAGTGACTGCAGTGATGAGGAAGCAGCATTGCTGCCGATGAAAGGAATAAAAGAAGTGCAGAGGGTAATAGGTGCCCTTGTTCCTGATTCTTCTATTGAGATATTGTATGATGAATCACAGTTTTATTTTAAGGCTGACGGTGTCGAATTTACAGTAAGGCGCGTCGAATCGCGTTTTCCGCCTTATGAAAAAATATTGCCGAAAGGCCATACTACAAATATTGTTATAGAAAGGGGAGAACTTATCTCCTCTCTTGAAAGGGTAGATGTAATAGTAAGAGATTACAACAGGATGGTAATGCTTGATATAGATCCTGAACGAGGCAGTCTTGTGATGAGAGGAAATGCTCCTGATTTCGGTCAGGCTATGGAAGAGGTTGCTGCCGACATAAAAGGTGATAAATTAAAAATTGCTGTGAATTCAAGATTTTTCATGGAAGCACTCAAAGTTATAAGGGAACCTCTTGTTCGTCTTGCGTTTAACGGGACTTCAGGGCATATTGCAGTAAGAAGGTCGGATGGTGATTCTTTCCTCTGTCTGATAGCTCCTATAAACTTATCCGAAGAAGAGCTTAATATGGATACAGCGGGAGTATAAGTCCTGAAATGGGTTTTTTGCAGGGTAAGGTTCAACAACTTCAGGAATATAGAGCCCCGGGAGATGAAATGGTGCCCGGGGCTGAATTTGCTTACAGGCAATAATGGTTCCGGAAAGACAAATATACTTGAGGGGATAAATATAATTTCAGGATGGGGTCCTCTTGAAAGGGGAACCAAAACAGCTTCGCTTCCAACATGGAACAGCGGATCGAATGAAGTGCAGCTGACAGGCCAGCTTGAAGGGGATAACGGCGAGATAATAAAAGTTAAGATATCAGACAGGTACAGTATTAAATTTGAAGAAAAACAGATAAGGGCACCTGAGCTGCGCTGGAAAGTTCCTGTTCTGAGCTTTTTGCCTAATGATGTCGCAATAATTGAAAGTTCTGCTTCGTACAGACGAAGGCTGCTTGATATGATACTTGCGCTTCTGATTCCGCCGTATGCAGTAAGATTGAATGATTACAGAAGAGGAATAAAACAGAAGGCTATAATATTACGCAGGGGAGAATCAACGGATATTATAAACAGAGTGCTTATGCCTCTTGCTTTATGGATATGGAAAATGAGGGAAGAATGCATACTGCTTCTTTCTGAGTGTATAAATAATGTGGATTTTGCAGCTTCGTCACATGTCGATTTGTTTTTGAAACGTGGAGGTGCGGGGGTACTTGAGTCACCTGAGGATGATTACCTGAATGCCATTTCAGCCAATGAAGAGAGGGAATCAGTCATTAAAATACCGCTCGTCGGACCGCACAGAGATGATTTGGTCATAAATGTTGATAATTGCAGAGCAGCTTCTGAATCTTTAAGCAGGGGCTACAGACGCCGTATAGCAATTGCATTGATACTTGCAGCATCAGACGGCGTATACAGAAAATTAGGCAAAGAGCCTATATTGCTTCTTGATGAGGTTACGGCAGAACTTGATCCTGAAGGTAAAGAAGTGCTTTTTAAATCACTCATAAAAAGAAAAGCCCAGGTATTCGCTGCTACAGCTGAACCTTATGCAGGAGTTTTTCCGGGCAGCACATACGACATTAATGCAGGAAGAGTGGAAAAAATAAATGAATATCAATGATATGTACGATGTAATAGTGATAGGCGGAGGACATGCAGGATGTGAGGCCGCCCTTTCAGCATCACGCATGGGAGCTCATACGCTCATGCTTAACCTATACCTTGATAATACAGCAATGATGCCGTGTAACCCGGCAATAGGAGGACCTGCAAAGGGACATCTTGTAAGGGAGATAGATGCGCTTGGCGGAGAAATGGGTATGGCCGCAGATGAAGCCACACAGCATCTCCGCTGGTTGAATACCTCGAAAGGACAGGCTGTAAGAACTCTCAGAGCCCAGTGTGATCCAAGAAAATACAGCGACCATTACAGAACATCCCTTCTTACGTGTCCCAATCTTGACATCCATCAGGCACAGGTTACAGATATTCATAATAAAAAACGGTTGTGTTTCCGGAGTTAAAATAAAGACAGGACAAATTTTTTCATCAAAGACCATAATAGTGGCAACAGGGACGTATCTTGCCGCAAAGATACACATAGGCATGACTTGTCATAAGTCAGGCCCCTTGGGAATGGTTGCAGCTACTGAATTTGCCAGAAATCTCAGAAAGACAGGGCTTAGGATCGGCAGACTGAGGACGGATACAACACCAAGGGTCCATTTC
>Ga0268359_11554_pt1 | contig 18028 bp, 16 predicted proteins | sample BioMet11_FD_194416 | JGI IMG/M metagenome (GOLD analysis project Ga0268359, IMG submission 194416) | Sewage microbial communities from Oakland, California, United States - Biofuel 11 (PacBio Assembly) | ecosystem: Engineered > Wastewater > Sewage > Unclassified | place: USA: California | collected...
TAAATTCCATCCTCTCTAAAGTTCCTTCTTTTCTTTCGGGTTTTCAATTTTGAATTTTGGGCTATTTGCAAGTGCATTGGTAGCATAAGAGGCTTTCTTAGAGAAACATGGAAATATAGTGTTACAAAGGACTCAAACATAGCCCAGAGGCAGAATATAGAGAGGGTCTTCGTTTGCTGGAAGTTTAAGCACTTTTCTTACCTCTTCGTCCTCAAAAGCTCCTACTGTACAGGTTCCTATCCTAAGTTCCACTCCAAGGAGACATATGTTCTGTGCAGCGTGCCCTGCTTCCATATGGGCATAACGAAGACCTCGACTACCGTATTTGCCTGTTATCCTCGGATAAACCGCGGAGATTACAAATGAAACGGGAGCACTCCGGATCATGGGCTGGGAAAGAGCAGCTTTTGAAGCCTCTCCCTCATATCACCTGCAATTTCTCGGACAAGCGTATGACCTTCAGGAATGTACCTGTAAATCCCAGGTTCAAGCTTTCCATCTTCTCCGGTAACTACATGAATTTCAAGAGGGTAAAGCGCACCTGCAGAGGGCGCGGTTCTTAAACCGTCCTCAGAACTTACACCCTGAGCAGCCCAGAGCAAGCGAGAAATAACGGACTCGGAGAGTTCCTTGTCTTTATATTTTCTTACGGACCTCCGCTTTGCAATGAGTTCTTCGATATGGCTTCTATCTGCAGCTTCTGGCTCAGGCAATTTAACTTTCATTGGCAGGTCTGTAAGACCCTGATTTCCCATACTTATTTCCCCCATACTTCTGGTACAACATTTTTATTCCTTAATTATTCCTTAATTCTTCGATATGGCTTCTATCTGCAGCTTCTGGCTCAGGCAATTTAACTTTCATTGGCAGGTCTGTAAGACCCTGATTTCCCATACTTATTTCCCCCATACTTCTGGTACAACATTTTTATTCCTTAATTATTCCTTAATTATTCCTAATTATTTTGTAATCCGCTTCATTGCTTCTTCCGAGATCCTGTCAGGAGTCCACGGTGGATCCCAAACAAGCTCGATCTTTGCTTCTTTTACTCCTTCTATTGCCTCAACCTTTCGCTTCACATTCTCTATAATAAGCTCTCCCATAGGACAGCCAGGCATAGTTAGAGTCATTTTGATATGGACCCGATTCCCTTCTACCTCGACCCCATAAACAAGTCCAAGGTCAATAATGTTTATCGGAATTTCAGGATCATAGCAGGTCTTTAGAACGTCGATAACTTCTTCTTTCGTAACGATGGTACCCTCTCCCTCAAGGTATGGATCTAGAGCAATTTTATGCTTTCCATTTAATAAAAAGGTGGATAGAATTAAATAAATTTCCCAGAACCTCAACACAGGCTATTCTTCGGTTTTGAAAAGTATGTCCCAGCAGTGAAATTATTAAAAAAGCTACACGAATAGTTACTAAACCAGCTAGTTACCAAAACAGCTTTTTTTCTAGATACATTAAGATGTACAGGACTGCACATCTTATCGAGGAACTTAATTCACTGAAAAAGTGTATCCTCTTCAAATTGTATGAGTAAAAGCAGTAATGTATTTTCGACCACAGACAAAATATAATAGTCATTCCATTTTCCTTTCTCATATCTTGGAGTAAAAAATGGAACTTGAAGCTTTAAAACAATCTCTGGCTTCGCTAGACATCAATCCTGATGAAATAAAAGATGAAAGGTATGCCAATGCTTTTCGCATTTTGTTTTCTATCATTGAAACCCAAAATGAAAAGATTGAATTCCTCATGGAAGATAACCAGAAGCTTCGAGATGCAATCAACTTACTCAAAGGTGAACAAGCCAAACTTTCTCGAATCTTGACAAAAGATATTGATCTCTTTCATCAGGAGAAAGCTGATATTTTTCTGGAAGGTCTTAAGGCTACGCCTTATCAGCAGATTGATGATACAGGTGCAAGAGTCAACGGTGTCAATAATTATACTGAGATTCTTTGTAATCCGTATTACGCTGCTTATTTTACAGTTCCCAATAAGAATCGAGAAAATATTTTAGATGTGATTTTATACGGAAAAGAAAAAACGTACTGCTTTAATACTGAAGCATTTGACCTGATTTTCAACTTGGCGGCTAGCAACACAGTTGTCAATGGGTTTAGCATATACGAGAATGTAATCTTGAGGCCTGTATATGCATCTGGCCAGAGATTTATTGAAAAATGCACTCTCAGGAATAATCTCTTTTTAGAAAATAGTTAAGGTGTTCTTCTCAGTAACTGTTATAATTCTACTATTGAAAACAATATAGTTTTGAGAAGCGATACAGGTATCGATGGTGGTGAATGCAATAACTGTGTTTTCTCTGGCAATAGACTCTCCGATTCAAGTATTCACTTAAATGCAAGAGGCAGGAGACTAACATTACTATCGTTAACAATACGCTCAAAATGGTCAGATCGGTATTTTGCACTGCAGTAGAAATAAGATTCTAAATAATACTATAGATGTCTCTGGGCTTTCTCCCAGTGGAATTAGCACCATGGAATCACACGATAATGTTATAGATAGTAATTCTATTTCCAATTGTAGTAACGGTATTTGTGCATGTTTTATCTCCGGCGGTAATTACATTACGAATAATACATTGACTTCAAACTCCAGAGGAATCGTTGTTGGTCACGATTCTCCAGAGTACTTTATTAAAAACAATAGAATCTCCAACAATAACGTTGGAATATCACTGGGAGATACTGCTCTGGTAACTGGTAACAAGACAGAGCTAAATAATTTCGTTTTACGAAATCGTACCTTTGCTGGCTTTAAACTTGGAACACAATTTTGATCCGTAAATGTTCGTTATAAAATGATGTTCTTTTTCTATAGTGCCGTTCTTTTTCTCCTTTTCTAATATTAAACTATTACAAAAAATTCATGAAGAATAAACTCCTAAACTATAATTACTATGAGACAGTTAGCGGGAATATGGTTATTTATAGTGCTGGGTCTGCTCTTCGGCCTGTTTGCAGATTTGGGAGCTGCAGATCCTGTTGCCCCGGATAGTGGGGACGTAAATCTTTCGGAACTCAGAGCTTTTGACCTGCTCTGCAAATGTGAAACAGGATGCATAGTTAATACGGTTTCTCTTTCTTCCAGCGGGAGTTATCTTGCAGTTGGGGATTTTAATCATAATGTTTCTCTTTTTAATTTTGAGGGGAAGAAACTCTGGAATTATACTACTGGAGATATTGTTTACACTGTATCAATCTCTCCCGATGGAACTGGTGTAGTTGCAGGAAGCAACGATAAGAAGATATACTTTTTTAACAGGGAAGGAAAATTGCTATGGAGTTACGAAACTGGGGGCAGCGTGAATTGTGTTGTGGTTTCTTCCGATGGTTCATATGTGGCTGCAGGCAGTGATGACGGCAAGATTTACTTCTTTAATAAAGAAGGCAGACTATTATGGAATTTTGATTCAGGGTATTCAGTCCGCAGTATAGCTCTCTCCAGAGACGGCTCTTATGTTACAGCCGGTGGTTCCAGTTATTGCATTTATCTCTTTGACAGAGACGGAAATAAAATCTGGGAACGAAAAACAGGCAGTGTAATCAATTGTGTGTGCATTACTCCACAGGCCCAATATGTGGCTGCCGGAGGCTCCAATTATAATGTCTATTTCCTTAACCATAAAGGAGATTTTTCCTGGATACACAACCCTGCTTACTGGATCAGCAGCGTTTCCCTGACAAACAACGGCTCGTATCTGGCAGCAGGAAGCTTTGACGATAAAGTTTACATGTTTAATAGCACAGGTACAAAACTCTGGGATTACAAGGTAAAAGATGATGTCTACAGTGTTGCAATTTCACCGGATGCATCATTCATTGCAGCTGGAAGCTGGGACGATACGCTTTATGTGCTCAATCTCGATGGGAAGGAATTCTGGAACTGCAGTTGCGGAGGAAATATTAATGACGTGTCCATTTCTCGCGATAGCTCGGCCCTTGCTGCAGCGAGTGATGACGGAGCAGCGTATCTTTTTGAGCGGAATTCCACGGTTTTTGCGCAGCTCTTTAGAGATGCGCGTTTCCTTTCAGGAGAAGGGCTCGGACTGCCTTTAAAAGAAGACATGACAGCAACGGGAGGCATTGAAAATGTAGTTGAGATTGCTTCAGCTTCCTCAGGTAAAGTGTCAGATGATACAAAAAGTTCAGCTTCTACAGAAAGTTCATCAAGGCTTTCGGGACTGCTTAATTTCTTTAAATATCCAATATTCCTTTTACTGGCAGTTTTAATAGTAGCGGTCTACCTGAAAAACCGGGCCTTTAAAAAACGGACAAGAGAAGAAAATCTGGAAGACTTTGAGAACCTTGATGATGAAAAAAACATGCCTGGAAATTAATACGAAAATTCGGAAATCTGAAATTTCAGCTCTGGAGACTTAAACTTCCAGTCCTGTAAATTTCAGTCCTGTAAATACCAGTCCTGTAAATATCAGTCCTGTAAATATCAGTCCTGTAAATATCAGTCCTGTAAATATCAGTCCTGTAATTTTTCAGCTTTTTAATCCACAGATGAACTCCATCATTGGAGGCTGGAGAGCTGGGAAATCAACCTCATTGGAATATATCCAATTTCCACTGGCTGTTCTGCTATCGATGATTCTACTCCTTCTTCGAGTGCAGCCACTAGTGTCGGGCCAATCATCAAAGATTCAATGATTCCGAATAATTGCAACCGATTTTATACGACATTTTGCGGTTGACTCGACACTAGTGTCAAGAAAATTTAGTTATTGGTCGTTTAATAAGTTCAGAATCATTATACTCTGTTAAGAAGCCACCAAAGATTATACTCAATAATTAAATTGCCATGACACTAGTGTCGAGTCAATCATCAAGGATTCAATGATCCCGAGTAATTGCAATCGATTTTATACGACATTTTGTGTTTGACTCTACACTAGTATCAGTGAGATAGTTTATGGAGAAAGGCAAAGCCATTGTCGAAAGGAACTTCAGAGATATGTTGAGCGAATTACAGCAGATTACTAAAAGTCAGCCAATTTTCAACGACCTTCCAGAACTTAAAAAAGCATTCGTATCACTGACAACCTCAGCAACTCCAGGAGTATTCAAACTTAATGATTATCTCATCAAATTACAACTTGGTTTGATCAGCAGTTGGATCAAATTTCGAAAGCTGAATTAGAATGAGCACCATATTAATTAAAGCATCAACAAGATTATGAGAAACAGAAAAAGTCTTTTGCTGATCAGCAATCTATTCTTGAAAGCATCGAGCAACTTAGAGAACAAGAATGAGTAGTAGTCAAGCAGGTGGAAACCGCAACTAGCGAAGAGATTGAATTACGTGATGCAGACCCCACTTGGAAGTGATGAGACTAGAACGTCAGGCTCTTGAAAAGGAATTAGTAGCAGTCGTAGGAATTATTAGCAGTCGTGTCAAAACAGATAGCTAGAATAGAGGATGTTTCTTCTGGATCGGCTTGGGTCCAATTGTCGTTAGATGGCGACTCATAATGCCATATCGCTGTCAACGACGACTCTGAGAATGTGATCGAGTTGGCTCCTGAAAAGCAGAAATCTGGTGGTGCGCTCGACGGGCCTGAAGTGCGAAAAGCAATAACTGACTGTCACTATGGATGGTGGCAAAGATGCTTTTGAACTACGGGAAGAAAGAATACCACTTCTGAGAGCTAACATAATGCTCAAAACCAGAGTCAACTAGCTTATCGATGTAAAAACAGCCAGAGGTGCCTTAATGAGTTTTCGAAATAGAGTGAGCTTGCGAGATTCGATGAGAGGAATAGTTGAAGAACCCCTGCTTCCTATGGTTCCGAAACGTTTTGATTATATCGGGAATGTGGCCGTAATCTCGATTCCTCCGGAACTTGCGGCTTATAAAGAAGCTATTGCCTCAAAGCTATTTTCCATGCGAGGCAATACGCGGGCTGTGCTTAATAAGGTGAGCAAACTCGGAGGAGAGCACAGGGTTGCGGACTTTGAGCTTCTGCTTGGGGAAACCACTGAGACCATTCACAGAGAAAACGGCTATGCCTATAAGCTGGATGTCAAAAAAGTCTTTTTTAATCCCCGTCTGTACTCTGAGAGAAGGCGGGTAGCCTCAAAAATTAAGTCGGGAGAAAATATCATAATTCCTTTTGCCGGAGTGGGCCCTTTTGTACTTCCTGCTGCAGGAAAAGGGGCAAAGGTTTATGCTATCGAAATAAATCCCGACGCCTGTGCCTGCCTTCGGGAAAATATCAGGATTAACAGGCTTGAAGGGCAAGTAACCGTAATTCAGGATGATTTTGAGAATCTTTTTCGGACTGAGGAGATTTTCCAGATACTTGATTCAAAAACCCATAAAGAATCCCAAAATGGCGAAAGTGGTGGAAATTGCAAAAAAGTCATATCTGGCGAAAAAATCGAAAATGATGAAAAAGCCGGAAATAGAGATTTTTCTGGCCTGCCCGCCTGTTCAGGTCCAGGCAAAAGAAAGAATAAAGAGCTTCAGGTTTCAGGCAGCGGGTTTGATAGAGCCATAGTGCCTACACCTTACGGCATGGATCATTTTCTTGGTGAAATCTCAAAACTTGTCAGGAAGGAAGGGCATATTCACTTCTACACTTTCAAAGCCGAATCTCAGATTCCAGGGCTGATTGAAGAATACAAAAAAATGGGGCTTGAAGTAGAACTGTACAGGCGGGCTGGAAACGTTGCTCCAGGCATCAGCAGGTGGGTTTTTGACCTTATTAAAAATAGGTATGAGATAAGAAAGTGTAGAGACTTTGAGTTATTAAGCAAGTAAAGATTTTGAGTCCTCATTGGGTATATATTTTGAGTCCTCATCGAGTAGATATTTTGAGTCCTCATCGGGTAGATATTTTCAGTCCTCAAGCCCGATATGTTTAAGGAAATGATGATAATGTTCATGCGGCAGCCGCGAATAAAAGGCCCTGGTTACAACTTCGTTCAGGGACGGGTGAATATCCATACCTCGCATTATTGGTTCAGGACTTCTTGACTCCGTATACATAAGAGGAATTATCTGATGGATCAGGACTGAAGCATGCGGGCCTATTATGTGGGCTCCCAGGATTTTTTCTTCCTCCGAATCCAGAATCACTTTTACGAAATAATCTCTGATTTCCATAGCTGATCCTTTTGCAGTATCTTCAAAAAACTTGAGGCCTATGAGAATTCTTTCCTCTCCATACTTTTCTACGGCTTCCTGCTCTCTCATGCCTACTCCGGCAATTTCAGGATAGGAAAATACTGCGTGGGGTACGGCATGATAGTCTGCCTTTACTTTTTCTTTCAGGATTGCATTAAGGTAAACTATTCCGGACTCATAGTTTGCTACGTGCTTTAGCAGGTATTTCCGTTTGCGTCCCCAAATGCCCAGATATTCGGCTGTGAGGTCTCAAGAAACTCGTCCACCAGAATCCAGCCCTGGGTATCGGTTTTGATCCCGGCTCTTTCGGGGTGGAGAATATCGGTATTCGGAGCTCTTCCTGTTGCCACAAGGATTTCATCTACAGTGATTTTTACTTCATTTCCAGAATTTCTATCCCTTGCAACAACCGTTTTCTGCCCATTGTCTTCTTTTCGAACCTCTATAGCTTCGTGGTTTGTAATAATCTGCATGTACTCCGACATCTTCATACTGGCAAATCTGGAGATCTCGGGTTCCTCCTGTGGAAGAAACTGGGAATTTCTTCCTATCACTGTGACACTGGCTCCCATAGCTGAAAAAAAATGCCCGTATTCGGCTGCAATGAAACTCCCTCCTAAGATGGCGAGCTTTTTTGGGCATTCCATGAGCTTAAGCACAGTATCACTTGTAAGGTATCCTGCTTCTTCGAGGCCTTTAATGGGAGGAATTGCAGGTTTTGAGCCGGTACAGAGAAAGATCATGTCGGAGTGGAGAGTTTTTTCACCTACTTTCAGGGTGTAAGGTGAGATAAACTCCGCACTTTCATGATAGTAATCAAGATACGGGTCATCAGCCAAACTCTTCCTTATTGCCTCTATGTCTTCTCCAATTTTCCTGCGCATCCTTTCCATAATGGCAAGGAAATCGATGTCCTTTATTTCAAGATTAATTCCGAAAATAGATGCAGTTTCAATTTCCTTGATGAGTTCGGCAGGATAAAGCAGGATTTTTGAAGGAATACACCCTCTGGTAAGACAGATCCCGCCTGGTTCATCTTTGTCGATAACGGCAACTCTCATTTTCGGTTTTGAGTCAAAAATAGGATTTATGTAGTTCATTGCAGAACCCGTACCTATTATAATAAGGTCGTAGTTTTCCATACTTATCCCTCTCACTATAACACGCAGCTTTGCCGGATATAATATACTATTTATTTCTGGTTCTATTTATGGGCCATAGTTTTGAATAATTTATAAGAAGAAACGTAAAAGGCATTGCGCCAATTTTTCTGTAAAATCATAAATCTCAACAAGCTATTGGGTAGAAAATTCTATATCGGAAGATCAATTTTCTTCATAGTACGCAAAAACTTGACTTCAAATTACAGCAAATTTGTCGAATAAGAAAGAGCGATTACTCGCTCTCCCTCTTCTAAGAACCGGACGTGCACCTTTCAATGCATCCGGCTCAAGCGTTCTATAACCTTTTCTGTATCAGGCAGCAGTTTTTTTTTCAAATGGAGTGACCTTTCCGGAAACTTAATTTATTTTGACGTTCACGGAAGTAGTCAGGGTCAAGAAACGGATTCATTTGTAATTTTAAAGGAATATGCCTATGGATTCTGGTTTTGGATAAAAGCAACAGACTGTTTCTTTCTGTTCTGAAGTTCCATCTGCGTGTAGCATTTCGTTTCCAATATTTGTTGATAATCCAATTTTTGGATTTATTTGGATGTCTTCTTTTAGCCCATCTCCATAACATTTCCCATATTCGATGGTCAAGTGTCTGGAATGTTTCAGAAGAGACCACTGAACTGTGGTAGTTAGTCCAACCTCTAATTATGGGATTTAGTTTGGAAATTAAATTTTCTTGAGACCATGCCATTCCTTTCCTTAAGGTTTGACTGATTGTTTCAGTGAATCTTTTAATTGACTTCTTGGAAGGCTTGGTCAGAAGCTTGTCTTTATACTTGCGGAAATTCCAGCCGAGAAAGTCGAAGCCTTCATTAATGTTTGTGATAAGGGTTTTATCATCAGAAAGTTCAAGACCTCTTTCCTTGAAAAAAACAGAGGTCTTGTCTTTGATTTCTCTGGCAGTTTCTTCTGAATTAGCAGTTACTATGAAATCATCGCAGTACCTGATGAAGTTGACCTTGGTTGATTTTTTTTTTTTGGGGTATTCAGCCAGAAGTAGCTTCTCAAGACCGTCCAGTGTCATATTAGCCAAAATAGGAGAGATAATCCCACCCTGTGGTGTGCCTGCTTTTGTTGGATTCAGATGGCGTTTATAAATAAATCCTGCCTTAAGAAATTGGATTAGTATCGATTTTTCCATTGGAATATTGGTCAGCAACCACTGATGATTAATGTTATCGAAGCATCCCTTAATATCGCCTTCTAAGATCCATTGGGCTGAGTTTTTCTTACTAAGACATAGAAAGATTTGCTCACGTGCATCTTTAGTGCTTCGATGTTTTCGAAATCCAAAGGATCTCATGTCAGACTTAGTTTCAGCTATGGGTTCAAGAGCTAATGCGTATAGAGACTGCATAGCTCTGTCATACATTGTGGGGATACCTAAGGGACGTTTCTTCTTCTTACCAGGTTTATTGATGAAGACTCTTTTAAGCGGTTTAGCTTTGTATCCTTTACCAGTGAGACTAAGGACAGCCTTCATTTTGGAGGCAGAACTTAACCATTTCTCACCATCAATTCCAGGTGTCCTTTTCCTTTATTTTGGGTGACTTTTCTTACTGCCAGAAGTTTGGCGAAGTAGGAGTGAGTCAGTAAATATTGTAATCTCTTGACAAGATTCCATTTGTTTTGTATAACTGCTTTTGTAATCCGGGTTTGCAACTTATTAACACTCTTCTCTACTTGGTGCCAGTTGATGCTTTTCCATTTCGGGAAGAGGTGAGTGTCTGCAAGCTTCTTATCCTGATGAGATATCGTTGAAATACTTACATTCAGAAGTTTGCCTCCTTTCATACAATAGAACACCATCAGTAAGTCAGCATCTTTTCAGATTGAGGCAAAGTTTGAACCCCTATCCAATCCATTAAGAATTGGCGTTCGCTTTTTACTGAATCCTATACCCTCTATGCCATTAATTCCCTTCACAGGGTCTCTACCTTTTTTTTCTTTTTTTTTTTTTCACAGGAGCATATAGGGTTTACCAAGTTCCATGTCACAAATAATGCAAATGCTTTAGAAGCCATCTATAGACCGGAAAGCGTTTGTCCATTTTCTACGACGTCTGTAACACCATCATAGCCTGCTTTCATACCGTTTGGTTCAAGCGTATCAGCCTACTTTCGCTTGTCAAATTTCACGACCCGTACAATGGTTCAACATATGTTTCTTCATGGCATTTTTTACCCTAGCAGATGACCCAAATTAGACTTTCAGGCTTCTCCACATTGTCTTACGAGCTTAGCACAACTGCATTACTGCTGATGCACCTCATAATAGGGTTACCCCAAATGGAAAGGGTAGCACAAGGCAATTTATGACATAACTTCTTGTCGCACTTACAGCAAATTTGAGACACTGCCGAGAAGATTAAGTTTGAGAAATCCTGAATAATGAAGTATGAGGCAAAAGTTATTTTATTCATCGAATAATCTCTATACAACTTAAATGGTTTGTCTAAACTCCTTCCCGATCACAACTGCTAAAACAGATATTTTTAAATTTTAATACATATTTTTAAATCATCTCTGAAAGAAAAACAACTACTTATTTATAAAGATAAGCTTATTCTATGTAGCTTTCAATAATGAATAAAAAAAAGATGTCTTATAATGAACAGAGCTGCCAGATTCACTAAAAACGGGGATTTCTGCCAGGGAATTCCTGTAATGCATATCCTGTATCTCCTGCTCATTCTTATAGCTCCTTTTGCAGGGGTGAATCTTCTTTTTATCTTCTCTGTCGTTCTTTTCCTGGGAATACGGTTTTCTGGAAAAACCATTTTGTGTGACAGAGATGCTACCAGCCTTATTTTTTCTCTGGCTCTCATGCTCTTTGTTTCCGTGATTTCTGGAGGCTTTTCTTATACCTATCCTTTCTACATAGTGCTCGCCGCATTTGCGATTGCGGCAGTCGGAAACCATAAAACATCTTTTCGGAAACAGATTCTGTACCTGATTCTAATTTAAGGCGGAGGACAATCAAAAAGAGGAGTTTTTCAATACTCTGGAGTTCGGCTTTCCTGGCACTTCGAATTGCTGCTGCATTCTTTGCCGCAAGCTGGATTGTCTACTGGCAGAAACTGCCGATTTCATATAACCTGATTTTCTTCATAGCTGTTATCGGGGCGGTTACCGGTTCTCTTTTCGAGTCAATCCCCTCCAAAATAGACAAGAATATTTCTGTGCCGCTGGGTGCAGGCATGACAATGTGGATTTTTGAAGATTTCAGGTACTGGGTGTCTCCTGAAAAAATGGTCATAGCACTTGTGTTCTCGTTTTTCCTGGGTGTGCTGGCTTACAGGGCGAAGATTGCAGATGTCTCTGCCCTTCTGAGTGCTGCCCTTCTGGGAGTCCTGATAATTGTCTTCAGCGGGCTTTCCTGGTACCTGCTTTTGCTCACGTTTTTTATTCTCGGAGGCGGGTTTACAAAGTATAAATATGCATACAAAGAATCCATAGGGATTGCACAGGCTAAAGACGGCATCCGTAGTTATGAAAACGTATTTTCGAACAGTACGGCAGCTCTTGCCCTTGCAGTAGCATACGGGGTTTTCCCGGAGCACAGTCTTCCGATCATCTATGCCTATATGGGCACTGTTGCAACGGCTACCGGAGATACCCTGGCAAGTGAAATAGGGACGACAGCAAAAGGAAGGCCAAGAATGATAACAACCCTCAAACTCTCGGAACCCGGAGTCGATGGGGCCGTATCATTGCTTGGTGAACTTGCTGCAATCTTCGGTTCTGCAGTGATAGGAGTCCTTGCATACTTACTGGGGATCTCGGACAATTTTATATTAACAGTCCTTATTACAACCGCAGGCGGTTTTTTCGGGACAAATGTAGACAGTTTCCTTGGGGCTACGCTTCAGAAAAGGGGAGTGCTCTCAAATAGCGGAGTCAATTTCGTTGCGACCTTTGCAGGGGCAGGAATCTCCGCTGTTCTGTATTTCCTTATAACTTGAGGTACGGAATAAGTCTTACTGATTTGTATTTCCTTAGACCCTTTCTGAGACTATCAGAGCCTTTACTGCTTTTCAGGTTTTTCAGGTTTTTCAGGTATTTCAGGTAATTTCAGATTTTTCAGGTTTTTCACAACTTTCTTCAGGCTTCAAAAACGTTTTTAATCTTTGAAATTTTTTTCAGTCTTCATATACATTTTCTCCAGCTTTTTACACTTTTTCTCAGGTTATTTCCACTTTTTCTCAGGATCTTTATATTTTTTCTCAGGTTGTATACTCTTAGAGGCTGTCTGAATATTATATTTCTCTTATTTTCTTACGTTTTTTATCCGACCTAGCCGTCTAATCATTATATGGATCATAGCAGCATATATTAATGCTTGGCTTGATTCTGTTAATCCTTCGTAGTCTTTACTCAAACGTCGATATCTTCCCAGCCATCCAAATGTACGTTCTACTATCCATCTGTGAGGAAGTACTTGAAAACCTTTGACATCATCGCTACGCTTAACGATTTCTAATGCCCAACCACACATTCCTTTGACCCAATCGACTAGCTGGCCAGAATAACCAGAATCAGCCCAAATTAACTCCAATCGAGAAAAAGTACCTTTAACTTGTTCCAGAACAAGTTTAGCCCCATCTCGATCTTGAATATTCGCCGAATGAACTATAACTATCAACAGTAGCCCTACTGTATCCACTAGAATATGGCGCTTTCTTCCTTTTACTTTCTTGGCGGCATCATAGCCGCGTATTCCTGGAGTTTCTGTAGTTTTAACGGATTGACTATCTAAAATAGCTGCACTAGGTTCTGATTCTCTGCCATATGCAATTCTCAGTTCAGTTCTCAGTGTAGCATTTATACGTTCCCAAAATCCAGTAAGTCGCCAAAGACGGAAATAGTGGTACACAGTTTTCCAAGGTGGAAATTCATGGGGTAGCATTCGCCAGGCACAACCAGAACGTAACAAATAGAAGATGGCATTCAAGATTTCGCGATAAGGATGAACGCGCTTTCGACCTCTATTTGTCCTGGGATTTGGAAAGTACAGTTTGATTATTTCCCATTCTCTATCAGAGATATCACTAGGATAAGGAATTCTTTTTGTTTGTTCTATCACTAGCGAACAATATGATTACATGTAGTATTTAATTTTAAGACAGCCTCTAAAGGAAGAATCCATTTATATTTTCATTACATACCCTTAAGGAAACAGGGTTACTAAACCATTCCACTTTTCATTTCTTCTACTCTTAATTTTCAAGTTTACAGGAGGTAAACAGATGACAGAAACCGAGTATAAAGATAAGAAAATCTTGCTCGTAATCGCCCAGGAACAATTCAGGGACGAGGAATGTTTTGTTCCGAAACAGCTTTTTGAGGCTGCAGGAGTAAAAGTTACTGTTGCAGCCGAATCTATGAAAACGGCTAAAGGAATGCTTGGAGGCACAATCAAGCCTGATATCGCGATCTCATACGCCAGAATTGGCGATTACGATGCAATCGTAATCTCAGGGGGCTCAGGCTCTAGAAAATACCTGTGGGATAACAAAGCTCTGCAGGCACTCGTAAAAGAAGCTGATGACCTGAAAAAGGTGATCTCCGCGGTCTGCATCTCTCCTGTAGTACTGGCAAGAACAGGCATCTTGAAGGGCAAAGAGAGTACAGTCTTCAAAAGTCCGGATACTGTACGTGAACTTAAGGAACACGGGGCTATCTATCTGGACAGGGAAGTAGTGGTTTCGGGCCGTGTGGTCACAGGGCGAGACCCTGCAAGTGCTGATGCGTTTGGAAAAGCCGTACTTGAGGCCCTGAAAAAAGCTTAATTTTCATCAAGGATTCTAAAATGCAGATCTCCTTTACCGAAAAAGTTGTCTGAAAATTAGATTTCTCCGGTTACCGGGTGTGCTTATTATGACAGCGGAACTTGAAGCCATACTGGCTTATCACCAGGCAAGTAAACACAACTTCAAAGCTTATGCTCCGGGTCCTTACCACCTGGATCTGCCTCTCAAGCCAGATCCCTTCCTTAACTATCATGGAACTCGACTTTTTAATCTGGAGATCTGGAGCGATGAGCATATAAAAGCTGAGACTTTTCCTGCCTATGAACAGGCTTTCTCACCGGAAAAACTCAAGCCGTATGAGCTGAGTGTGAAATCAATTTCCAGGCTTTTTTTTGACAGCTTTGCCATTTCTGCCTGGAAGAGAGCAGAAGGTACAAAATGGCCTCTTCGCGTTAATCCTTCAAGTGGAAACCTTCATCCTACCGAGGTTTACCTTCTTTCCGGCCCTATGAAGGGGCTTCTGAAAAACCCGTCTGTCTGCCATTATGCTCCTTTGCCTCATGCCCTTGAACTCAGAGCGGAACTTTTGCCAGAGACCTGGGGACTATTAAGTTCGGGCTTTCCTGAAGGCACTTTTTTCGTGGGGCTGAGTTCAATTTTCTGGCGGGTTTCCTGGAAATATGGGCTCAGAGCCTTTCGATATGCACAGCATGATATAGGACATGCAATTGCTGCTCTGACCTTTGCTGCTGCCGGGCTCGGCTGGAAAACAAGCCTTCTTGCAGACATGGGTTCGGAAGAGATTGCAGTGCTTCTTGGCATTTCCGGAGAGAAAGGTCCTGAAAAACAGGAGCCTGCCTGTCTGCTTGCGATATATCCAGCAGGAAAGACCTGTACAAAAGGCAGGATTTCTTCCGGCGCGATTCCTGCTTTTAAAAGTCTTTCCTGGAAAGGCGTTCCTAACAGTTTAAGCCCAGGACATGTTGAATGGGTAGGTATTGAAAAAGCGGCCTCGGCAGCTCAAAAGAAGGGAACCGATTACCTTGAGAAAAAAGAAGAATCAAAAGAAGAATCAAAAGAAGAATCAAAAGAAGAATCAAAAGAAGAATCAAAAGAAGAATCAAATGAAGGATCAAAATCCTATATGCAGACTGCTTCATCACTAAAAACCAGCAGCTTCGGGAACCTGTCCGAGCTTGATACAGTTCCTCTGCGCGGAGTTATCCGGGGAAGGAGAAGTGCTATTGAGATAAATAACAGCGCATACCTGGAAAAAGAAACTTTCTATGCGATGCTGCAAAGAACCCTTCCGCAAAACAACCCGATTTTCAATTCTCTTGCTTTTGGTTCCTTTACTCACCTGCTTCTTTTCGTGAACCGCGTAAAGGATCTACTTCCGGGACTTTATATATTCCTTCGCAAACCCGAAGAAAAAGAGAGGTTTAAAGCTGCGATCAGGCCGGACTTTTTATGGGAGAAACCGAAAAATTGCCCTTCAGACCTTGAGTTTTACCTGTTGATGGAAGAAACTCTGGATTTTTTTGCAGCCCAGCTTTCCTGTACGCAGCGAAAAGCTGCCGATGCCTGTTTTACTGCCTGCATGCTCTCGGAGTTCGAAGGGCCTCTGAGCAGGTTTGGGGCCTGGATATATCCATACCTTTTCTGGGAATGCGGAATTCTGGGGCAGCTTCTTTACCTTGAAGCCGAAGCATATGGCCTAAGGGGCTGTGGGATTGGGTGTTTCTTTGATGATCCTTTGCATGAGGCTATAGGGATCAAAGGGCTTGAGTTTCAGGACCTCTACCATTTCGCTGTTGGCTATCCACTTCCGGAGATCGGTGTTATCACTCTTCCTGCATACGAAGAGTAACTTATTATTTCTTTTCTCTGTTTTTATTCTCTGATCTACTCTTTTTATTTTCTTGTCTACTTTTTTACTTTTTTTATCCCATTCTCTATTTTTTACTCTCTATTATTCCCTTATCTGCTGTTTTCATTCTTTTTTCTGCTCTTCGCTTTCTTTCTTCTTTCCTCTTCTCAAACTTCTTCTGACAACTCCAGGCTGGGAAGGCGGAACAGGCACTTCGCATCCTGATTTCAGGTCACATTCTACTACAATTCCCCGCAGCAGTCTGCCCAGAATATCCGAACCCGTAATAATTCTTTTCTCCTGGTCCCAGTAGAGGATAAGATCCTGATCGATCACATCGTCTTCAGGGTATTGCGGATACACCTTAAACTGCCTGATTACTTTCTCAAGCCTGGTCTTGGGAGACCTCACCACAACCGGAAAGTGGCAGTAAGAAAGCGGAATAAACGGGCCTTTCTTGTAGACCGCATCCCTGAGGAAGCCGTCCGCGTCAAGCACCATGATAGGCTCATCCTGGGGGTTGGTAATGATTACCCATTTTTTCCCGGAGGCTTCTATCTTTTGCAGAAACGGATCGGCTGGTTCTCTTTGAAAGGAGGAAATACCGGACGGTTATTATCAACCGGAAGTGAGATTATGCTTCTCTGGTCTATTAGCGAGCCTTCATCGGAGATGCTGACGTCGTCTATAGAAAGAAAGTTCAGAGCCCCTATTCCCTCAAAAGTGCCAATATCAGACTTTCCCGACTCAATATGCTTTTCGAGCATAATCCGCATAGACTGTTCCTTGAAGAGTTCCAGTTTTTCCCTGCCGAGCCACCAGTCAAGAATAAGGGCTGTAGGCTTGGCTACCGGATAGAGCAGCATTTGGTAGAATCGGACTAACGGAGTTAGTTTCGCTCCTAGTGACAGAGCATTTCGGGAAAAATAAGCTTGGGGTACTATCTCTCCGAAACTGGTGATTACGAAAGTAGAGAAGAGAAAAGCTGAAGCTCCTGTCAGCACAGAACCTGTAAGCTGGGCAATGAGGACATTCACAGCAATATTTCCCCAGAGCAGTGTCGTAAGCAGGAAGTTTGAGTCCCGCCGGATCTGCAGAATTTTGATAGCTTCTTTGCTGTCTGCTTCGGCTTCTATCTCAAGCCTGAGTCTACCAAGGCTGAAAAGTCCAATTGTCATTCCTGAAAAAAATAGCGGACTGTATCAGGCAGAGTATGATCAGTATCCAGATAATAATTTCATTCATTGTGAGTCTATAACCTCTATGATCTTCATATTGGCATAATTTAGCATAATTTAAGGTTTAATCCATAGGTGAATTATAGGTTAATCCATCAACGATTTTCGTATAAGCATAGGTTTAACGGCTTAACCTTTCAATTTTTATATATTTAACTGAGTCGCAGTCATCTTCTAAATTTGGTTTTCTGGTTTTGCATTACTTCGGCTTGTTGTAAATTTAGCCTTAAAATATAAACTTAACCTTAAGATTTTACCTCGCCTTAACCATTAATTTCTTTTAAACTTTATGCGGTTTTAACAGTACTGAAAGGAAATTTTCGGATAATCTTAATTCTACATAGTCTTAATTTAATTATTACTCTATTCTAATAGTTTAATTTGTGTTCTCAAATTTATTGCAAACTTTTTGAAAAAAGGCTTGACCGAAAACCCGAGAAACGTTTGAATATGAGGACCTTATCCCCGAACCCTATCTGCGTGATCAACCGGCGCAACGGTTGTGGCACAACCCTTTTGAAAAAAAGGCTTGACCGAAAACCCTTGGCAACGTTTGAGTTTAAGAGCCTTATCCCCAAACCTTTTCCGGCGTGATCAACCGGCGCAACGGTTGCGGGTCAACGGTTGCTTTAAGGTTTTGCTTCAGCGTAATGTTTAATACAAACAAATTGTACTAAATGACCGATTAGTCAGCCATAACGAGGAAAAGTATTAATGAAGAGTGTCGTCTCTGAAATAATCTATCCTGCACATAAATAGATTGCGATTTTTCTGACACCATAAGCCGTAGATAACGCCCCTTCTGATAAGTGATACACAT
>Ga0268359_11245_pt1 | contig 18006 bp, 20 predicted proteins | sample BioMet11_FD_194416 | JGI IMG/M metagenome (GOLD analysis project Ga0268359, IMG submission 194416) | Sewage microbial communities from Oakland, California, United States - Biofuel 11 (PacBio Assembly) | ecosystem: Engineered > Wastewater > Sewage > Unclassified | place: USA: California | collected...
TAGCTTCTGGGTCTTGCATTTATCTTGGCAACTTTTGTGGTTACCGGTTTTTAGGCATCTTGTTTACAGTAGTTACCAGGCTTTTTAGGTAGGCTCATTTTTGCCAGACACTATGCAGATTACCTGGAAAGGGGAGCTTACCTGGTCAGTTGTATGCTTTCCAACATAGGAATCTTAGGTGGGTTAAGTGCCTTTATTCTCTATGGAGAGGTTGGATATGCATACGTACAGCTGATTTCTACGCCACAAAATATGCTGATGGTCATTTGTGTTTTCCTTAGCACAATACTATGCTGCCAAGCAAACTGCACAGCTGCAGAAAACGAAGATAAATTTAAGCTTTCGAGCTATGTTCCTTACCAAAACTCAAATACCTATCTTGGGTATGCTGGCCGGTATTGTTTTGCAGTTAAATGGTGTGGCCAGACCATATATTTTGGAATTGGCCTTTAAAAACCTGGTACATTTTGGAGCGTGGTTTGCACTGGTGCCGGTGGGTTATCTTATTGATTTTGGTAAGGCCAGGGAGTATTACTATCGGGCTTGGGATTTGCTGGCGTTGCGATTTCTTATTATGCCTGTATTGTTTTATGTATTATGAAGAATATTTTTAATGATCAGATACTATTGGGCACAATTTTGCTATGTTCTATGGCGCCTACCGGTATTAATGCCGTGGTAACAGCTAAAATTTATGACCTGAAGGTTGATCTTGCTGTGGCTAGTTTTTTATTAAGCACGACAGTATATATTGTTATTTTTCCCTTGTTTTTATTTTTGTGGCTAGTGGTGGAAAACTGTAAAAGTGTGAATAATGTAACATAATAGATTATGCTTATATGTGCAAAACACAATAATTATGGCTAATTCATGAATTTTGACCATGAATAAATGAGAAAACGGTATTAGATTTTTCAGATAATATTACATACAATTAGGGTACAAGAAATGAAACGGTTTAACTGAATAGGGGGAATTAAGGATGTCAAGGAAGATATCTCTAGCTTATTTAACACTACCCGGTATTGAACCGGTGGAGCAGATTAAGATTGCAGCAAAGGCAGGCTATGATTTCGTTAGTCTGAGGACGATACCAATGGGACAAGAGGGGGAGCCTCAAGTCCATTTGGAAAAGGATCCGGAGTTGTTCGAGAAAATAAAGGCGACCCTCAAAGAAACCAACATGAAAGTTTTGGATATTGAGTTGGTTAGAATTAAAGAAGACCTTCCTGCAGATTTCCGCGGTGCTTTGAGAAGGCTGCTGAATTGGGTGTTAAAGAAGTTCTCTCCAGCATATGGACCACAGATTATGAGTTTGCTGTAAAGCAATATAAGGACGTTTGCAAACAAGCTCAAGAATTTGGTTTGACCATGAACTTCGAGTTTCCTGCTGTATCCGGTGTAAAGACGCTAGCAGATACCCTGATGCTGCAAGAAAAGATAGATGCTCCTAACCTAAAGGTTTTGATGGATATGCTCTATTGCAACTGGGATGGCATAGATAAGGAAATTGAACTGATTAAGAAGGCTGGCCCGGAACGCTTTGGTGTAATCCACCTTTGTGATTGTCCCAAGAATTGGGCAGATTCAGAAAAGGTTGTAACCATGAGGGGAAACAGAGAATACTGTGGTAAAGGTATTATAGACTTGCCTAAGATTCTAAAGGCCTTGCCTGCTAACAACTGTTCTATTGAATCACCCAATTTTGATTACATTAAAGAATATGGTCCAATTAGGACATGCAAAAAATTGTGTTGATAGCGCCAGAGCAATGTTTGCTAAAGCCGGTTTATAAGAAAAAATAAAAGAAAAGAAAATATAGAGAAAAAAATTATAGAAAAAAAGGAGATGTTGAAATGAAGGTTGATATTAATACTAAAATGATTACCCTAATTGGAACACCACTGGGGCAGTCCTTCGCAGCAAGAATGCAAAACAAAGGCTATGAGGCCGCAGGCTTAAACATGTTGTATTTCTACACAGAGGCAGACAATGAGCACCTGCAAGAAATTGTTAACGGCATCCGCTACATGAATTTCGCAGGTTTTGCAGTAACCAAACCAAACAAGGTAAAGGTTATGGAGTATTTGGATGAATTGGATCCGCTATGTGAAAAGATGGGTTCCAGTAACACCGTAGTAATCACTCCGGATAAGAAACTGGTTGGCTATAATACTGATGGCAGTGGCTTCTACATTTCTATTACTGAGCAAGGCATTCAACCTGATCAATGCGTTTTCTTCTGCTTCGGTGGTGGCGGCGTAGGTCGCGCAATGTGCTCCATCCTGGCTTATCATGGTGCAAGAAAAATTTATATTACCGACCTGTTTGAAGACAGTGCTAAAGCTTTGGTAGCAGATATTAACAAGAACTTTGCTCCTGTAGCAGAATTCGTAAAGTTTGGTGATTTTTCCAAAGTGGCAGCTTGTGATGTAGTAATGAATGCTTCCGGTGTGGGCATGGGCAAGTCCCAGGGTCAGACTCCACTTCCGGTAGAGTACATTAAACCTACCCAGTTCTACTTTGATGCTTGCTATAACCCTGCTAAGACACAATTCTTAATCAATGCTGAAGCAAAAGGTTGCAAGATTTTGAATGGTTTGGACATGTCCTTGTATCAAGGCGTTGCTCAAATCGAATTATGGACCGGCAAGAAAGCTCCTCTGACGCAATGAAACAGGAGCTCTTGGATATTTTAAAGGGAAATAAAATTGGATGTTATCTCAGACCGTGAAGGTGAGATAAAAAGGAAAGGGGAAATAAAATGGGATTTATTAGTTGGCTAGACAAACACCTGGAAGAAACGTTTTTGATTATTATGCTAGTACTGATCGCTTGCGTAAGTATGGCACAAGTAATTATTCGTAAGATTCCGGGCATGGCATCCTTAACCTGGGCAGAGGAAATCTGCCGCTTCTTCTGGATTTGGAGCGTATTCGTTTCGCTTCCTTATACTATTAAAATGGAGAACATGTTAAGAGTGGGAGTACTAAAGGATTTACTTCCCGATGCAATTAAGAAGACCTGTTAACATCGTTGTAGACTTTATTACTATGTCCTGTATGGCTTACCTGGGTTATTATTCTATTACCTTGGTACAGAACATTAAGGCTAGCGGTGAATTTTCACCTGCTATGCAATGGCCTATGTGGTTTGTGTATTTATTTATGCTGATTGGTTTTGCTTTAGGAACTATTAGAGGTATTCAAATTATTATTTATCACATCCAACACTTTGGTGATAAAGAATTAACTACTTTGGAGCAAACCATGCAAGATGCTGCTAAAGAAGCTGAATTAGCAAAGGAGGATGATAAATAATGGCTGCGTTACTAGTATTTGTTGTCTTCCTGGTTTCTATTGCCGTATCCATTCCTATCGGCATAAGCATGATTTTGGGATCCATCGCTCCTATTCTTACCATGCATAGTGGTGGTTCCATTGTTCAACTTTTAAATAATACTTTTTCCGGAGCTAACTCCACTCCTATTTTGGCCGTGCCCCTCTTCATTTTGGGTGGCGTTATTATGGCTAAGGGTGGTATTTCCAGAAAGTTATTTAACTTCTTCGCATTTTTCGCAGGCCGCTTTACAGGTGGACTTCCCTGTGCAGTAATTATGACCTGCTTGTTCTACGGTGCTATTTCCGGTTCCGGTCCTGCTACTACTGCAGCCGTTGGTGCTATGTGTGTACCGTTCTTAGCTGATTTGGGCTATGACAAAACCTGGAGTGCTGCCCTTATTTCTGTAGCAGGCGGTTTGGGAGTTATTATTCCTCCTTCCATTCCTTTCGTTTTGTATTCCTTGGCTACCGGCGTTTCCACCGGCGACTTGTTCTTAGGTGGCGTATTCCCCGGTATCTTAATTGGTGTCGCTTTAATGATTTATGCTTGGTACTATTGCCATAAACATGGTGAAGATAAAGAAAAGATTAAAGTGCGTATGGATGAGCTGTCTTCCAGAGGTATTGGTAACCTGTTCAAAGATAGTTTCTGGGCTCTCTTGTGCCCGGTAATCGTATTGGGTGGTATTTATACCGGTTGGGTAACTCCTACTGAAGCCGCTACTGTTTCCGTATTCTATGCTATTATTGTTTCTCTCTTTATTTATAAGACCATGAAGATTAGCGAGCTGCTTCCCATGCTTCGTGAATCCGTTAAAACTTATGGTGGTTTAGCATTCGTGCTTGCTTTTGCAACAGCATTCGGTCGTGTACTTTCCTTGACCAGAGCAACCAGAGCAGTTGAAACCTTCATTTTGGGCAATTTCCACTCTGCTTTCTCCGTACTGACAGTACTGGTAATCATATTCTTCCTATTAGGTATGGTTATGGATACCGGCCCTGCTATCATCATTTTGTCTCCTGTACTGCTTCCCGCTTGCGTGAAGTTAGGCGTAGACCCTGTACATCTAGGTGTTGTACTGGTTTGCTGCTTGTCCATTGGTTTGGCAACTCCTCCCTTCGGTTTGGATCTGTTCGTAGCAGGAAATATTGCGCAGAAACAGCCTATGGAAGTTGCTAAGAAGGCAGTTCCCTTTATCATTGCCTTTACGATTTCCTTGTTTATGATTACTTACATTCCTTGGTTGTCCACTTATTTACCAAGTCTGTTAAAGTAATTTAAAGCATTTCTTAATGGGTAAAAAAATACAAAGAAGTATAAAATTAAAAGGAGGAATTTTAAATGAAAAGCGTAACACGTAAATTGATGAGCGCAGTTTTGGCAGGTTTGATGGTTTTCTCCCTGACCGCTTGCGGTGGAGATGACAAGAAGGCTGCTCCTGCAGCTGGTGGCGCTGCTGCCGGCGGTGAGTATGCTAAATTGAAAGAAGTTACCTTGATTGGTGCTGACTCCAGCGGTAAGGGTGCTGCTGCTGAATTGTTTGGTGAGCTGGTAGCTTCCAAAGTTGAAAAAAACCACAGGTGGTAAATTAAAGATTGACTACCATCCTAATGGCGACTTGGGCAACGATGAAGATTTACTTCGTCAAATGAAATCCAATGATATTCAAATCGTTGTTTGCCAGATTGCTCCTATGACTTCCTTAGTTCCTGAAATGGCAATTTTCGATTTGCCTATGGTATTCTCTAAATATAAAGGCGCTGCTATTGAAAAGGTTTTGAACGGTGACGGTGCAGTAAAGACTGCCATTTCCGCTGCTTATGAAAAAGCTGGTTTCCATTATTTGGGCATTCTTCAAAACGCTACCTATCGTTTAACTACTGCTAACACTAATTTGAAGACCTTGGCAGATTTCAAAGGCCTGAAGATTCGTACCATGAGCAACAAGAACCACATGGCATTCTGGACAGCTATTGGTGCTAACCCCACTCCGCTTGCTTTCTCTGAATTGTATTTTGCATTGCAAAGCGGTACTGTAAATGCTGAAGAAAACGCTGCTGATACTGTAGTAACCAGTAACTTCAACGAAGTGCAAAAATACTTAGCATGCACCAACCATATTCTGTATGCTAACCAAATTGCCATTAACAAGAAAGCTTATGAGTCCTTGGATCCTGCTTATCAAAAAGCTTTGAACCAAGCAGTTGCTGAAGCTTCTAAAGAAATCGGCGCTAAGTTAGCTGATATTGAAAAGACCAATAAAGATGCACTGAAGAAAAAAGGCATGACCATTATCGATTATGATAAGGCCTTCTTTGATCAAGTTTTGGCAGTGCAAGGTGTTAAGGACCTATATGCTAACATTGATAAGCAAGTTAATGGTTTAGGTACTACCTTGGTTAAGGAACTGGAAAAAGCTGGTAAATAATTAATTCGTAGCAAAAAGGGTGATAAAGGTGAGTAGTGGATTTTCCAAACAAACGGTTGGTTATATACTGCTCACCTTCTTTCTCTGGGGCAGCATTTATGCAGTCGGTAAATTGATAGCGGGGGATGTACCTCCCTTTCTTTTAGCTTGCCTTAGATGTGCGGTGGGAGTGATTCCTTTAGCTGTTATGGCTAAGAAATACTGGCATATGCCTATCGCCAGGGCAGATCGTAAGTGGTTTGTTCTGGGTGGCTTCTTTGGATATTTTGTTAATTTGCAATTGGTACAGCTGGGTATTTTTCTAACAGGTGCTTCAGTTGCCGCATTGATTAATTCTTTAACACCGGTAACGGTTGCTATTTTGGCAGCCTTTTTCTTAAAGGAAAAAATTACTCCTGTTAAATGTCTTTGCATTGTTTTAGCCATTGCCGGGACGGTGGTGGTGGGTGGAGGCTCCTCAGGCAAAAATGATATTTATGGCATTGTTTGCATGATTGCCGCTATGTGTGCGTTTAGTGTTACAACGGTAGCTATGAGACGGCTCACAGCTAAGTATCCACCAATTTTGATTACTATGTATATGGTTGTGGTAGGAATGATTTTTGAAATACCGGTAGGTATTTATACCGCTTTGACCCAACCGGTACGTGTGACACCGCTGGTAGTGGGAGTCATACTTTATTTGGGTATCATAGGAACCGGTTTAGCACAGTTTTCCTGGGCAAAATGCTTGTCCATGTTGCCGGCTAGCACCTGCTCCTTGTTTTACCCGCTCCAAGCTATTTTTTCCGCTCTTTTAGGGAGCGTGATTTTAGGTGAAACTTTTACTCCCTACTTTTTCTGGGGTCTTGCTTTAATCACCCTGGATATTTTACTTAATGGTTGGGAGGCTAATCGTTTAGCTAAAATGCCTCACTAGATTCCATTGCCTTTTATCCGGTTTTCGTGGGATAATTATAGAAAGAGGTATTGAGGGAGGCGGCATTATGAATTTACAGTGGTTATATTATTTTTCTGTGATTGCCGAAGAAGAACATTTTACTAAGGCAGCAGATAGAATACATGTGAGTCAGTCCAGCTTAAGTCACGCCATGAAAGATATGGAAGATGAATTGGGTGTGGAATTATTTGAGAAAAAAGGCCGTAATGTGAAGTTAACTAAATACGGCGAGATTTTTCTGCCTCATGTGCAAAAGACCTTGAATGAACTTGATGTAGGTGTTTCTACGTTAAAGGAATTCGTGGATCCTAACAAAGGTACGATTACTTTTGGTGGTTTTCAGTCCGTGGGTCAATTTGCCACTGATTTAATGATACGCTATCAATCGGAAACGAATCGCTTGGATGTTAAGTTTCAATATAGTTCAGAAGGCTGGCCAAATTTGCAGAAGGGCATTATTGATGGCAGTATGGATTTGATCATTTCCACCAAGATAGACTCTCCGCAAATTGGTTCAACGTTTCTGGGAACGCACTGCTTAGTAGTATTGGTTCCGGTGAAGCATCGTTTGGCTCAGTATGAAAAGGTAAGCTTTGAGGAATTGACTAAAGAGAATCTGATAGCTTTTTCACCTAAAGCCCAGATAAGAGAACAGCTTGATGCTAAGTTTAAAGAACTGGATATTATACCAAATATTGTGGCAGAAACTCCCAATGACTTGATTGCTTACAGCTTGGTGGCCGCAGGCCACGGCATAGCGATTGTACCTTATCCTTTGGCAGGTGCGCCTTTTGGTACTAAAATCGTTCGTATTGATGATATAACGGTACCGAAAAGGAATTTATATCTGCAATGGAATAAGGAACGCTACATGCCACCGGCGGCAGAATTCTTTAAAAACTATGTTATTCGTAGCGAAGATGTTTTTGATCAATATAGAGCAAGAAATGGTATTAAAGTATATTGACAATATGGAGGTAAAAAAAATGACAAAAAAAATTGTTGCTGATTTAATTGTTGATTATTTAGCTAGAAGAGACGTGAAATACATATTTGGCCTTTGCGGACATACCGTTATTGGTATGCTGGATGCTTTAAATCGTAATCCTAAGGTAACTTATATTTCCAACCGCCACGAAGCAGTAGCTTCTACTGCTGCTGATGGTTATGCCAGAGTGACACACAAGGCTTCCGTGGTTATGTGCCACTTAGGGCCTGGTATTACCAACGTTTTAACCGGTGTTGCTAATGCTGCTTTTGACTCCATTCCTATGGTTGTTATTGCCGGTGATGTTCCCAGCTATTATTTTGGTAAGCATCCTCACCAGGAAGTTAATATGCATGGTGATGCTACCCAATATAAGATTCTGGAACCGGTAGTAAAGAGAGCTTGGCGTGTTGATGATGTAGAAGCATTCCCTGATATTTTTGATAAAGCTTTCCGTTTAGCTGAGTCCGGCCGTCCCGGCCCTGTACTTATTGACGTTCCTATGGATATGTTCTCCAGAAAGATGGAAGATTACCTTTGGGATCGTACCTACAAGGATAGTCATATAACCATGGCACCCGCTTTGGATCCTGAAGCTGCTAAAGCAATTGCTAAGAAATTGGTAGAAGCTAAGAATCCTGTTCTTCATGCCGGTGGTGGCATTATTTGGCTCAAGCCTCCAAGGAATTGGCAAAACTGGCTGAATTCCTGGATATTCCTGTATCTCGTACTTTGATGGGACAAGGTTGTATCTCCGATCTTCATCCTCTGATGATTGGACAAACCGGTTTCTGGGGCATGGAATTTACTCATTCCTTAACCTCCAAGGCTGATGTTGTTTTAGGTCTTGGTACCAGATTTGCTGAAGCAGATAGCTCCAGCTGGTACAGAGGCGTAACTTTTGATCCTGACCATACTGAATTCTTACAAATAGATATTGATCCTATGGAAATAGGCCGTAACTATCCTGTAGCTATTGGTGCAGTAGGCGACTTAAAGCTAGGCCTGCAACAAATCTTGAAGGAAGCTAAGAAGCTTTGCCCCAAAGGCAAAAAGAATCCTAAACTAAGAGAAATGATTGCTAAAGCTAGAGCTGAGTTCAAAGCTAGCAACCAAGCAATTTCTGATGACAGCAGATTCCCAATGACTCCTCAACGTATCCTAAAGGATGTTAAGGAAGTTCTTCCTGCTGACGCTCACATTTTCACTGATGTGGGTTGGAATAAGAATGGTGTTGCACAACAATTTGATGTTACTGTTCCCGGTACCATTCATCACTCTTCCGGACTAGCTACCATGGGCTTTGGTGCTTCCGCAGTACTAGGCGGCAAGGTTGCTGCTCCTGACAAGATTTGCATTACCTTGACCGGTGATGGCGGCTTTGGTGTTAACCCAACTTGCTTAGCTACCGCAGTTGAACAAGGTATTGCTTGTACCTGGGTTGTTATGAACAACTCTGCTTTTGGTACTATTGCAGGACTGGAAAATGCTAACTATAAGACCAAATTTGGTACAGTATTCCATACTCCGGATGGCAAACCCTACACTCCAAAATGGGCTGATGTAGCTAAAGCATATGGCGTAGAATCTATTGTGTACAATCAGCAGAAGAATTTAAACCTGCTATGGAAAAAGCTATAAAGGCTAACAAGGCCGGCAGACCATTCCTGGTAGAAGCTCCTATGGAAAACATTGTAGTTCCTACACCTGGTTGCTGGAACATCAATGATATTTATAGTCCTACCAAGTTAGTCAACGAAGGAAAGTTGGTTAAGGATAAAGCTGGTAGATTCGTAGCTCCTGATCACTCTCATTCTCACAAGGTAAATAAGCCTGGTGAACCTGTAAAGACGTATTCATGAAGGAAGGCAGTGCTATATGGAAAAACAATCCACGAAATTACGTAAGCTGCTAAAAGATAACGCTTATCTGGTTGCACCTTGTGCCTACGATGCTCTAAGCGCCAAAGCTATTGAAAAATCCGGATTTTTAGTTGCCGGAACTACAGGCTATGGTATGCACGGCGTGGTACTAGGTCAACCTGATACAGGACTCTTAGCATTGAATGAAACAGTTTCTATTCTCAGCAAGATGGCTGAAGCAGTGGATATTCCCCTTTGGCGGATGCAGAAGGCGGCTATGGTAGTGCCATGAATGTTATTCGTACAGTAAAGGAATATGAGAAAACCGGTATTGCAGGTTTCTTCATTGAAGATCAAGAACAACCGCCTAATTGTCCTTTCATTAAAAAACCTGGTTTGGTAAGTACCGAAGAAATGGTAGGCAAAATTAAAGCAGCAGTGGATACCAGACAAGATCCTGATTTGGTAATCATTGCCAGAACCGATGCACCTTTTGCAGAAGCTATTGAGCGTGCGAACGCCTATATGGATGCAGGAGCTGATATGGTAAAAATTATTCCTAAAACCAGGGAAGAATTGGAGAAGCTTCCTCCTTTAGTAAAGGGACCTATCCATTTGGGACTATATGCCAACAAGGGTATTAATGACGGCATGACTGCCGCTGATTGCGGCAAGCTGGGCTACAAGATTATTACTTATCCTGTTAGCTGTTTATTTGCTCAAACAGCAGCACTCCTGTCTTTCTTAAAATATCTGAAAGATAGGGATACAGACGAAGGATATCCCGGAGAATTTATGTCTTTCGAAGATTATCTGAAGTTTGTAGATGTAGATTATTACAAGATGCTGGGCGATAAGTATTTATTGAAATAGTTGTAGGACACAATAAAACGAAAAAGGAGATAATATTATGGCAAGAGAAGTATCACCTGAAGAGATTGCTATGATTGAGGAATTGGTTAAGAAGGCTCACGCAGCTCAAAAAATTTTGGAAACCTATGATCAAGCTCGTATTGATAGACTTTGCCAAGCTGTTGCTGCCTCTGTTTGCGATATGAAAGTATGGGCTAAATTGTCTGATGAAGCAGTTGATGAAACTGCTCTGGGTTCCAAAGCATCTAAGAGAAATAAGAGAAATAAAATCAAATTGATCTTGAGAGACTGCCTAAGACAAAAGAGCGTTGGCATTATTGAAGAGTTACCGGAAAAGGGTATTGTAAAGTATGCTAAACCGGCTGGCGTTATTGCTTCCCTGGTTCCTACTACTAACCCTTGTCTTACTCCTGCTGGCCAGGTAGTTTATGCTATTAAGGCTAGAGATGCTATTGTTTGCTCTCCGCACCCTCGTGCTAAGAACGTTACCAACAAATGCATCAACATCATCAGAGAGACTTTAAAACGTGAAGGGGCTCCTGAGGATATTATCCAAGGTATTCCTGTTCCTTCTATTGCAGCTTCCATCGAATTGATGAAACGTTGCGACTTGACCATTGCTACCGGCGGCCGCCCCATGGTTAAATCTGCTTATTCTACCGGTGTTCCCGCTTATGGTTCAGGCGCCGGCAATGCTACTGTTATCATTGATGACACCTGCGATACTCCTGAGCGTCAGCATGAAGCAGCTGAAAACACCATGATTTCTAAGACCAGCGACTACGGCAGCGGTTGTTCCTGCGATGGTAACTTAGTTATCCATGAATCCATTTACGAGAATATCGTAAAGGAACTGGTTAACGTAGGTGCATATTTAGCTAACGAAGAAGAAGCTGAAAAGCTAAAGAAAGTTATGTGGGATGAGAATGGTCATCGTCTACCCAACACTGTAGCTATCAGCCCACAAAAGCTGGCTTTGACAGCAGGCTTTGAAATTCCTGAAGATCGTAAGTTCATCGCTGTAACCGGCGGTGGCATTAATGATATCGGTAAGGATCATTTCTTCTCCAGCGAGAAGTTGACTACCTTGTTAGCTCTCTTCAAATACGAAGGAGAGTTTGAAAATGCTCTTGATATGATGAGAAAGATTTTCGAAGTTGGCGGCAAAGGTCACTCCTGTGGTCTGTACTCCTTCAGCGAAGACCATATCAATCGTCTTGGCATGGCAGCTCCTGTATCCCGTATTATGATTCGTCAACCTAACAACAGAGGCAACTCCGGTTCCGCTTGGAACGGTATGCCTCCTACATCTTCCATGGGTTGCGGTACTTGGGGTGGCAACATTGTTTCCGAGAATATCACTCTGAAACACTATATGAACACTACTTGGGTAGCACGTCCTATGCCTAAGGATATGCCCTCCAACGAAGAGCTGTTTGGTGATTTCTGCAAGCCTGGCATGGACGAAGAGTAATATTTACTGCCTCCTAGCATTTGGCTAATTCTGATAGTTTGTAGAAAGGACACATAATTGTTCAGATTATGTGTCCTTTTTCTTAAAATAGAATGAGTCTATAACTTTTATTTAAATCAGATATTGGACTTAAAAGGTATTTTACAAGTACAATAGAGTCAAAAGAAGTAGACAAATTTCTAAGTAAAGGATGATAAAAATGAGCGAAAATAAAATGGCTAAAGCTATTACTATTTGTGAAGTAGGCTTAAGAGATGGTCTGCAAAATGAGAAAACCATACTTACCACGGAACAAAAAATAGATTTGGTAAACAAAATGAGCGATGCCGGCTTTAAGGTAATCGAAGTTGGTTCCTTTATGAGCCCCAAGGCAGTGCCACAAATGGCTAATACTGATGATGTATTTAAGGCTATGAATAAGAAGCCGGGCGTTCAATACAGAGCCCTTATTGCCAATGAACGTGGCGTAGACAGGGCTATTGCTTGTGGCTGCGAAAAGGTAAAAGCTCAATGTTTCTGCCAGCGTGGCTCATAACATTGCCAATCTTAATATGACACCGGCAGAAAGCGTAGCAGGCTTTGGTGCTTGTGTAGAGAAGGCAAAAGCAGCCGGCATTGGCATTTCTGGTTCTATTTCCATGGCCTTCGGTTCTCCTTGGGATAAGGAAATCAGTATTGATACCGTAAAGTCCATTGTGGAAGCGTATTTAAAAGTCGGCGTTGACGAAATTTCCTTGTCTGATGCTTCCGGTATGGCTTATCCTACTCAAGTAATGGAAATGTGCCCTGAGATGGCCAAGGCTTATCCTGAAGTGACCTGGTGGCTGCATTTCCACAACACCAGAGGCTTGGGTGTAGCTAATATATTTGCCGGTATTATGAGCGGCTTTACCAGATTTGATTCCAGTTTTGCCGGCGTAGGCGGTTGTCCTTTTGTTCCCGGTGCTGCCGGTAACGTAGCTACGGAAGACGTACTGCATATGTGCGATGAATCTCATATTGAAACAGGTATCGATTTAGATAAGGCTATTGCTATCAGCCGTCAAGTAGTGCAATATATTCACCATCCTACTGACAGCTATATTTGAGAGCAGGCAAGGCTAAGGACTTGATTTGGAAGTTCCTAAAAACGCGTTAAACACGAAGAGAAAAAGTAGAAAAACATACAAAAATAACGCACCATGTTTAGTAACATGGGAGCGTTATTTTTTTACCCCTCATTTAGACCACTTTATATTTTTAACAATCAGATTCACCTTGCAAAGCATCGTAGCCTTCTTCACCGGTTCTAATCTTAATAACGTTTTCCACATCATAGATAAATATTTTGCCATCACCAATATGACCGGTGTAGAGAACTTTTTTGGTGGCATCTACAACTGTTTGCACAGGAACCTTGGATACTACTATATCAACTTGTACCTTAGGCAACAGATTGAACTCGGTAGGAGTACCACGATAATACTCTGTACGGCCTTTTTGAGTGCCGCAACCCAGCACCTGGGTAACTGTCATGCCAGTTACTTCAATATCGTTCATAGCCTGTTTAAACGCTTCAAAACGGCTTTGCTTCATCAGAATAACCAGCTTGGTCATCTTGGCACCTGGGTTAATCTTGCTAATGCCGGGTGTATAAACGCTGATAACAGGAATAGCTTTTTCAGCAGGTACTGCCACAGGCGGAACAAAGGGTGTGCGAGCTGCATCCATATTAAACTCTTTAAACCTGGACAGTTGAGGAACATCTGCATCATCTTCAGAAATAGAATCCAAATCGCATTTTACCAGTTGGGTATCAGGATAAGCATAAACGCCCATTTCCGGAATATCCAAGCCTTCAATTTCGTCTTCCGGTTTTACTCTCAGGCCCCAAACATTATCTAAAATCTTAAAGAAGACGTAAGCACCGCAAAAACCCCAAAGAATCAGCATTCCCATACCAATAAGCTGGGCTGCCAATTGACTTGCATCTCCATAAAAAAGACCGGTAACACCGCCTGCCACTCCGTTGATGCCATCACCATAGGAGCCATCAGCAAAGAGCCCTAGAGCTAAAACACCGAACATGCCATTGACGCAGTGTACGGAAATAGCACCAACAGGGTCATCCAGCTTTAATTTATTTTCTACAAAGGGTACTGCAAAGCAGACTAGAAAACCGGAAATAATACCAATGATGGCGGCTGAAACTGCTGTGATGAACGCACACGCAGAAGTAACGGCTACCAATCCTGCCAAGCTGCCATTGGCGGTCATGGAAGGATCTGGTTTGCCATATTTAAGCCACATATAGAACATGGCTACCAAACCACCAATAGCACCGGAAATCATAGTGTTGGTTGCTACAACACTCATGCGAAGTCGGAAGCACTAAGGGTAGAACCGGCATTAAAGGAGAACCAGCAGAAAAACAAAATGATGGTACCAATAATAGCCATAGGAATATCATGGCCAGGGAAAGCACGAGAAGTACCATCTTTCTTAAACTTGCCAATACGTGGTCCAATAACGATGGCACCGGCCAAGGCCAGCATACCGCCCATAGAATGTACTACCGCGGAACCGGCGAAATCCACGACGCCATGACCTAAACCGAATTTGCTGCCCAAAGAAGATAACCAGCCGCCACCCCAAACCCAGTTGGCATACATAGGGTAGAAGAACATGGAAATAAAGAAAGAAGTAATGACAACAGCAGAATATTTAACACGTTCTGCCATAGAGCCGGTGGGAATGGTGACAGTAGTATCCATGAATACCATCTGAAAGAAAAACATCGCGTATACACCGGCATCATACACATTGGAAAGAAAGAAACCCTTGGTACCTATAATACCACCCAAGCCGGGAATAGAAACCATGGCATCTAAATATACCGGTACCGGAACCAAGTCCTGCCACGCCACCGCTGCCACCCATCTGAAAAGCAAAACCGCTGATGTAGAAACCAACAGCACCAACCAGAAAGACCATGAAGTTCATGGTCATAGTGTGAGCAGCATTCTTAGCTCTGCAGAAACCTGTCTCTACCATGGCAAAGCCGCATTGAAAGAAGAATACCATGAAGGCACAAAGCATGATCCAGACGTAGTTAGCACCGAAATAGGCTTTGGTTGCGGTAGAAGCAACATCTTTAAGAGTTTCCTTGCCGGTAAGGGCTGTGTAGCTGGCTCCGGTAGGATCACCTACTGCTGCAGCAAAAGCAGTGGTAGATAATACATCTAGCGTTGCTGCCAACACTAAAGCTAAAAACAGAAGCACATAAATTTTACTAATACTTCTCATAATGACCATCTCCCCTGTATTAATGTGACCAGAAATAAATCTTGCGCTGGCACCGTTGACAGCCATCATGAAACTAATTTTTAAATAATATCTCCCCCTGTTTGAGCAAAATAAAATAAAAGAAAGCGAAGAAACTTTTAGCTTCTTCGCTTTATGTAATCATTATAAACATTCCAAAAAAATTGTCAAGAAAAAATGCAGAGTCGAGGTTTTATTTCTGTCCGTTTTATTGTATAATATCTCAGTAATGTTTCCGTAGCTCAGCTGGATAGAGCGACCGCCTCCTAAGCGGTAGGTCAGCAGTTCAAATCTGCTCGGGAACACCAGTGTTTATGCGGGTTCTCTATTTTTCGAGAACCCATTTTTTTTGCGTACATGCCTTATTACATGCCCTATCATAAAATAATCCTACCGGGAGCAGCTTTTATACTCTGGTAGGATATTTTTAAGTATTGTTTCACATCCTGTGGTGTGGTCGACCCTGTACCATTTTCTGTGGTTTCGAAAAATTTACTTTTTTGCCAATTTTGGGCTGTTGCAAAATCTGTGGTCAGGCTGTCACAAAACTGTGGTTGAGCTGTTGCGAGGCTGTGGTCGACCCTGTACCATTTTCTGTGGTTTGAGATAATTTAGACAAATAAAAACCTCCTATCTTACAATAGTTTTGTCTCAAAAAACTTATTCTAAGAAGGAGGAAAGACAAAAATGTCTTTTAACCAGTTTATCACACAGATGCTAAACATTAAAGAAGAGGATTTAGAGGAAATTATCCCTATTAACCAATCGGATGGCACTTCAATCCTGAAGCTCAAGCTCAAGGACAAATCTCCTGTTTGCCCTTGCTGCGGCGGGAAAGTCAAGATTCACGGCTACTACACCAGGAGGCTCACTCACGCTACTCTGGTAAACAGAAAATGCCTCATCTTTTACCAGCAGCGCAGATATATTTGCCCTGATTGCGAGCTCACATTTCATGAGCCCAACCCTTTCATCAACACCAAGGAATGCCTTACTTATGAAACAAAGATCAACATATTAAAGGACTTGAAATGGCCGGAGGTCACCTATTCTTTTGTGGCCAAAGGTATGGCCTTTCAAAAACAAAAGTCATTAGAATATTCGAACACCATGTCAATATTCCCCGCAAGCCACTGCCGGCAGTCTTGTCCATGGACGAGCATTACCTCCCCGAATCCAATTATGAGTCACTCTACTGCTGCCTGCTAATGGATTTCCAGACAGGAGAGCTGGTGGATCTGCTCCCTGACAGGAAAAAGTCCTATCTAATTCATTACCTGAGCAGCATCAAGAAAGACACATTCAACGACGGTACTTTAAAAAGCGAGCTGGACAATGTCCATTACCTGTCCATTGACCTTTTCGACAATTTCAGGGATATTGCTCACATATATTTTCCAAAAGCCATTGTATGTGCTGACAGTTTCCATGTCCTTCAGCACCTCACTAAAAACTTCAGGGATGTCAGGCTGCGTTGCCGCAGGACCACGGAAAACACTGTACTTATTTACCTTTTAACCAAATTCAAGCACGTCTTTCACCATGCAATCTATCTGGACAACATTCCAAAGTACAACAAACGGCTGAAAAGGGATGTCAATTACAGGGAGATACGTGATATTCTTTTTACCAGTTTCCCAGATTTACGCCTAGCCTATGAGCTTAAGGAATATTACATTGCCTTCAACGAAAGCGCTTCCGTTGAAAATGCAGAAGACAGGCTGGCAGAAATTACCTGCAAATTTGCAGATTCAAACATACGTGAATATGACGAGTTCTACACTTTGCTTACCAATTGGAAGGCAGAGATTATTAATTCCTTTATTGAGATAAATGGTACCAGGATTAACAACAGCTACATAGAATCTAAAAACAGGCAGCTGGAGAAACTCCTGTACAACGCTAACGGCTTTACCAATTTTAAGAGAACAAGAAACCGCATACTTTACTGTCTGAACAGGAATGATACTTTCATTATTTAAAAGAAAAGTGGTTAAGGCACAAGGATGACCCGAAAGGGTCATCCTTTATTGCACTTAACCACAGTATTTGTTACAGGTATCACCACAGCATTGTTACAGTGGTCACCACAGCATTTGTTAAAGCCTGACCACAAAAGATGGGAGAGGTCAACCACAGCATTTGTTAAAGGTATTACCACCGTTTGTTTAAAGGGTCGACCACAGCATTATTTACGATCCCTTTTTTTTTGGCTCTAAAGTTGGATATTTCTAAAATCAATAACGTGCCAAATTTATTGCTGGTATTTTTAAAACTATGTCTAGTAGTAGCTGGGTAGGTAGTAGTATCTCCTGGTGCCATTTTTCTTACTTCAATTTTATCGCTATCGGTTTTTTGCAAATATAAATCAAAAGTTCCTTCTAAGGCCAATACGTATTCTAAACCTTGATGGTCATCAAAAGCATATTGAGCACCCGGTTCGAACAACATGCGAAATCCGCCTACATACAAGGATGATTCAGATTTAACCAAACCACATATCTTTACACCAGTCTCAAAAGAGATTTCTGGGGCATTGTTTATATTGATAATCGTATTGCTTTCTTTAGGTGTAGCGGTAAGTTCTGCCAGAGTTTTTCCGTATACTTTAATTAAGGCGTGCGCTTTTTTAAAGCTAATACCTGATTTCCCGTTTTCCACCAAGCTTATAAAAGCTGCAGTAATACCGGTTTCTTTGGCAACTCTAGCCAAAGAATAACCTGCTTGCAAGCGGAAGTCTTTTAAACGTGAACCTATAAGGTAGTTATCCATTTTATAAGTAGCGTTTTTATTCAT
>Ga0268359_11202_pt1 | contig 17843 bp, 14 predicted proteins | sample BioMet11_FD_194416 | JGI IMG/M metagenome (GOLD analysis project Ga0268359, IMG submission 194416) | Sewage microbial communities from Oakland, California, United States - Biofuel 11 (PacBio Assembly) | ecosystem: Engineered > Wastewater > Sewage > Unclassified | place: USA: California | collected...
GGTCTCGCACGAGCTGGCGACGTATGCCAAGTCCGACCGGACAAGTCGCGGGGCACATCGCCGAGCTCGTCGATGCGCTGTACCGTCCCGAGGCGCAGACGCGTTGGGAGATCCTCGACGCGCTCACCGCGCTCGAGCCCACGTACACCGAGGACATCGATCCTGCGTTCGATGGCGCCGAGGCGTCGCTCTTCGACGATGACTCGTTCACGGTGAGGCTGGCGTCGTTCCTGTTTCTCTGTGCCTATGGGTCGACCTCGTCCGCGCGCTCCGATCGAGCCTGGCCTCTGCTTGACGAGGCGATCCAGTGCTTCCACGGCGATGCCGAGTACCATGACATGCTCGTGGGCCTTGTCGGCTTTGCTCGAGGTGACATCTCTGGGCAGACCGCCAAGGCGCTCGCCGCGCGCGTGGAGTTTGACTCGACCAATGGCACCAGCTACATCAAGTCCTTCTCGGCGGAGATTATCTCGGCGCTCAAGGCCCATTCCGCGTAGTTCAAGGTTGTCGACAACCTTGTGTGAGGGTGAGGGAGTCTTCCTGCCGATGTGAGGGGCGTAGAGGGCTTTGCGATAAAATCATTACGTTTCGGACATGTGAGCGCGTGGCGCACCGGGTTCTGGTGCTCACCGACCAAAGAGGTGAATCTATGTCAGAAGAGATCGACAAGAAAGATGCTGATACGGCCAAGAAGGGCTCTGGCAAGGGCAAGCTGTCCACTCCCATCTGGGCGGCCATCGCCGTTGCAGCGCTTATCGTGGGTGTTCTCGTGGGTCGTTTCGTGCTTGGCCGCTCCACTGCCGTCTCGCTTGACGGTGCAACCACCTTCTCGCAGGACCAGCTCGACAACACCATCGCGACCTATGCCTACAATGGCAAGACCTACAACGTGACCGCCCGCGAGGTCATCGAGGCAAACACCTCGCTTGACTCCGCCGCCAACGACGACGGTACCTACAACGTGCCCACCGCCGACAACACCATAAGCTTTGCCCGCAACCAGATCGTGCTTCAGGCGGCCAAGGATCAGGGCTTCTCCGTGTCCGATGACGACGTCTCGCAGTACGCCACCGACACGCTCGGCACCGACGACTACGCCACGATCGCCTCCAACTACAGTCTTGACGAGGACACCACCAAGGCCATCCTCTCCGATGCGGCGCTCATGAAGAAGCTCCGCGACTCTGTGGTCACCACTACGGTCCCCACCGCCCCCACTGCTCCCACCGCACCCAGCGACGGCAACAGCGACACCGCTTCCGCCGAGTACGCGCAGTACATCATCGCGCTCGCCGGCGACGAGTGGGATTCGACCAACAACACCTGGGCTAGCACCGATGGCACCTACTACGCGGCGCTCTCCAGCTATGCGATCTCCAACGACTCCGCGACCTACTCGGCTGCCGAGGCGGCCTACTACGTGGCCTACAGCGCATACAGCACGGCATCCAGCTCGGTTTCGACCGAATGGACCAACTACGTCAACACGCTGCTCTCCAACGCCACGATCCAGATCGGTTCGCTCGCGGTCTAGTGCTTGCGCATGGAGCTCGACTCGGCGGGGTCCTTCGGGGCCCCGCTTTTTCCTGCCGAGGGAGGGTAGGTGTGGGGGAGAGGGGCACATGGAGCGGGCTTGGTGCTAGCCCCGACCTGAACACCCTGTGACCCCTCGGGACGGAATCGTATCGCACGATACAATTGCGTACAAAAAGCTGTCGCACGACACACTCAAGAGGCTCTGGTGTGTCGTGCGATACGTTTACGTACCAAATCCTATCGTGCGACACAATCCTCGCCGGTCGTCTCGGGCGATCGGTCTTGCGCGAACGGGTACCATGGGACCAGTGACAAGAGGGGAGGGTCGCATGCGCGTGGCGATAAGCAGCTGTCTTCTGGGCGCTCCCGTGCGCTACGACGGGGGAGCGAAGCCCAACGCCGCCGTCCTCGGGCTTGCCGAGAAGGTCGACGTGGTTCGCGTGTGCCCCGAGACCGCGGCCGGCCTGCCCGTCCCACGGCCTCCCGCGGAGCAGCGCGACGGACGCGTCTGGTTGCGTGACGGCACCGACGTCACCGAGGACTTTGCCCGTGGTGCCGAGAAGTGTTTCGGTCCCGTGATTCGCTCTGGCGCACCGCTCGCCATCCTCAAGGCAAAGAGCCCGTCCTGCGGACACCGTGTCATCTACGATGGAACATACACTGGAAGTCTGATTGCAGGCGATGGCGTGTTTGCCCGTCGCCTTGAGAAAGAGGGGGTCTGCGTGGTTACCGAGGAGATCGTCGAGTCCTGCAAGCCGTCCGTCGAGCATCCCGTCGCCATCGTCTTGGGAAGCGGCCTCGGGCATCTGGGAAGTCTCGTCAAGCCCGTCCGTCGTATCGACTACCACGACATCGAGGGCTTTCCGACGGATGCCCGTCCCGTACTGGGGCATAGCTTCGAGGCCACCATCGGCACCATCGATGGCGTGCCCGTAGTGGTCTATCCTGGCCGCATCCACCTCTACCAGGGCTACTCCGCCGCTGAGGTTACCGCCATCGTGCGCCATGCCCATCACCTGGGCTGCCGTGACATCATCTTCGCGTGCGCCACGGGTTCTGTGCCGGGCAACGCCCACAAGGGCCTCGGCATTCTCACCGACCAGATCAACCTCACGGGCCACAACCCGCTTGCCGAGTGGGACGGCCTTCATGACGTGGACACCCCCTTCATCGACATGAGCGAGGCGTACAGCCCCTTCCTGCGCACGATCGCCCGCGGCGTAGCCGACGACCAGGGAATCTCCGTGGAGGAGGGCGTGCTTGCGGGCACGCTCGGCCCCTGCTTCGAGACGCCGGCAGAGGTTGCGGCACTGCGTGCCATCGGGGTCTCGTACGTGGGCATGTCCACGGTGAACGAGGTCATCATGGCCAACGCGCTTGGGATGAACGTGCTCGGGCTCACGCTTGCCGCCAACGAGTCCGGTGCGGCCGACACCACGCACGAGAGCGTCCTTTCCGAGGCCACGCACTATGCCGACGACTTCGAGCGTCTCGTTTGCGGGGTCCTGCACCTGCTGTAGGTTGACGCGCCTGTGGATGGCCCGAGAATTGCCAACTCGGTCTTGAAATGTGGGGAGGTCAACCGTATAGTAATAACTCGCGCCAGCTTAGCTCAGTTGGTAGAGCACCGCTCTCGTAAAGCGGGGGTCATCAGTTCGAGTCTGATAGCTGGCTCCAGAAGAACATGCAGGTCAGGGTATGAATTGCTCTGGCCTGTTTTGCTGCCGAGAGCCCAGAAATGGCCGTAGGGTAGAATCTAGGGTAGAATTTGCTTGAATCTCCCCTGATAAGCTGGTCGGATGCAGATAAATCACCTTGTCTTCATCTGGCGTATTCTGGATGCATGGCAAATGGACGTATCATTGGTGGCAGGGGAGAGAGCATGGTCTCAAGCAGGAAGGCCGCCGAGGAGTTCGCGCGCTGTTGGCGAGGTTGTGGCAACGAGGGGCAGGACAAGCACAAGTAATGGGTAGGTCTCGTGTACTAGGCTTTGGTGATGCGCTCAACCGTCCTGGAGTTCTAGTAGCCGGCAGTCGACTCCTCGTGTTCCAAGAAGCCTGGTCCAACGTGCTCATTTCCACGGCGAGAGCTATCGTGGAGCATGAGAGCGCGGGCACCCTGTGTCAGGGCTCGATGGTTACGTCTGCCCAACAGGCTCTCCGCTATGCTCAGAGGTTGCCCCATAGTGTTCAACCGCGTTATGTCATCGTCTGCAACTTTTAGGAGATTCGTGTCTACGATCGCGACATCAATTCGCTTTGTACGAGTCCGCTGATGAATGGTCGGGACGATCTTTCCATATCTTACATAGGGGTGCGAGACTTATGTACGTGTGTGAGCGACCGCTGACAAATGGCTATTTGTATGAGATGTTGGTCGGCCTCTTCAACGAACTAGTCATTGATAGGGACTCGAGTAACTGGACGAATGGATCGCTTCTAGACATCGCGGAGTACCGCAATGGTCTCGCGATGCAGAAGTATCGCCCTGATCAAGACGACAGGGCCTACCAGTCTTAAAGATTAGGGAGCTGCGCGAGGGGACTTGTGGACCAGAGAGCGAGAGATGCTCTTCTGACATCGATGAGGACATCATAGTTAATGACGGCGATGTCGTCTTTTCTTGGTCTGGTTCTCTGCTTGTTGACATCTGGGCAGGAGGTAAGGTTGGCCTCAATCAGCATCTTTTCAAAGTTTCGTCTTCAAAATATGATGAGTGGTTTTACTATCTTTGGACGGACCATTACCTCGGAAGATTCATTTCCATGGCTGCGGATCGTGCAACAACCATGGGCCACATTAAGCGCTCAGCTCTAAAACAAGCGGTCGTAAAAATACCCGACAAGAGGTCCATGGCAAATCTGAGTCGACTCTTTTCACCCTTACTGGATGAATTCATAGCTAACAAGATTCAATCAAAGCAGCTGGAACACCTCAGAGATGCCCTCCTCACCAAACTCATGTCAGGCGAGATAGACATCTCGAAGGTCGAGGTGCCTACGCCGCCAAATAGCCATTTGTATCCAGAAGACCTTAGAGCTGCAAATCTCTCAGCTTTCTACCATCATCGGCGCGCCAATCGATGTTGCCGTTGGAAGTTCTGCCGAGGATTACAGCCGAAGCGGCAGAAGGTGCGCTGAATTCATAGTCGCGAACGAAAAACTCGGTCCACAATAGTGCCATCGCCCGTCAATCTATTCCTCAGATCGAAGTATGCTCTGCCTCTTGCTTCGAAGGACGGTACGGTGTGATCTGAGATGGTGGAGCCCTTCAAGACGGTAAAACCACCCGTGCTCACGAAACCCGTGCCCATTGCACTGTTACTCATGCAATGTAGGTACGTTGTGGTGTTGGTTGCCACAGGCATTGGGGTTAGGGCCTTATATCCGAGTGCGCTAATCAATGTTTTTACGTCATCGATGAACTCGTTCATCGATGAGATCTGTGATTCCTTAAGATGGGTTTGGTAGGTGTTCTTTGTGAGAACCCGATCACGTCCGCATTCGCGTACAATCCTGACGAGGTTGTCCTCAAGGTAACGGATGAGGGCCTTGTTGAGGTCTCGTCCTACGAACATGACCGCAGTGTTCCAGTAGAACGGATCGGCCAAATGTTGCTTTAGTCGCGCATGAACGTTCTCGGCTTCGCCAACATAGACCGAGTCACCGCCGTCATCATCTTTGCAGAACAAGAAGTAGACACCAACTGATGCTATGTCTTCTCTTGTGCAGTCAGCGACCTCGCCTCGTGGGATTTTAATAGCCTTACCGTTCCAATTGGAGAGCTCGGCGGTGACTAATCCTTCCGCAGTGCCCTCTGCAAGGAACATTTCTATGGTCTTGCCCTGCGCCATCTCGTACGCCTCTCTGCTCACCCTAGAATCTGCTTTCTATCCGGGTAGATTCTAAGGCCGTTTTTCATCTTGCGAACTATGGCATGGGAAATGGTCGGTGGGGAGACAATCATGCAAACGGTTCAGGTCCAGCAAATCCTTCTCAAAATGCAGCCGCATCTCGATGGTCATCAAATGAGAATCCTTAAGGAGGTACTCGTTATAAGTGGAGATGAAGGTAAATCTCGCGAGATGGACGATGGCTCTCTGATGACAGAATTCTTGCAGGCCAAGCGTACGGAAGGTTGTTCAGAACGTACCATCGCATACTATGAGGCAACGATTACCGCTATGGCAGCATCGGTTAACATGCCAATCTCGGCTGTTACGACCACTGAACTTCGACGTTATCTTCTCGACTTTGAGAACACACACCACGTTAGTAAGGTAACGATTGACAATATCCGGCGCATCCTTAGCAGCTTCTTCTCGTGGCTTGAAGATGAGGACTATATTGTTAAGAGCCCCATGCGGAAAATAAAGCGTATCAAGGTTCCGCTGGTAGTGAAGGAGACAATTGCCGATAAGGACATGGAACTGCTTCGAGAGGGATGTCGAAGTATGAGAGATCTTGCCATTGTTGACTTGCTTGCCTCCACTGGCATGCGTGTAGGTGAGCTTGTGAGGCTAGATGTCTCAGATGTCGATCTCCCGGGGCGTGAGTGCATTGTTACCGGCAAGGGTAATAAGCAGCGACGTGTTTACTTCGATGCAAGGACCGAGCTTCATCTTCAGGAGTATCTCTCGGGTAGTCGATTCACAACCACGCCTCTCTTTACATCGGATCGGAACGGAGGAGCTAGACTTACCATCGGCTCGGTCGAGAGAATCGTCCGTAATCTCGGTCGCAGAAATGAAATGCGAGGCATTCATCCTCACAAGTTCAGACGGACCATGGCAACGAACGCTATCGACCGTGGCATGCCAATCGAACAGGTCCAAGTACTTCTCGGTCACGCTAAGATAGAAACTACAATGCGCTACGCATTGGTGAGTCGACAGAATGTTAAGACCTCGCATAGGAGGTATCTGGGATGACCCTTCTAAAGAACCTTTGTACAAAAATCGGAAGTGGTGCCACGCCTAGGGGCGGCAAGGACTCCTATAAAAGTGAAGGTACATCGATATTTCGAAGTCAGAATATTCTCGATTGGCGGTTCTCAAAATCAGGTTTAGCTTTTATCGATGACATGCAAGCTCGAAAGCTAGAAAACGTTTCTGTTCAAATGGGTGATATTCTCCTCAACATTACTGGCGAGTCTGTAGCTAGGGCTTGTACTGCCCCCTGTAATTTGTTGCCAGCACGAGTCAACCAGCATGTGTGCATTGTCAGGCCAGATCGAGCGGTTTTAGATTCTGACTATTTACTCTGCGTACTACTATCAATGAAGCAACAGCTACTGAAACTAGCTTCTTCCGGAGCGACCAGACAAGCGCTAACAAAAGAGATGATTGAAAATATCGAGATTGACCTTCCGATACTTTCTCGACAGAAGGAAATTGTCTCACCTCTAGTCGCAATACAAAGGGAAATCGATGTTCTTAATCGCACAAATGGCTATTTAGCTGCGTAGTTTTTATCTGGTTGACATGAGTACCTGTTGGGTCAAGTCAAACGGGCAAAGAGAAAGCCCGCACCATTGTTGATATGCGCATCATCTCAGCGCGTCACAAAAAGTGAGGGGTGATACGGCTCTATATCTCATCGAGCTCGCTGCTCTCAAGAAGGTATTCGCTGCTTGCAGAGTCGAATGTCATTTGTCGTATGCCTATACCTAAGTCAGATATGACCTGTTCTAGTTTTGCTTTATTCTCATCGGCGCAGCGCAATCCAACGAAGATGGTTTTTGGCTTTGCGTAAACGTAAGGCGCACCTTTTGCAGTTGCGCCTATAGAGCACCGAAATTCCTTCTCGTAGCTCCAGGAAGGATGTTTGACGTTGCATAAGAGCAAGGGAAGGTATACTAGCGACAGGTCATCAATAATCGTTTTATTAACGCCGCTTGCTGTGTTCTTTTGCACCTTGTCGATAATGGTTTCTAGCTGCTTTTCATAGAATCTTGTTAGATCTAGCCTATGATTCGAATATTGTACGGGAAATACGAGTCCCCGGAGGCTCGTATTTTCCTTGTCAGTCATGTCGTATTCAACGCAGTACCCGGCATGATTGTTGGCGTAATGTGCCCACATGGGCATACTGTTCTCGTCGCACGCAGTAAAAGAGGTTATGAGCGCCATGGTTGTCATGTCACCAATTGATCCAACGGGATCAAAACCGAACTTCTCGATAAGTGGCTCTGCTCTATAGAAGTACGCTCGGCAATCAAAGGGGTCGTTAAGGGACTTTACGCTAGCCGCATATACCCGCGATGCCGCTAGAGTCTCGATTTTAGAATCGTTAAGCTCCTGGTTATCGCTAAGTCCGTAATACTTAAAGAGCCTATCGGGAACGTGCAATTTGCAGATATTGAACAGCGATCTGAATGCGTCGTCCTTGTCACTAGTCATTCCCAATAGTTCGATTGCCTTGAAGTAGTCCATCGGATTATCGCGTCTCCACTCTTCGACGCCATAGCCTTCGGTCTTGCCTAGAATCTTCTCAGAAGCATCCAAACTATCATCCTTCCGAAATTAGCGGGCTCTATATTCCCATCATCTGTATCGCAGCGGCACCAAGCACGGCGCCGATCACACCAGTGACTATTGGCACGACGATGTTCCATGCGATTTTCTTTACAGCAGGTTCATCTACGATTTCAGGCTGATTCAGCTCGATGTGAAGTACGTCACTGTTTATCTTATAGTTCACGCGCGCTATCTTTGACTCAGGCTGACCAGAAAGATCAATGCCAAGACCATCGAGGTTTCCATATTCTTCTTCTAGGAGTAGCAGCGATTTCAAGACTCGATTCTTCACCTCTGCAAGCGCATCCTGTACAAAAGACACAGGTATTACCTGCTTGATAGAGAAACACTGGACTCCGCCTTTTGATCGCTCTTGCACTTGTGCTGCAAGTATCGAGCGATCGAGGTAGATACTCGAAGCCTTATCATCCAACAATCCTTCAAGAGCTGAAATACTTTGGCCAAAACGTACATCTGCAACTTGGTCCAGTGTTTCTGGATCCAAGAAAGAAGGATTGAGAGGGGCTTTGTCTACTTTTAGCGTGTAGTTGTTAATGCCAGAATAGATGAAACTGATGCTCTTTACGTGTCGATACTCGGGTACTTCAACCTCTGATGAATAGCCTACCAGCTCACTTTCAGTCCATTGTTTGAGCTCATCATTATGCACGTCGTGAGCAATCACCTGCAGGCGCATTAGTGATTGTTTGAGATTCACTTCGTCATCAACTATCGCCTTGATTATTTTGCTCTTGGGCAATCGATATTCACCTTCATCCTTCGTGCGACATCAATGCAAATGATAATTTGGCTGCGCGACGTCGACCTTCGAGACGTCGATCTCTCCGGACATGAGCTTGGGGAGGAGAGCATCTCGCAGACTTGCTAATAAGTATTCTTCCTTTAAGAGGAACTCTCTAAACCGCTGAATGGGCCGCAGTTCTTCCTCAAATTGGAGCGCCCTACCATCGGAATCAAACGGAACCAATAGTTTCGGGATATTGCGAACATTTAATGCATTCATTATCGTTCCAGAATCAGTTTTTGAATCAATTTCCTGCTTCATGTCGGGTGAGGTTAGAGTAGCAACTAACAGCGTCGGGTAATTTCTACTGCTTAATGGCCTGACGCATGTCATATTTCTTCCGAGTGCCGCTGTGACACTTTCGGGTACCTGCGAAGCAGCACCTACTCTGCCTACATTTGTGATCACGCAATCCCCCTGGCGAGCTTCGCATCGTGAAATCCAGTGGTAATAGTCAACATCGGAGATAAAGTATTTAAGTCGATAGACATCGAGAAGACCATCATCCCTAATATTGTCTAGCTGAAGCAGCTGCTTTCCATCGCTATGTCTTGCAGGTTTCTTTGAATGAAGGCAATCAATCACTTCAGCCATTTCTCCTAAGCAAATCTGTCTGTCACATGATTTTGAGTACTGATCGTATTGCAGCCAAAGGTACTCAGCTAAATAGCCATTTGTGCGACTAAGTATGAGTTGCTGCTCAAATAGAACATCCAATAAGCTAACCATTTTTGCTTGTTCGCCTAGGGTTGGCAGATCAACTACGATATGTGCTATGTCATCGGGATGTACTCGGAACACCTTCATTCCCTTCACATACTGCCGCAGCAGTTTCTTGAAGTACTCCGTCTGCAAGAGGTAATTGATGTACGCAGGAATTACGAGGTCGCGTCTGGTTATGTGCATTATGGTCGTTTCCGTTCCAGCTACTGCGGGAAGACCTTTGGGATTGTTGAATAAGAAAGAATGCCCGAGGTCGTCAATCGTCTCAGAGGTGAGCACATAAACAATGTCCTGGTCATGCAAGTATTGACCTTCACGGATCTTCTCAGACTTCAGAATGAACGGTAGCTTTTTCTGCGGTGAATCCACATCGACACGCAGCGAAAAGCCTTTATACAGGTCACCATAGTGAATGTAAATGTAATCACCCTGCACATACATTCTCGCACGCGGCACACTTGCGCCGCGACTAAAGGTGCATAGTTCGCCAAGAGAATAGCTACAACTCATAGCCGATGGCCTCCAGGCTCTTCCTGATTTCCTCCTGCAAGCGGTTTGATTCTGCGAATGACCTGGAGAGCTCGGACGTGAGCCTTGTCATCTTCTCCTCAAAGGGTTCTCCATCATCTTCTATGTCGGCGATGCCGACGTAGCGGCCGGGAGTGAGGACGTAGTCTTGCTTAGCGATTTCTGCGGTGCTGGCGGCTGCGGAGAACCCCTTCTCTCCTTCGAGCGTTCCGTCGCGGAAAGCGTCGAAGGCCGAGGATATCCTCGTGATGTCGTCATCGGTAAGCTGACGGTGCGCACGGGTGACCATCGTACCCATCTCTCGTGCATCGACGAAGAGGGTCTTGCCGTGCTGTGACTTGTCCTTGCTGAGAAACCACAGGCAGACGGGAATCTGCGTCGAGAAGAAGAGCTGTGTCGGCATGGCGATGATACCTTCGACGAGGTCCGCCTCGATGATGTTCTTTCTGATCTCGCCTTCGTTGCTTTGCTGCGAGGAGAGCGATCCGTTGGCGAGGACCATGCCGATCCTGCCCTTCTGGGACAGGTGGTGGATCATGTGCTGCATCCACGCGAAGTTGGCATTCTTCTCCGGCGGGACGCCATAGTCCCAGCGTGGGTCATCCCTGAGCTTGTCACCACCCCAGTCGGAAAGGTTAAACGGTGGGTTGGCGAGCACGAAGTCAAAGCGCTCCGTCTTGTGGAGGTCGTTGAAGAAGGTGTCGGCGTTCGTGGGGCCGAGGTCGGCATCGATGCCACGGATGGCGAGGTTCATCGTTGCCATCTTCCAGGTGGTTGGGTTCGACTCCTGTCCGTAGACCGAGATGTCACTGATGCTGCCCTGGTGGACCTTCACGAACTCGGCCGACTGGACGAACATGCCGCCGCTACCGCAGCAGGGGTCATAAACCCTGCCTTTGAAAGGCTCGATGACGCTGACGAGGGTTTGGACTACGCATCTGGGTGTATAGAACTCACCGGCGTTCTTGCCCTCTTGGGAGGCGAACTGGGCAAGGCAATACTCGTAGGTTCTGCCGAGGAGGTCATGTGAGTTTCCTCGCTCGGCCATCTTTACGTTGGTGAAGAGGTCGACCACATCTCCGAGACGTCGCTTGTCAAGCTCTGGACGGGCGAAGTTCTTCGGCAGGACGTTCTTGAGTCTTCCATTCTCCTGCTCGATGCGTCTCATTGACTCGTCGATGACTTTGCCGACCTCGGGCATGTGCGCTGCTGCGGCCACGCGCTCCCAACGCGCCTCCTTGGGGATCCAGAAGGTGTTGCTTTCGGCGTAGGCGTCCCTTTCCTCCTCGAACCCATCGTTCTCTTCCATGAGCTCCTGGTGTCTGAGGTCGAAGCTGTCGGAGACGTACTTGAGGAAGATGAGGCCGAGCACGACATTCTTGTACTCGGAGGCGTCAATGTTGCCGCGTAGCTTGCAGGCCGCGTCCCATATCTGCTCCTCGAAGCCGAGGGCCTTCGTGCTGCTCTTCTTCGCCATGTGTCCTTACTCCCCTTCGCTGTAGTCTGCCCAGAGCTCGCACTGCCTCATGACGGTCTCGAGTGCATCTGGGATGTCATCTGGCGGGTACTTGTGCTTCCTGAGGAGCCTACGGACGGACATGCGCATCCTTGCCCTGGCGTCCTCCTTCTTCTGCCAGTCGATGGTACGGTTCTCGCGCAGGGTCTCGGTGAGCTCGCGGGTGATGGCGACGAGCTCGTCATTCTCATAAAAGTCGCGGATGGCCTGAGGTTTGGTGAGCGCGTCGTAGAAAGCGAGTTCCTCATCGTCGAGTCCGAGGTCCTTCCCCTCGTCTCGCTCCGTCATCATCTCGTGGGCCATCCGGACGAGTTCGTCGATGACCTCGGCGTTCGTGAGCATGCCGTTGAGGTAGGCGTTGACGGACCCTTGAAGCATCGCGGAGAACTTCTGGGCCTTGACCACGCTCTTCTTCTGGTATGACCTCACCTGGTCCTCGACGAGCCTCTTGAGCATCTCGTAGGCGAGGTTCTTCTGCTTCATATGAGCGACCTCGTCGAGGAACGACTCGTCGAAGAGGGAGACCTCCACCTTGTCGTTCTCGAAGAGGTTGAGGACGCCCTCGTTGTGGACGCCCTGCTCGATAATCGCGGAGATGCGCTTGTTGACCTGGGCAAGTGAGACCCTGGGGTCGGCAGGCGTCGTGATGATGGTCTTGAGGACCTGTGCCCGCAACACATCCATGTACGCGGCCTCCAGTCGGAGGTCATCTGCTACCTTGCTTTTGCAAAGGCCGTATGACTGCATCATCTGCTTCGCGGTAGCGACAAATTCGCTGCGAGAGCCGGCCCTGCTGGGGTCGAGCAGGAAATCCGTGCCGTCGGCGATGGTGCTCGCCATCTCCTCGGCTGATTTCGTCTGGATGCGGTCCTTATAACTGAACCCATACAGGAAGTCGCGGCAAGCGTCGAACTTGTCGAGGAAGAGCGGGTAGGCGGTCTTGGCGATGTCCATGTCGCCGTATTTTTCGCGGTCCCGCCTCGTGTAGTCGTGCATCGCCCTCTTGAGCGCGTTGGCGATACCGATGTAGTCAACGACGAGGCCTCCCTCCTTGCCCTTGTAGACCCTGTTCACCCGCGCTATGGCCTGCATGAGGTTATGCCCACGCATCGGCTTATAGACGTACATGGTCGAAAGCGATGGCACGTCAAAGCCAGTGAGCCACATGTCGACGACGATGGCGATCTTGAACGGATCGGCATCGTCCTTGAAGCGTCTGGCGAGCTCGAGCTTGTGGGCCTTGCTCCCGATGACCTCCCGCCACTCCTCGGGGTCTTGGTTGCCGGACGTCATGACGACGTTGACCCTGTTCTTCCAGCTCGGACGGAGCTCGAGGATCCTTTGGTACATCTTCATCGCCACGGGACGCGAGTAGGCGACGATGAGCGCCTTTCCTGCCTGTTCGTCAGCACGATTCTCCTCGTAGTGGGTGACGATGTCCCGGCAGAGCGAGTCGACGGTTTCGGGGGCCCCGAGCACGCTGTCGAGGGCTGCGAGGTCGTGCTTGCTACGCTCGACGGCGAGTTCGTCAGTGCTGTCGGCAATCCTCGCATACTCGTCGTCTATCCGCTCGAGAACGTCCTCGTCGAGCTTGAGGGCCACGACGCGGCTTTCGTAGTAGACGGGCCTCGTCGCGTCGTCATCGACCGATTGGGTCATGTCGTAGACGTCAACGTAGTCGCCGAACACCTCCCGTGTGCTCCTGTCTTCGGTCTCGACAGGGGTTCCGGTGAAGCCGATGTAGGAGGCGTTGGGGAGTGCCTGGCGGACCTTGAGGGCATCGCCGACCGTGCGAGTGCCGTCGGTGTGGAGCGTGACGGAAAGGCCGTACTGGCCGCGGTGGGCCTCGTCGACCATGACCACGATGTCGCGGCGATCCGACAGGGGAGCCTCTCCCTCGCTGAACTTCTGGAGCGTGGTGAAGACGATGCCGTTCGCCTCTCGGTCCGCCAGTAGCGCGATGAGTCCATCACGGCTTTCGGCGTGTTGCGGTGTCTGGCGCAGGAAGTCTCTGCACTTCGCGAACTGCCCGAAGAGCTGGTCATCAAGGTCGTTGCGGTCGGTGATTACAACGATGGTGGGGCTGTCGACTCTCTGCTGGAGCATATGGGCGAAGAAGACCATGGAAAGCGACTTACCGCTTCCCTGGGTATGCCAGAAGACGCCGGCTTTCCCGTCGCTCTCCATGGCGCGGACGGCACTGTCGATGGCCCTGTGGACGCCGAAGTACTGATGGTAGGCAGCCAGGATCTTCGCGGTGGAGTCCTGTGCCTTGGAAAAGCAGGTGAAGTTCCTCACGATGTCGAGGAGCCTCTCTTTGGAGCACATGCCATCGAGCATGGTCGTCCACTTGTCCTGTTTTGTGGGGTCGATCGCCGCGTAGTCGCCGTCGGCTGTCTTCCACCGGACGAAGCGGTCCTCTCCCGCGGTAATCGACCCGACTCGAGTGTCGGCAAGGTCGCTCATGACGCAGAAGGCATTGTAGGAGAAGAATGTGGGGATAGCCTTCATATAGTTTCTGAGCTGGAGGAAGGCGTCCGAGGAGTCGACGTTGTCGCGCGATGGCGACTTCAGCTCAAAGACGACAAGCGGCATCCCGTTCATAAAGATGATGACGTCCGGGCGCTTCTCGTCATATTCGACATAGGTCCACTGGTTGACCACATGAAAGGAGTTGTTGTCGGGTCGTTCGTAGTCGACGATTCTTACGACGTCACTTCTGGTTCTGTCCCCGTCGAAGAACGTGACCTCGACCCCCGACTGGAGATAGTCGGTGAAGGTCTCATTTCTGGCCACCAGATCGACGCCTTCGATGTTGGTCAGCTTGCGGACGGCCTCGTCGATGGCAGGGGAGGGGAGGCCAGAGTTGATTCTTACGAGGCTTGCCGGAAGCACCTCTGGGAGGAGGGCGTCGCGGTATGCGCTGCTCGTGCGTTTGATATCGGGACCATAGAGATGGGTGTAGCCGAGTCCCACGAGGTGCTCGATGATGGCATGCTCGTAGAAGCTCTCGTCCATCGTGGTCAGGACGTATGACCTGTCATCCATTTTTATGCTCCCTTTTGGCCGCCGAGAGGCATTGTATGACACATGTGCCATTGACCTTTCAGCAAAGACGTAAGCAGTTCATACAATAGTCGAAGCGGCAGACACAAACGCATATTAATATCGCAAGCGTTGTAGCCATTAGGGATTTCAATAGCGACGGGGCGGTTCATATCAGGGCCCCTGCTCCTTCGCCTTCGGCCGCGAGTCCCTTACCGACCAACGTACTCGCCTCGAAGCAGAACAGGCTGGGGAAGAAAGCTGATCGCATCACGGGCCGTCAGATGAGCTCCCGCACGATGCTGGCCAGCTTTTCGATCCCGTTTGCGAATTCACTGGAAGACGCATAGGAATAGGAGAGTCGGAGAGAATTGGTCGCTTTGAACCCATAGATGTCACCGGGATTGAGCAGGATACCGGCGGCGAGGGCCTTCGAGAACAGTTCCGCCGTGGGAACCGGGTGTCGGAAGGTCGTCCAGATGAAGAAGCCGCCGGTCGGTCTGCGCCAGGTTGCCAGATCGGCGAAATACATCTCGAGCGCAGAGAGCGCGGCGCGTCTTCGTGTGCGCAGCTCGGCAAGAAGGTCTTGCAGGTAGCGGTCGTAGTCGCCAGAGGAAATGAGCTGGGTCAGCGCCACCTGAGATACCGAGCTCGCTCCATAGTCACTCTGCATCTTCGCATCACCCAGCCGTTCGACCACAGCGCGCGATGCAATCATCCATCCCACGCGAAGCCCCGCTGCGAAGGACTTCGATGCCGTCCCCAGATAGATGACCGAACCTCTCTCATCACGTGCTTTCAGGGGAGCGGGCGGCGTGTCATCCAGACAGAGTTCGCCATAGGCATCGTCTTCGATGACGGGAACGCCGCGCCTTTGGCACAGTCCCATGATCTCCTCGCGTCGCTGTTCGCTCATGGTCACTCCGGTCGGGTTGTGGTTTGTCGGAATCGTATAGAGTGCGCGTGGCGTTCGCGTCCGTTCGGGCAAGGCGCGCTCCAAGGCCTGCACGCTCATGCCCTCAGCATCCATGTCCACACCGGCCAGGGTCATGCCAGCTGAGGGGAATACCTGAAGCGAGCGTGCATAGGTCGGCTCTTCCACCAGCATGAGCGTACCCGGTTCGAGCAGACAGGCAGCGATCAGTTGCAGGCCTTGCAGTGAACCGGAGGTGATCAGTATCTCTGACGGACTAGCGCTGATGCCGCGCCGCATAAGACGTTCGGCCAGCTTCGCGCGCAGTTCCGGTGATCCCAACGGTTCGAGATACCCGAAGGACTGGGGGTCATCAGCGGCATTGACGAGGGCATGCCGCCAGGCATCATGCGGGAAGAAACGAGGATCGACCTCTGAGGTTCCCAGTCGTATGACGCCTTCGTCAAACTCATGGATGTTGATCGCCTGCACGATCGAGGTGCTCGCCTGCAGGGTGCCTGCCGTGATTCGTTCGCGCCAGGTGCCGCGGCCGGGAAGGAGAAGCGACCAGGTGTCGTCGGCAATGACGGTTCCGGCGGATCCTCGGCCCTCGACTACGCCGAGTGCGGCGAGTTCCTCCATCGCTGCGACCACCGTGCTGCGATTCACGTTGAACAGCCTTGCCAGGTCGCGCTGAGGAGGTAGCCGTGTTCCGACGGGCAGGTCCCCTGCAGTGATCATTTCCTTTATCCGGGTGACAATCTGTTCGTGAAGCGGACAAGTGGAGTGACGATCAGGTTTCCAGGACTCGTCAAACGCGATCCTCTTCGGCATAGGATAGATCTCCTTGGTTGGTTCAAGTCGGTTGATTTTGGCTGGTCTGTAAATCCAAGATGATACGTATCATATGCACCGTTGGTTCTCATGACAAGAAAGGTTTGGTGGGTTTCATGTCGTTTTCGGTTCTGCTTCAAGGTCTCACGATGGGCTTTGCCTATATCGCGCCTATCGGTATGCAGAACCTCTTTGTCATTGATTCGGCTTCAACACGTCGACGTACTGGAGCATTGCTCGCAGTCATCTCGGTCACCGTGTTCGACTTGTCGCTCTCGCTGGCATGTTTCTTCGGCATCGGTCTTGCAATGTCGTCGATTCCTTGGCTCGGGCGTGCCATCCAGCTGGTCGGTGGCGTGTTGGTCATCGCCATCGGCATCGGGCTCGTGATACCGAAGCGAAAAGGGGATCCAGATGCAGTTCAACATAGTCGGATTGGCGACGGGGTCCTCAAAACCGTTGCCACCGCTTTCATCGTCACCTGGTGTAATCCACAGGCGATCATCGATGGAACCATGTTGCTCGGCGCATCTCGGATGACGTTTGGAGACAACGGCGTGGTCTTCATGTCAGGTGTCTGCATGGCCTCGCTCATATGGTTTCCCTCGCTTGCCCTTGTGGTGTCGATGCTTGGCAAGCGGCTCAACGCGCGTGTGCTGCGCACCATCAATCTGGCCTGCGGTCTTGTGGTGATTGTCTACGGGGTAAGGCTGCTCATCGCGTTCTTCTTTGCGGCGTGACGGGGGTTGCCTGGTCGTCTTGACAGATCAGGCAGTCCGTTCGGCACTTTTCCGGACCGAGGCGGTGAGATCGTCGAAGGCCCTGATCGTGCTCCATGTGCACGGCGTGTCTAGTCTCGTCCAAAGGCGATGCCTGCCATTCCGGCCGCGATCAGGACGGCTGCAATAGCTGCTGATATTGTTGCCGAACCAAGGGTTGGCGTTGCCGCAACGGTTCCTACGAGCAGAAGCAGCGAGGCCTCAAACCATATCTTGCGATATATGAACGGCACTATGACCACGGCCAGTCCACCGCAGACGACGGTACCGACGTCGATAAGAAAGGAGAGCACAATACCTGTCCCCACGCTCCCGAAGGCGCCGAGCGTGAGCACGCAGCCGACGGTCGAACCTACACACGCGACGACAAGCGCGGGCAGTGAGTCAATTGCCAGGAGCGTCAGGGGGCCGAACGGAAGGTTTGACCGGAGCATCCGGTTTCCTTCATCGTCATCAAAGACCCTGCTCATCTCATGCGGCTTCCCTGAGCTTCTTATGATGAGGAGCATCCATGGCAGGATGAGCAGGGAGGGCCCGAACCCTAGGACGAACGGCATGCCGGCAGGTACGATGATCGCCGACCACACGAGCACGTCGCCAAGTCCCTCAAAGCGTCGAATGGCCGAGAGCGTCGTATGAGAGAGCAGA
>Ga0268359_12355_pt1 | contig 17828 bp, 21 predicted proteins | sample BioMet11_FD_194416 | JGI IMG/M metagenome (GOLD analysis project Ga0268359, IMG submission 194416) | Sewage microbial communities from Oakland, California, United States - Biofuel 11 (PacBio Assembly) | ecosystem: Engineered > Wastewater > Sewage > Unclassified | place: USA: California | collected...
AGTACCATCCTGACCAAACGCAATGTTCTTGGCTGTATAATCAGCATCAGGATCATTCAAAGCATAAGAAATAAAGGATTTAGTCGTCTTCTCAGCCAAAGCCTTAATCTTAGCATTATCGAAACACAGGATGGCCTTGCCTTCGTTCTTAATATTTTCTACAAACTGAGCAAAGGCTTCCTGAATTTTTTCTTCGCTGCCATAATGGTCTAAATGATCGTTTTCAATATTGGTAATAACTGCATAGAAGGGATGAAACTTGAGGAAAGAACCATCACTTTCGTCTGCTTCTGCTACTACGATATCGCTTTTACCATTTAAGGCATTACCACCCAGGCTGGGAACGATGCCTCCTACCACTACAGTAGGATCAACGTCAGCCTCATGAGTAATGCAGGCCAGCATGGAACTGGTAGTAGTTTTACCATGCGCTCCTGCTACAGCCACGCCTTTATGTTTATTCATGAGGAAAGCTAATACATCGCTGCGGTGCAGCACAGGAATCTGTCTGGCTTTAGCTTCTACCAGTTCGATGTTATCCTGATGGATGGCAGAGGAAACAACTACTGCTTCTGCGCCTTCAACCTGACAAGCCGCATGTCCAATGAACATTATGGCGCCTTCCTTAGCCAGCTTAGTTACCATAAAACTTGACTTGGCATCAGAGCCGCTTACCATGTACCCTCTCTTAATCAGCACATAGGCTAAGGCACTCATGCCAACGCCACCTACGCCTATAAAATGTATCCTCTTAATCTTGTCTAAATCTACCAATTAAACTTCCCCCTATTTTGTCTTAACTAAGCTTAAAGCAGTTTGGGCAATTTCCATTCCTGCATCAGGCCTACCCAGTCTCTTAGCTGCCACTTTCATGGCTTCTAAGGTAGCCGGCTGTGTTAAAAGTTTTTCAATCTTTTCTCTAAGCACTAGTCCTGTCAATTCCTTGTCCAAAATAACCTGAGCAGCACCTTCTGCCTCAATGGCTCTGGCATTATATTCCTGATGATTAGCCGTAGCATAAGGATAAGGAATCAAAATGGAAGGTATGCCCTTTACCATTAATTCTGCCAGACCTATGGCACCTGCTCTGGCGATAGCCACATCTGCCACAGAAAGAGCTAAGGGCATGTCATGAATATAAGGCAACACCTTAATGTTATCAGCTTGTAGAGCCTGGGGCGCAAGCTTAGCCTTATATTTCTCATAATCAAGTTCACCGGTAGCATGGAGGATTTGCACATCTTGGCGTCCTGCCATGGCGTTTTCCAGCTCCAGCATAGCGTTGTTAATACTGCGGGCGCCTCTGGAACCACCGAAAACCAGTACCGTTTTCTTATTTGGGTCTAAAGAGAATTTGGCCAGGCCGGCTTCTCTTTCATCTTGTAAAATTTCCTGACGAACAGGATTACCGGTAAAAATTTTTTTGGCTTTACCGCTAAAATATTTGGCACCTTCGTTATAGCCTAAGCAAATGGTATCTACAAAGTGAGCAAGTATTTTATTGGTAACACCGGGCATGGCATTTTGTTCCTGCACACAGGTAGGTATGCCCATCTGGGCTGCCCAGAAAAGCACAGGACCACATACGTAGCCACCGGTACCAATAACCAAATCAGGCTTGATTTCTTTCAATAAACTTCTGGCATCCTTTAAGCCCACTAGCAGCTTCATGCCTGACACCATGGTGCCAATGCTGAGGTGTCTTTCAAAGCCTGCTACTGTGATAAATTTCAGGGGATAACCATAGCGTGGCACAATGTTTTTCTCCAGACCATGCTCTGTTCCCACGAAAATTATTTCTGCAGTAGAATCTATGTTTTTTATTTGATTGGCAATGGCTAGGGCAGGATAAATATGTCCGCCGGTACCACCACCGGAAACAACTATTTTCATAATTTATTTACCATCTCTTTGAACACTTTGCCTCTGTGAGGGAAATTATCAAACATATCATAGGAAGAACAAGCCGGGGATAGCAATACTACCTGAGGCGCTTTGGCTAACTCATGAGCCTTATCTACCGCAGCCTGGAAAGAATCCACCAAATAGATATTCTTAACGCCGGCTTTAATGGCAGCCTCATTAAAACGTTCCTTGGCTTCTCCCAGCAAAATCAAAGCATCTGTTTTGGTCTTGATCAAATTCATCATTTCAGTCAGGTCAGTCATCTTATCGTGACCGCCGGCCAAAAGTATAATATGTCCATCCTTAAAAGCTTCCAGAGCTTTAATGGTGGAATCAGTATTAGTAGCTTTAGAATCGTTGTAATAAGGCACTCCATTAATAGTTTTCACATATTCAATACGGTGCTCAACGCCCTTGAAACTTTTTAAGATCTTGGTCATGTTCTCTACCGTTACGCCGGCATAGTAGGCACAAGCAATAGCCCCCAAGGCATTCTGCTCATTGTGGGCACCGAATATTTTCATATCGTTGACTGCACATACCACTTGCTTTTTTGCCAGATAGGTTAATGGTAAAATTACCATTTTCTATATACACGCCAGAAGGCAAGATGGTTTTACAGCTAATGAAACAAACCTTGGCTTTTGCACCGGTAGCAAAGCCCTTCACAATAGGATCATCGGCATTAAGAATCAGCACGTCGTCCTTGGTCTGATACTTAAATATATTAGCCTTGGCAGCAATATAATTAGCCATGTTGCCGTGGCGTTCTATATGATCAGGAGTAATATTAAGAATAAGTGCAATATTAACCCTTAGACTCTTGATACCTTCTAATTGAAAACTGGATAGCTCTGCCGCAATGTAAGAATCGGCATCCAGATTCTCTGTTTCTTTGGAAAGAGCAAAACCAATATTGCCACCTACAGCAGTTTTCACCGGCAAGGTAGCTAACATCTCACCTAATAAGGTAGTAGTAGTGGTTTTACCATTGGTACCGGTAACTCCCACCCATTTGCCTTTGTATAAACGGCTAGCCTGCTCTACCTCTCCTATTACTTCCACACCCAATGCTTTAGCCTTTTGAGCTGTAGCTGTGGTAAAGGGAATACCTGGAGAAATAATGACATACAAGGATTCTTTTAAATAGGGCGTAGGTTCTTTCTTCATAACAACCTCTCCGCCACTTTTCTTAATGATGTTGGCAACCAGAGGGTCAACCTCTCTCAACTCATCATTGTAGAGAATGATTTTTTTGCCATGTCTGGCCAGAACTTCAGCAACGCCTTGGCCACTAATGCCGGCGCCATAGACAAATATATATTTTTTCTCAGTCATGGCTTATCCATCTCCTCTTATTTCAATGCAAACAACAACATGCCTAGTAAGGCACAAATACAACTAACCAAGGTAAAGCGCTTAACTACGTTGACTTCACTTAAGCCACCTAATTCATAATGGTGATGCAAAGGAGCCATTCTAAAAATACGCTTACCGCCGGTATGCTTAAAATAAGCAACCTGAATAATAACTGATAAAGCCTCTGCTACATAAATTCCACCGATGATGACCAGCAGCAGTTCTGTGTGAGTTAAGAGTGCTAAGGCTGCCACCCCGCCGCCAAGTGCCAGAGAACCGGTGTCCCCCATGAAAACCTTGGCAGGATAGTGATTAAAAATTAAAAAGCCTAAAACAGCTCCGACAATAATCAAGGCAAAAATACCAACTAATTCCTGACCATTACGATAGCCTATAAAAGCATAAGCTATGGCTACCGGCACTGTAACGCCTGAAACAAGACCATCCAAGCCATCTGTTAAGTTAACTGCATTGGTAGTTCCAACCAACAGGAAAATTACGAACAAATAATACCAAATTCCCAGATCAACAGTACTGTTAAGTCCGGGAATCCATATTTGGGACGTGTTGCTGCCTACATCCCCGGGATGTATAAGGTACACAACAGCCACCAAGATTTGCAATATGAGTTTTTGCTTAGAAGTTAAGCCTAGATTTCTATGAAAAACAATCTTAATGCCATCATCCAAAAAGCCAATAAGACCATAACCAACTAACAACCAGAGAGCTACGCCTAATCTGGGTGTGATGGTACACCACAAGAAGGTAGAGACTACAATAGCCATGATGATCATCACACCACCCATGGTAGGAGTACCGTTCTTCTTTTGATGTTCAGCAGGTCCACAGTCACGCACACTTTGGCCAAAATGCCAGGTGCGCAAAGCCTTAATGATGAAAGGCCCACAGGCGGCAGTAATAGCCACGGCGGTGAGTAGAGCTTCTAAGCCTGTTAGATACATTATTTCCCTTCTCCTTTAAAAACCAAGTCAATAACTTTATCTACGGCCATGGAATGGGAACCTTTAAACAGAATAACATCATCAGGCTGCATAATTTGCTTAAGCAGCACAGCAGCTGCTTCCTTGTTTTCTACCTGGTGAACCTTAACGCCCAGCTTACCTGCTGCTTCGCTAATAGCCTTAGCTTCAGTACCATAGGTAATAAGCTCCTTGATACCGGCCTGGGCCACATAGCCACCTACTCTGGCATGAGCATCATGAGAGGTTTTGCCTAATTCCAGCATATCGGCCAGAACAGCAATACCTCTACCCTTGCCTTGGGCTGCCACTACTTTTTCCAAAGTATTGCAGGCCGTCTGCATGGAAGCAGGGCTGGCATTGTAAGCATCGTTAATAGCGGTAATGTCACCAAAGTGCAATATTTCCTGACGTTTTTCTGTCATCACGGCTTGGTGAAGACTTGCGGCAATCGCCTCATCCTTCTACCCCGTAAATTTCAGCAACAGCTATAGCTGCCAGAGCATTCATAACATTATGTCGGCCAATAAGGGGCATATCCACATATTGTGTTTTACCACTCACCTTACTTGTGTAAGTAAAAGTGGTGCCAACTCCAGTTACTTCAACCTTGGAAGCCTTAACTGCACTGTCTGATATTATACCATAGGTAGTGGTATTTGCGCCAGTGTGCATTTTTTGGATATAAGGATCGTCGCCATTTAAAATAGCGTCGTTTTTTGCTGTTAAATTCTCCAAAATCTCGCTTTTGGCCTTGGCAATGTTCTCCATGCTGCCCAAAAGCTCCATGTGAGTCTCGCCCACATTGGTTATAACTACTGTATCAGGCTCTGCCAGAGCCTTCAAAGCCCTGATTTGTCCAAAGCCCCGCATACCCATCTCCACAACTGCGATCTGGGTATCCGGTGCTATGGTTAAGAGGGTTTTGGGTAAACCAATTTCAGTTATTGAAGTTAGCCTCTGTCTTATGACCTTATATTTAGAGGCTAAGGCTGTAGCTATTAAGTCTTTGGTGGAAGTCTTACCATTAGAGCCTGTAATAGCTACAACCTTAACAAGGGGTGAACTTTTCCTATAGGCATGAGGCAATAGCCTGATAGGCCTTTAAGGTATCTGCCACTTGAATAGTCTTATCCTGTGGCAACCCTGCCGTTTTTTCTACTAAAACACCTGCTGCGCCAAGCTGGAGAGCTTTGGCGCAGTAGAATGACCATCAAATTTTTCACCTTTTAAAGCCACAAAAAGCTGCCCAGGCTGTACAGCCCGAGAGTCAGTGGTAATACCTGTAAATTCTAAACTAGCAGGTAATTGGGTTTTGCCTTGTGTTGCTTCTGTAACCAGTTTTACTGTAAACATATCATTTCTTCTCCTGTTTAAAGAAGTCTTGTACTACTTCATGATCATCAAAATGAATAGTTTTCTCTTTAAGAATCTGATAATTCTCATGGCCCTTGCCGGCAATCATGATGACATCAGTAGGTTCGGCATGAGCTAAAGCGTAGTAAATTGCTTCCCGGCGATCGGTAATCTTGTGAATTTCTTTTGTAGCGGGAGCTCCGGCCAAGCCCTTTTCAATATCTGCAATAATCAGTTCCGGATTCTCACTGCGAGGATTATCGGAGGTTACTACCAGCTTATCAGCCAGCTCCAAAGCAATTCGTCCCATTATGGGGCGCTTTTTATTGTCTCTATCGCCACCGCAGCCAAACACTACCCAGAGCTTACCTTTAGTAATCTGTCTAGCCGTACGAAGTACATTGTCCAAGCCATCAGGAGTATGGGCATAGTCCACAATAACAGTAAACTTCTGCCCGGCATTGACCAATTGGAATCTTCCTGTTACGCCTTGGAAACCATCCAAAACGCCGCTGATTTTTTCGGCAGGAATCTGCTCTGCTAAACAAATAGCCACAGCCGTCATAACATTATAAACATTAAACTCACCGGTAATATGAAGCAAGAGATTCATTTCGCCTGCCGGTGTATGGAGCTGAAGCTCCATATGAGTAGCTTCTACTTTAAAACTAATAGGATAAATATCATTGTTAGTGTTCTTGCCATATTTTAAGATATTGGTTTTAGTTCTCGCCAAGATGCAGGAAGAACTGTGGTCATCCATATTAAAAATAGCAGTCTTGTTCGGCTTCTTGCCTTCATGGAGATGAGTAAACAAGAGAGCCTTGGCTTCCCGATAGTTCTCAAAGGTCTTATGGAAATCCAAATGATCTTGGGTAATATTGGTTAAAGCAGCCACATCAAACTCAATTCCTGCCACTCTGTTTAAGGTTAAGGCATGGGAAGATACTTCCATGACAACATAATCGCATTTAGCCTGAAGCATCCGATAAAGGACCTTCTGCAAATCAACTACGTTAGGAGTGGTATTGTGAGAGGTTTCTACTTCATCCTCAATAATGGTATTAATAGTACCTATCATACCTACCCGATAGCCTGCTTGTCTTAAAATAATTCTTACTATATTAGTAGTAGTGGTTTTACCGTTAGTACCGGTAACTCCAATGATACGCATTTTCTGTCCGGGATAGTCATAGAACCAGGGAGCGATGGCGGTCATGGCAGCATTACTGTCTGCTACTTGAATAATGGTAAGGCCTGCCTTTGGCTCTACTGCATCTTCAACCAAAACTGCGGTAGCTCCTAAAGAAACAGCCTTATCAATATACTTGTGACCATCGGTATGGACACCCTTAAGACAAATAAACATACTGCCGTTCTTCACTGTACGTGAATCAATGGTTAAGTCGGTAATGGTTTTGTCCGTAGTACCACTAAGTACCTTTGCCTCAGGCAATAGCTTTAATAAGTCTTTCAGTTGTTTCTCCATAAAAATCTCCCTCCGCTTAAAAGAAAAGCAGCCCAAAGGCTGCTCTCTTGCTTTATTAACTCAGCACACTGGGCAGCACTTTATTTCTTGGCAACTTGCAAGCTAGCATTTTTATCACTGCTATTATCTGCATGCATATAAATATTGCTTCGTGCTGTACTTAGGCCTAATTTAGAACTTGCTAATGAGGTAATACGCTCAGGACTCTTCAGCTTATCAACATCTATTTTTAAGGTCTGGTTTTCGCCGACCAAAGTTGCTTCCTGTTTTTTCAGTTGAACTAGCGCATTAGTTCTAGCCACGTAGCTCTCGCTTAATACTACGTTGCCAAAATAGCACATAATACCAACTACCAACAAGAAAATTGCCTGATGCCTGAAAGCCCTATAGTTCTTGACTTTTCTTTGGCGGGGCTCGAATTTTTTAGGTTGGTATTCTTTATAATCATAATAACGACTATAGGTATAATCGTAATCGTATTTTCTAGCTAATGATGACATTGAAGATTCTCCTCAATTAGATTTTTATAGCTCCACGGAGTCTAGCACTGCGGGCTCTTGGGTTATCTTCAAGCTCCTGGGGAGTAGGAACAAACTCCTTCAGTTTTTTAATGACAGGTTTTTTACCGCATACACACACCGGTAATTCAGGTGGACAGGTACAGCCTTTGGCCAATCGCTTCAAGGTGTTTTTCACTATTCTGTCCTCAAGAGAGTGAAAAGTTATGACCCCTATCCGTCCACCCGGTGCCAAGCTATCTACAGCATCTTCCACGACATTACCTAAAATACCTAGTTCATTATTGACTTCGATGCGGATAGCCTGAAACGTACGCTTCGCTGGGTGAGGACCATCCAGCCTTGCGCCTTTTGGTATTGCTTTTTTTATTACAGCTACCAATTCTGCAGTAGTCGTAAGCGGTTTTATTTGACGCTCTGCCACAATAAACTGAGCAATGCGCCGGCTCCAGCGTTCTTCGCCAAAGCTATGAATGATATTATCCAACTCGTCTTCCTTGTAGTGGTTCACCACATACTGGGCAGTAAGCTGTTTGCGGTTGTCCATGCGCATGTCCAGAGGACCGTCATGCATATAGGAAAAACCACGTTCTGGGGTATCTAGCTGATAAGAAGATACTCCTAAATCAAAAAATATACCTGTAATTTTATCTATGTTTAAAGAAGCAAGTACTTCCTTAAAATCTTTAAAATTGGCACGCACGATGTGGAGCTGACAATTAAGTCCCTTGAGCTTCTCAGTAGAAGCTGCAATGGCATCTGCATCCTGATCAATGCCGATCAAGGTCCCCCTGGCAGAAAGCTGCTGCGCAAAATGCCAGGAATGCCCTGCTCCGCCCATTGTGCAATCTACATAGATGCCATCTGGATCAGTTATAAGCCACTCAACACTTTCCTTGAGTAAAACACTTTTATGGACAAATTCCATATTCTCACCTATTCAAAATCTAATTCTTCTACCATAGCCACTACATCTTTTTCCACTTTGCTATTATAGGCAGCGTAACGTTTAGCATCCCAAATTTCTGCTTTACCGCCCACACCTACAATTAAGGCCACAGTTTGCAATTTTGCATAGGTGCGTAAATTTATCGGCAAAAGAATACGTCCTTGTTTATCCGGTTCTGCCTCAACAGCACCACCAAAGATAAAACGAGAAACATCTCTTTCTTTTTGCTTAGGCATCATTTTAGTGGCGAAACTATTTTTTAATTTTTCCCATTCATCTAAAGGGAAGACATCTAAGCAACCGTCTACACCTTTGGTAACAATAAAATGTTTACCTAAAGATTCACGTAATTTAGCAGGCATAAATAGGCGCCCTTTGGCGTCAATGCTATGTTCAAACTCACCCATCAACATCTTTATGCCCACCTCAATTCGCACCACTTTTCACCACTTTTCACCATTATAATGCCTTTTTTTATAAAAATCAATGCTTTTAAAGCCTTTTTTTCACTTTTTTTGTAAATATTTTTTATGGCGTCTTTCTGCGGTTTATCCAACTTTTATAATATAAAAATGGGCATAAAAAAAAGGACTTAAATGCCTTAGGCATTTAAGTCCTTCTCTTACTTTGTCAGCGAGAATTATTCACCGATTTTCTTATTGATATCAGCTATTAAAGCATCTACATCCAAGCCATGAGCGCTAGCCCCTTGACCAATGGTTTCGAAATTTGCTGCCATACAGCCTACGCAGCCTAGACCATATTGTTGGAAAACTTCTATGATTTCCGGATGAGCTTGCACAGCCTCGATAATGCCGCTATCTCTAGTAATTTTTGCCATTTTGGTAATCCTCCTTATTGAGAAACTGGAATTATTATAACATATAAATCTAAAAAAACAAGGTAAGCCACTAAAAACAAGAGCTCGCAGTTTATTGCCTCGGGTGCCTGTCACCATGCGGCCGGCTTTAAGGAGCACAACTTATTTCTTGGCCGGTCCTCGGTGAGGTCACCCTCTGGCAATAAACCTGCTCTCTTTTTATTTTCCTGTTCTGCCGCGTTGAGTCATGGGAATGTGCTTAGCGCAAAGTGGGCATTCTTCCGGTTTATAGGTTTCTACATTAAGGTGTAGCAAAGCTTCTGTGCGTACGCCAAAGTTAACCTTGCCACCGCTACGATCTACCAGAAGACCAACACCAACTACTTCACCCTTTAAATCTTTGATGGCATTAACGACTTCCTCTACACTACCACCGGTGGTAACAATATCTTCTACTACCAAAATTCTGGTACCAGGTGCAAAACCAAAGCCTCTCTTAAAGGTCATCTTGCCGTCTACTCTTTCTGTAAACATGGACATAGTTCCCAAGTTCTTAGCCACTTCATAAGAAAGCAAAATACCGCCGGTCATAGGTCCTACTACCAATTGAACATTATCATTAATGAAACGAGCTGCAATTTCCTTGCAAAGTTTTTCTGTATAAACAGGATTTCTCAGCACGTTAAATTTTTCTACATACATGGGGCTGTGTAAGCCACTGGTCAAAAGAAAATGTCCATGTAACACTGCATCAGTTTTTTCTAATAAGGTTTGTACTTCATTTTCATCCATTATTTAGCACCTCTTATTTCTGCTAAAATATTTTCTACTGCTACTTTTTTATTTTCCGCTTTAGTAATAGGTCTGCCTATTACTAAATGAGAAGCGCCATTCTGTAGAGCTCCGGAAGGAGTAGCAATTCTACTTTGATCATTAGTCGCAGCTCCTTGTGGTCTTACTCCCGGTGTTACAATCAAGAACTCCGGTCCACAAGCTTGACGAATGGCAGCTGCTTCTTGAGGAGAGGCAACCACGCCATCCATGCCTGAAGCTTTAGCCAGCTTAGCTAGGTCTACAACTTCTTCGGCAATAGGCTTGGCATAATTTAACTGAGCCCATTGTTCGTCATCCATACTTGTCAAAACAGTTACCGCAATAAGCTTAGGGCACTCTATATTAAGACGTTGAGCCTCGGCATGCACAGAAGCTACCGCTTCCCGCATCATCTTAGCACCACCTACGGCATGCACATTCATGATGTTGGCACCAAGACCGGTCAGCACTGCCAAGCTTTTGGCTACAGTATTGGGAATGTCTTGCAGTTTTAAATCCAAGAAAACTTTTTTACCGTTAGCCTTTAAGAATTTCAGCATCTCAGGTCCTGCGGCATAAAATAATTCCATACCTACTTTGTAATAGCTGACGGCGTCGCCCAGCTCTGTAACTACTGCTTGGGCAGCCTCCGCTGTAGGAAAATCCAGTGCAACTATGATTCTGTCATCTGCTTGCATATCTTCACCATCCTTATTTAACGTGGTAATGCTTTACCGCGAATATCGTTAATACTCTCGATGCCATGTTTGTCTAAATAGGCTAAAAGATTTTTACTGATTGTTTCTGCCAAAGCAGGATTTCTAAAATTTCCAGTACCAATGGCTACAGCAGTAGCGCCAGCTAAGAAAAATTCTAAGGCATCTTCTTCGCACATGATACCTCCCATGCCAATGATGGGAAGCTTGATTGCTTGTGCAACCTGATACACCATCCGCACTGCCACAGGATGAATGGCAGGACCGGACAAGCCTCCCATGATGTTGCCCAATACAGGAGCTTGCTTTTCCACGTCTATCTTCATACCTAAAAGAGTATTAATTAAAGATACTGCATCAGAACCTGCTGCCTCCACCGCCTTGGCTATCTCTACAATATCCGTAACATTAGGTGATAGCTTGGTAATAATGACTTTCTTACTCTTAGCTTTGACTGCCTGCACCACTTCTGCTGCAGCATCCGGGCAGGTACCAAAAGCCAAACCTCCCTGTGCTACATTAGGACAGGAAATATTTATTTCTAAAGCGTCTACGCCATCTACATTTAATAATTCGGCCAGCTGGCCATATTCTTCCGGAGAATCTCCATCCATGTTCACAATCACAGGAACCTTATACTGACGAAGCTTAGGTAAGGTTGTACTGAGAAAATATTCCACGCCGGGATTTTCTAAGCCTACGCAGTTCAAAATACCTGCCGGTGTTTCCACTACTCGCTGGCCCTTATTGCCGCTACGTGGTTTTAAGGTAGTGCCTTTTACCGTAACAGCTCCCAGTTTTTCTAAATCCAGAAAATCCGTAAACTCCAGGCCAAAGCCAAAGGTTCCGGATGCAGTAGTAATAGGCGTTCTCATATGGAGCTTGCCAATATCTACAGCCAATCTGCCCTCATACAAAGTGTCTACCATTCTACCACCTCCCCGGACTCAAACACAGGTCCATCGGTGCATACCTTAAGGCGTTTACCAAGGCCTTGGCAAGAGCAAGATAAGCAAGCTCCCAAACCACAGCCCATATATTTCTCCAAAGATACTTCGCAAGGTATATTAGTTTTATTTACTTCCTCTACTACTGCCTTCATCATGGGAATTGGTCCGCACACATAAATGCTGTCATACCCCTCTGCCAATAGCTTAGGCAAAAGAGCCAGCACAGTACCAGTGCGTTCCCAAGGTACCATCATCAGTAGTTAAGTATTGTGTTTGGCCCACAAATAAACTCTGCCAGAAAAGTTCAGCCTGGGTTTTGCCACCCATTAAAACAGCCACGGGACTAGCAAAGCTTTTTGCTAAAAAATGCAGTGGTGCCAAGCCCATGCCGCCACCTACCAAAAGTGGCTTCTTGCCGTTTAGGTTAAAGCCATGTCCTAAGGGGCCCATAACACTAACAGTAGCGTGAGGCAAAAGCTGTACAAGCAAATGAGTAGCAGGTCCCAGCACTCTATAAATAAGGGTAATGGTACCCGTTGCCCTATTAGCATCAGCAATGCCGAAAGGGCGGCGTAGTAAAGGCGCCGCCTGTTCGGTTACTGCTACGGTAACGAATTGTCCCGGTTGGGCAACAGCTGCAATAGCAGGAGCTAACAGCTCCACTTTATGTACTTCAGGTGCTAGTTGTTCCTGGCTCAATATTTCTGCCGTAACAATTACTTTCTTCATGTTTTACTCCCAGTCTAAGTCTTGTAACGCTACGATGCTGACGATTCTGCGTCCCTTCATAGCTGTCATAACATGTTGCAATGCGTTAGCGGTATCCATGGAGGTAAGGCAGGGAATAGCATGCTCAACAGTGGAACGACGAATCTTAAAACCATCTCTGGCTACATCGCCGCCATGAGTCAAGGTATTGATAACCATACCAATGTTGCCCTCTTTAATGTCGTCTAACAAATCGTGCTCGCCATCTGTTACCTTCTTAGCTTCTGTTACCTTAACATTCTTGGATCTTAAGAAAGCAGCTGTACCGCTGGTAGCTTTGATTTCATAACCCAGTTCAGACAGGCCTTGGGCGATGGAAGCTGCTTCCGGTTTATCCATATCTGCAATGGTAAAGAGAATGGTACCCTCTTCAGGAATATTAGTGCCTGCTGCCACAAAGGCTTTGTACAAGGCTCTGGGGAACTGATAATCTATGGCCATTACTTCACCGGTAGATTTCATTTCAGGCCCTAAGGAGATATCTACATCTGTCATCTTGTTGAAGGAGAAGACAGGTGCTTTAACAGCATAGTAATCCGGGAAGTGTCTCAGCCCGGTCTTAAACCCTGGTCCACAATGGACACGCCCATAGCGCACTTAGTTGCTACATCCACCATGGACACGCCGGTAACCTTACTAATGAAGGGTACTGTTCTGGAGGATCTGGGATTTACTTCAATAACATACAGCTTCTCATCACGGACGATATACTGAATGTTAATCATGCCATGTACTTCCAAGCCTAGTGCCAATTTATTGGTAAAGTCCACAATGGTCTTAATGATATGAGGACTTAAGGAACGAGGCGGATAGACGGCAATACTATCACCGGAGTGTACGCCGGCTCTTTCAATGTGCTCCATGATGCCGGGAATTAATACATCCTTGCCATCACAGATAGCATCTACTTCTACTTCTGTACCCATCAGATAATGGTCTACCAGCACAGGATGCTCCTGAGAAGCTTTTACGGCGTTAGCCATGTAGTATTTTAATTCCTCATCGTTATATACGATTTCCATGGCTCTACCACCTAATACATAGGAGGGTCTAACCATACAAGGATAACCTACATCGTTAGCAGCTTTTATAGCACCGGCAATATCAAAGACGGTATGTCCTTTAGGGACGAGGAATATTGGTCTCAGTTAAGAGCTCATCAAATCTCTCTCTATCCTCTGCTCTATCAATGCTGTCTACAGAAGAGCCTAGAATCTTAACGCCACAGGCAGCCAAGGGACCTGCCAGGTTAATGGCAGTCTGACCACCGAATTGGACGATGACGCCTTCCGGTTTTTCTCTGTCGATAACATTCAAAACATCTTCTACGGTAAGAGGCTCAAAATACAATCTATCAGAGGTATCAAAGTCGGTACTTACTGTTTCCGGGTTATTGTTAATAATGATGGTTTCATAACCCAGCTCCTTCAGTGCCCACACAGAGTGCACGGAGCAATAATCGAACTCTACGCCCTGGCCGATACGGATAGGACCGGAACCCAGTACGATAGCTTTTTTCTTCTTGGAATCCACCACTTCATCTTCTGTACCATAAGTGGAATAGTAGTAAGGAGTAGCTGCATCAAATTCTGCAGCACAAGGTATCAACCATCTTGTAAGGTAGGGATAATATCCCAAGCCTTACGCATCTCTCTTACTTCTAAACCCTTCTTACCAATATATTCACCAATGGTAACATCGGCAAAACCCATCTTCTTAGCCTTCAGCATCAGCTCTTTGGTCATGGGGCCTTTTTTAATTAACTGCTCCATGTCCACAATGTTGTGAATCTTTCTTAAGAAGAACCGATCAATCTTAGTGATTTCATGTACTGCTTCTATTTCCATACCACGACGGAAGGCTTCGGCAATAACGAAGAACCTCTCATCGTTTTGTTTCTTAACTCTTTCAAATACTTCGCTGTCGCTAAGCTTTCTTAAATCTTTTAAATCCAAGTGAATCAAGCCGATTTCCAAAGAACGTACAGCCTTTAAAAGAGAGGCTTCAATATTTCTCTCAATAGCCATGACTTCACCGGTAGCCTTCATCTGGGTTCCCAGGGTGTGATCGGCATTGACGAATTTATCAAAGGGCCAACGAGGAATCTTCATTACCACATAGTCCAAGGTAGGCTCAAAGCAAGCGGAGGTTTTCTTGGTTACAGCGTTCTCTATTTCGTCCAGGGTATAACCTGCTGCAATCTTACTTGCTACCTTAGCAATAGGATAGCCTGTTGCTTTAGAAGCTAAGGCAGAAGAACGGCTAACACGAGGATTTACTTCGATGACGATATATTCTTCGCTATCCGGGTTTAAGGCATACTGCACATTGCAGCCGCCTTCTACACCTAATTCACGAACGATATCAATAGCTGCAGTTCTCAGCATCTGTACTTCCCTATCAGTTAAGGTTTGACAAGGTGCCACAACAATACTATCACCGGTATGAATACCAACCGGATCCAGGTTTTCCATGTTGCAGACGGTAACACAGTTATTGGCGCTATCTCTTAACACTTCAAATTCAATTTCTTTCCAGCCTGCTACAGAAGCGCTCAATCAGAGCCTGGCCGATTAAGCTGTAGGTCAAGCCTAGGTTAGTAATATCATCCAGCTCTTCATCGTTATAAGCAATACCGCCACCGGTACCGCCCAAAGTATAAGCAGGACGAACAATTAAAGGATAGCCCACTCTCTTAGCAAATTCCTTAGCAGCAGATACCGTTTCTACAATAGTGCTTTCCGGAATAGGCTGATGAAGCTTTTGCATGTTTCCTTAAACAGCTCTCTATCTTCAGCCTTTTTAATACTAGGTATCTGAGTACCCAGAAAGGTCTACATGGTATCTCTTTAAGATACCTCTTTCATCCAGCTCCATAGCCAGGTTAAGTCCTACCTGACCACCTAAGGTTGCCAAGAGGGAATCTGGTTTTTCTTTTTGGATGACAGCTTCCATAAACTCTACATTCAATGGTTCCAAATAAACTCTATCTGCAATATGCACATCGGTCATGATGGTTGCAGGGTTACTGTTCACCAGTACGACCTCAATGCCCTCTTCTTTCAAGGCACGACAAGCCTGAGTTCCGGCATAGTCAAATTCGGCAGCTTGGCCAATGATGATAGGACCGGAGCCGATTACTATTACTTTCTTTACACCAGCTTTTTTCGGCATCTTATTTTCCCTCCATCATCTTTATAAAACGTTTAAACAAGTAGGTATGTCCGCTCGGTCCGGGTGATGCTTCCGGGTGATATTGCACAGTAAAGGTAGGGTGCTTAAGATAGCGCACTCCCTCGATAGTACCATCATTTAAAGCTCTATTGGTTACTTCAATGGGTAAGTCCTTAATGGACTCTTCGTCTATGGCAAAGCCGTGGTTCTGTGAGGTAATGGTAATAAGATTTTCTACATAATCTCTCACCGGCTGATTAATACCTCTGTGACCAAAGAGCATCTTAAAGGTCTTAGCGCCGTTAGCAATACCCATAACCTGATGGCCCATGCAAATACCAAAAATCGGGCATTTGCCAATCATTTTTTTAATGTTCTCTATTTCAATTTGCAAATCCATAGGATCTCCCGGTCCATTGGAGAGGAAGATTCCATCCGGTTTAACAGCCAGTACATCCTTAGCAGAAGTTTCGGCTGGGAACACGGTTAATTTGCAATCTTCTTTAACTAAAGCTCTTAGAATATTTCTCTTAATGCCATAATCCATCACAGCTACATGGTACTTGCCATTGCTGCCCATGGTGTAAACCTCAGGAGTAGTAACCTTAGCTACCTGATCATGTACCTCTGGTGTTGCCAAGAGTTTTTGCACTTGGTCATCAGGCATATCCGCAGGTACAACTACACCCTGCAGAAGTACCGTAGTTTCTAATTTTTCTAGTAATGGCACGAGTATCCACGCCAGCTAAAACAGGCACGCCTAAGCGTTCCATGAAATTAGGCAGACTTTCTTCATTGCGCCAGTTGCTCGGCTCATCGCACAGCTCACTGACAATAAGGCCCTGATACCAGCACTTGTCGGATTGATTGAAAATTTTGTTGCAGCCATAGTTGCCAATTAAGGGATAAGTAAACACTACGATTTGATCGCAGAAGGAGGGATCTGTTAAGGTTTCCTGATAGCCGCTCATGCCGGTAGTGAACACAACCTCACCTACTGCATTTCTGTTACCATACAACTCGCCTTCATAGACACTGCCATCCTTGAGAACTAATTTACCTTTTACTTTTTGCATAGGACACCGTCTTTCATAACGAATTTGCCATCTACCATGGTAGCTACTGCTTTGCCCTTACAAGCTTGCCGTTAAAGGGTGATAACTTGCCTTTGGTATAGAACTTGCTGCTATCAACAACCCATTCTTTGTCTAAATCCAGAATGGTAACATCAGCATTTTTGCCAACCTTAAGAGTACCTGCATCCAGGTCAAACAGCTTGGCAGGAGCAGTACTCATCTTATTTACCAGTTCATTAATAGTGAAAAGCTTGCTGTGATAAAGCTCAGTAAGGATCACACCGACAGAGGTTTCCAAACCGCAGAAGCCATTAGGTGCATAACGGAACTCTACATCTTTTTCTTCAGGAGCATGAGGTGCGTGGTCTGTCACAATGGCATCAATAGTGCCATCCTTGAGGCCCTCTCGCATGGCTTCTACATGCTCACGACTACGCAAGGGTGGTGAAACCTTTGTTGCTGTACTATAGGTGCGGCAAGCTTCATCTGTTAAGGTTAAGTGATGTACAGTAACCTCACAGGTAATGTTAATGCCATCTTTTTTAGCCTTGCGAATAATATCCAAGGCACCTTTACTTGCTACATGAGCAATGTGAATATGGGTGCCTGTATATTTAGCAATAATAGCATCCCGTGCTACCGCAATATCCTCGGCAATACTGGGAATACCGGGCACACCGATAAGGGCAGAAACAGCTCCTTCGTGCATGAAGCCTTCTTATTAAATTCTGTAACAATGTCGTGACAGATAAGCGCTTTGTAAAAGCGCCTACATATCTTGCTGCTAAAAGCATAGTGGAAGCACTATCCACATAGTGTCCATCATCGGAGAAAGCCATGGCGCCGTGCAGGCCATATCGCCCATTTCGGACAATTCCTTGCCTTGCTCGCCGTTGGTAATGGCACCAATCACTTCGACATGGACATAGCCCACATCAGCAGCTCTTTCTTTAAC
>Ga0268359_11597_pt1 | contig 17767 bp, 15 predicted proteins | sample BioMet11_FD_194416 | JGI IMG/M metagenome (GOLD analysis project Ga0268359, IMG submission 194416) | Sewage microbial communities from Oakland, California, United States - Biofuel 11 (PacBio Assembly) | ecosystem: Engineered > Wastewater > Sewage > Unclassified | place: USA: California | collected...
GCGGGGCGGCTCTACTTCACGGACGGCTGGGGGGTCTACCCAACTCAGGTGCCACGATACAAGGTGGCCTTCGTGTTCTATGACGACGACTACCGCCCTCAGTGCGTGCCGTCCTGGGCGATTCAGGTGGTGCTCAAACCGAGCGAGCTTGGGAACGGGTCCGTGGCACAACGGCTCTGGAACGGCGAGCAGGACGTGAACTAGAGGAGTATGGCAACGGGAACGGTCGCCCTTGTCAAGGAAGGAATGGACGATGAATATCAAGCAGGCAACCGAACAGGTCGAAGGCGCGATTCGTGCATACATGGCCAAGGACGATCTGGGCATCAACCTCATTCCGCCCCAGATGCAGCGGCCCGTGTTCCTCGTGGGCCCTCCCGGTGTGGGCAAGACCGCCATCGTTCAGCAGATCGCCAATCGCATGGGCATCAACTTCGTCTCGTACTCGATGACGCACCATACGCGTCAGAGCGCCATCGGCCTCCCGTACATCGAGGAGGCGGAGTACGGTGACAAGACCTATCGTGTGAGCCGCTACACGATGAGCGAGATCATCGCAACGGTCTATGATGTCATCAAGGAGTCTGGCATCCAGGAGGGCATACTCTTCCTCGACGAGGTCAACTGCGTATCCGAGACGCTCGCCCCGGCCATGCTCCAGTTCCTGCAGTTCAAGTCGTTCGGCCAACATCGTCTGCCTTCGGGATGGACCATCGTCACGGCTGGCAACCCGCCCGAGTACAACCGTGCCGCCCGTGACTTCGATCCCGCCACGCTCGACCGCATGAAGCGCATCGACGTGGAGCCCGACCTCGACGTCTGGCGTGACTACGCGGTGGCGCACCAGGTGCACCCTGCCATCATCACCTACCTCGAGAGCAAGCCCGAGAGCTTCTACCATGTACGCCAGGTCGTGGACGGCACGCGTCTGGTCACCGCCCGCGGTTGGGAGGACCTTTCGCGCATGCTCGTGGCCTACGAGCAGGTTGGCCTTCATGCCGATCAGGAGCTCATCTCCCAGTACATCCAGGACCCTGACATCGCGGAGGACTTCGCGCTCTTCCTCGAGCTCTTTGCCAAGTACCAGAGCGACTGCCGCGTGAACGACATCCTCGACGGCACGGCGAGTCCCGAGATGACCGTGACCGTCAAGGAGGCACCGTTCGATGAGCGCGTGGCAATCATGGGTCTTCTCGACTCCGCCCTTCTCGCCCGCGTCCATGCTACCTGTGAGTACGAGAGCGCCGTCCGAGAGGTGCACGACATCCTCGTGGCGCTGAAAGACGAGCCCACGTCGGCAGGCATCGTCCTTGCGGACGCCCGCTCCGAGCTTGCGCGCCTCTCGGCAGACGGTGGGTCCGACGAGCGCGTCCGGGTGACGGCGGTAAAGGTGGACATCCTCGGGCGCGTGTGCGAGGCCATGGTGCAAGAGGATGGCTTGGCCTCGGTCGACCGCGGAAAGAAACCGTTCAATGACTCCGTTCATGAGCTTGCCGAGCGAACCCGCGCCCTTTCGAAGCAGATCGACGTCGCGTTGGGTTTCGTGGACGAGGCCTTTGGCGACGGCGAGGAGATGCTCGTGTTCGTGACGCGCCTTGCCGTCGACCCGGAGTTCATGGCCTTTGTCTCGCGGCATGGCTCCGACTCGTTCGTGGCGCATAGCAAGAGCCTCATGGTGCGCGACCGCAAGCACGAGCTTCTTGACGAGCTGGACAAGCTCTCCGCTGAGGACTCGGGCGTAAGGCGGGGCGACGAGTCCGACGTGAGCGAGCTGTAGCAGGTTACCTGACGGGCACCACGCTGGTGCTTGACAGGAGGGCTAGGCCTCTCTAGACTAACTGTTGAATACATGAACATTAGCTCATAAAACGACGTGAGAGGCCTAGATGTCGGAAAAGGAAAACAGAGTCAAACTCGCTAGGATCATCGTCTCGGCGATTCTGCTCGTCATCGCCATAGCGGCACAGCGGTCGGCCGTCCTCTCCACGTGGACGTGTCTCCTGGCGTTTCTGCCCGCCTATCTCGTGGCGGGGTATGACGTGCTCGCGGGGGCGGGGAGAAGCATTGTCCATGGCGAGGCCTTCGATGAGGACTTTCTCATGTCCGTCGCCACGATGGGTGCGCTTCTCATCGGCTTCGTGCCTGGCGGCACACCCGAGTTTGCCGAGGCCGTCTTCGTCATGCTCTTCTTTCAGGTGGGCGAGCTCTTTGAGGACATCGCGCAGGACAGCAGCCGCGCGTCCATCTCTGCGCTCATGGACATCCGTCCTGACATCGCCAACGTCGAGCGAGACGGTGAGATCCTGATCGTCTCGCCGAATGACGTGCGTGTCGGCGAGACGATCGTCATCCGCCCGGGGGAGAAGATCCCGCTGGACGGGGTGGTCGTGGAGGGTAGTTCGAGTCTCGACACCGTCGCCCTCACCGGCGAGAGCGCTCCTCGCGACATCACCGTGGGCGATGACGTCATCTCTGGCTGCGTGAACGTCTCGGGCGTCGTGCGCGCCCGCGTGGCCAAGGAGTTTGGCGCGTCAACCGCGTCTGTGATTCTTGACCTCGTGGAGAACGCCAGCGAGAACAAGTCGAGAAGCGAGGGCTTCATCTCACGCTTTGCGCACGTGTATACGCCCATCGTGGTCTTCGCGGCCATCACCCTCGCCGTGATCGGCCCGCTCGCCTCCGGTGACTTTGCAGGTAACTTCGCCACGTGGCTCCTGCGCGCCCTCACCTTCCTCGTGGTCTCGTGCCCCTGCGCGCTCGTGATCTCGGTTCCGCTCACCTTCTTCGGCGGCATCGGTGGTGCCTCGAGAAGGGGCATTCTCATCAAAGGGTCAAACTACCTGGAGGCCCTTGCCAACGCAGGCGTTGTCGTCTTCGACAAGACCGGCACGCTCACCCGTGGCACCTTCGCCGTCACGGCGGTGCATCCCTCCGCCATCGGCGAGACCGAGCTCCTGCACCTTGCGGCCCATGTGGAGAGCTTCTCCACGCACCCCATTGCCGCCGCGCTGCGCGATGCGTACCCCAGCAGGGGCGACGGCTGCGCGGTGAGTGACAACCACGAGATCGCCGGCCAAGGCATCACGGCGAACGTCTGCGGGCACATGGTCGCTGTGGGCAACCCACGTCTCATGGAGACCGTCGGCGCCGTCGCCACGACCTGCGAGCATGACATGGGTACCGTGATCCACGTGGCCATCGACGGCTCATACGCGGGACACATCGTGATCTCGGACCAGGTGAAGGAGGACTCCGCCGACGCCATCAGTGCCATGCGCGCGGAGGGGGTCCGCAGGATCGTCATGCTCACGGGCGATCGCGAGGAGGTCGCCCGCGAGGTCGCGGGCCAGCTCGGGCTGGACGAGTACCACGCCGAGCTTCTGCCAGCGGACAAGGTCGTGCAGGTGGAGCGCCTCATCGACGAGAAGGCCGCTGGGGAGGGTCTCGCCTTCGTGGGGGATGGCATCAACGACGCGCCCGTGCTCGCACGCGCGGACGTGGGCATCGCGATGGGCGCCATTGGCTCCGATGCCGCCATCGAGGCTGCCGATGTGGTCCTCATGGACGACAAGCCCTCCAAGATCGCGACGGCCATTCGGATATCTCGTCGAACGTTGCGCATCGCCCGCGAGAACATCGTCTTCGCCATCACGGTCAAGGTGGTCGTGCTTGTCATGGCGGCTTTCGGCCTCGTACCCATGTGGCTTGCGGTCTTTGCCGACGTAGGCGTGATGATTCTCGCCGTCCTCAATGCCACCCGGGCACTGAGGTAGCCCCCTTGCCCCGCGCACGGAACCTATTTGTTGTTGAGCTTGCGAAGCTGCTCGTAGAGGCTGTCGACATAGCTTCGGTAGTCGAGTGGCTCAAGATGGGGGAAGGCTCGCACGACGCGTCGCTCCTGGCGGTTCAGGGCATGCGAGAACTTCTCGCCAAGCTCTTCGATGGATGGAATCTGTGGCATGGACGGTCGTTGCATCGTGGGCAGCTGCTCGCCGATCTTCTCCACCGCGCCCGAGATGTGCTCGGTGAGCGACCAATCGCGCACGCGCTCCCAGCCAACCATCTGTGCGAGGTCCGCTCGTGAGGGCACGCTCTCGCGCAGCGAACCCATGCGATCCTTGAGGTCGACGAGGATGTCGTCGAGCTTGGTGCGGAAGCCCTTGAGCCCGAGGTTGGTCACTATGAAGTCACAGCAGAAGATGATCAGCAGCACGAGCGCACTGGGTACGAGCATGATGCCTGGAATGCACCCGATGAGGTACGTGAATGCCGGCTGCGCGATGCGCACCACGCAGACGATGCCAGTGCCAAACTCGAAGAAACCTCCGAGCCATATGCGACCGTACAGGTTGAGCGGTCGATCGGCGTAGTCCCACCAGCGAGCGTGGTAGATGCGCTCCATCACATACGACGTGGCGTATTCGATGGCGCAGGTGAGAAGCCCGCCCAACAGGAAAAGTAGCACGAGGTCCTGCACGTCGCTGAGGAGCATGACGGCCGCGAGCGAGCCGAATCCATAGATGGGCAGGTATGGCCCATTGAGAAACCCCCGGTTGATAAGCTTGCGCTCCCGAACCGAGCAGGACACGGACTCACAGCACCAGCCGGAGAAACAGTACATCATGAAGAGGATCCAAGTGGCTGCGATGCCGTTGAGGTCAAGCATCTTTGCCCTCGCCATGCGTGCGAACCTTGAGCGCGAAGCCGTGTGCGGTCTCCCTCGAGGCCACGAGCTTGTCCGCGATGCAGAGAATCACTCCCTCACGACAGGTGGGCGGGGTGGGGGTGAGAGGAAACATGTGGTGCTTGATCATGTTCTGCTCGATTTCTCCCACAGCGAAGTCGCGAATGGCATTTCTGCAGGCGGTACCGGGGTGTGTGTACCCGTGAAGTCGGTGGCTGGGATCGGGGTCATGCCAGTCATAGAGAAAGTAGTCGTGGAGGATGGCGCCGCGCATGAGCGCGCGCTCGTCCACGGGAATCCGCAGGGTGCGGGCGATGAGGACGCAGTGCGCCGTGACCGCCGCGGAATGCGCGAGGACGGACGTGTCGCCGTGCTGTATGCATGCGCGCTCCACCCTCATGCCAGGAGAGGCGAGGATGTCCGAGCAATGTCGGGCGATGAGCATGGCGGGCGTGTCACTTTTCTTGATGGGCTTGCGTCGAGGCATGTTTCTTCCCGGTACCAGAAAATGAAATCATTGGCTATTGTCCGACATCCATGCAGGTAAAACAAGGCTCTCCACGGTTTTGACGAGCAGGCGTCCACCGGCGGGAAGGCTCCGACCATGCTGTCGCCACGGTGGTACCAGGCGGTACGTCTCATACCTTAAGCGTGCATGACAAAATCTAGGTGGTTTTACGCATGCGTTTTGTCATATGAGCTTAAAGAATCAAGATTGGGATGCAGTCCCTGAAGACCGGCCTCGGTAGGTCACCGTATCGGGAGTCGCGGGCGCGAAGGCGTATCATGACGGCGCCGGTGCCATCGTGAAAGGAAACGCATGATCGACGAGAGCTGCCCCATCGAGGGGATCCGCGAGTTCTTTGGAGGTGACCGCTTTGCCAGCGAGGCCTGCGGCTGCCGAGTGGTCGAGGCTGCGCGCGGGCACGCCGTCTGCGAGTTTGACGTTGCGGAGAGGCACCTCAACGCTCAGGGCAACGTCATGGGTGGCGCGATCTTCACGCTCTGCGACTTTGCCCTCGCCGTTGCGTGCAACATCGGCGAGAACCCCACGGTGTCCGTGGAGAGCTCCATCCGCTACATGAGCGGTTGCAGGGGCGTCCGACTCATCGCCACCTGCGACGTCGACAAGTCGGGTCGCTCGCTTGGCTTCTACACCGTGAGCGTTACCGATGACCTCGGCACGCCTGTGGCGCGAATGACCGCGACGTGCTTCCGGCGCGCCAAGGACTAGCCGAGACGGACTTGTTCCCGTCTCGTCTCACGCTGTTTACGTGGGGCAACATGGTGGCAACTTTGGCAATATCGCCCGGCAACCTGTACCCCTTACCATCTCTCTAGGCCGTGCTCACCTAGGGAGGTAGGAAATGAACGCTGCAGACACCGGCTTCATCATCATCTGTGCTGCCCTCGTGCTCCTCATGACACCCGGCTTGGCGTTTTTCTACGGTGGGCTCGGTAGGCGCAAGAACGTGGTGAACAACATCATGACCTCGTTCTTCTGTGTCGGTGTGGGCATCGCCATGTGGTGCATCGTGGGCTTCTCTCTGTCCTTTGGCGCCGATCACGGTGGCGTCATCGGTGGGTTCGAGTACCTGTTCATGAATGGCGTCGAGACGGCGGAGGACACCTTCGCGCCCACCATCCCGCTGCTTGCCTTTGCCCTGTTCCAGATGATGTTCGCCGTCATCACGCCAGCGCTCATCGCCGGCTCGATCGTGGGCCGCATGCGCTTCAAGGCGCTCTTTCTCTTCGTGGTGCTCTGGTCGCTCGTCGTCTACTATCCCGTGGCGCACATGGTCTGGGGAGGTGGCTTCCTGGCCCAGATCGGCTCGATCGACTTTGCGGGTGGAAATGTGGTCCATATCTCCTCGGGCGTGTCGGCGCTCGTGCTCTGCCAGCTGCTCGGCCGGCGCGAAAGCTATGAGAGCATGAACTATCGCGTGCATAACGTGCCGCTCGTGGCCATCGGTGCGGCACTTCTGCTCTTTGGCTGGTTTGGCTTCAACGCGGGAAGTGCGCTCGCAGCCAACGAGCTTGCCGTGCACGCCTTTGCCGCCACGGCCATCGCCGCGGCGGCCGCCGAGCTCTCCTGGATGCTTCTGGATGTGCTCACCTGTGGCAAGCCCACGCTCGTCGGTGCGTCCACGGGCATTGTGATCGGTCTCGTATCCATCACGCCTGGCTGCGGATATGTGCCCCTGTGGGCGGCGTTCATCATCGGGTTCTCCGCGAGCATCGTGTGCTTCTTTGCCGTCTCGGTCATCAAGAAGAGGTTTGGCTACGATGATGCGCTTGATGCCTTCGGTTGCCATGGCATCGGAGGAATCTGGGGCGGCATCCTCACGGGCGTCTTCGCCTCGCAGGGGGTCAACTCCGCCATTCGTTGGAACGGCCTTGCGTTCGGCGACTGGCGTCTCTTTGTCGCACAGCTCGTGGCCATAGCCATCACCATCGCCATCGCCATCGTGGGAACGGTCGTGTGCGCCAGGCTCGTCGGCCTCGTCTGTCCGTTGCGCGTCTCCGAGCGAGACGAGCGCGTGGGCCTCGACATCTCGCAGCATGGCGAGCGAGCCTATCCTGCGTTCAACGGTCTGGACGACTAGTCACGTCAGCGGAAGTCCTCTTGGAGGTGGAGACATGTTCAAAGTCGAGGCAATCGTTCGCGAGGAGGCGCTTGAGGACGTCAAGCAGGCCCTCTTCGACATCGATGTCCGTGGAATCACCGTTTCGCAGGTCATGGGTTGCGGAACGCAGATGGGCTACACGCACTACGTGCGTGGCAGCGCGGCGACGATGACGATGCTCCCCAAGGTCAAGTTCGAGGTCGTGGTGTCCACGACCGAATGGGCCGACAAGTGCATCAAGGCCATCTGTGGAGCCTCTCGTTCCGGACGCGTGGGCGACGGCAAGATATTCTGCTACGAGATCGACCGCGCCGTGCGCATCCGCACGGGCGAGGAGGGCGTGGCCGCCATCCAGCCTGGTCCCCCCGAAACCGATGAGGACGAATAGCAGGACAGGGAGAGGTCCTCTCGAAGGGCTCACCTAGCCTTTGGTTCGGGAGCGGTTCCTCCCCTTCTCGTCGTGTGGGATGGGGGTGGGGTTGGGCCTTGGCCGCGGGTCTCCCGAAGCCTGGAGCCGAGGGCCTCTGGCTGCTTCTGGCTCTGGATGAGGATCGAGTAGTAGAGATCCGTGATCTCATGGATTGCCATGATGAAGGTGCCTGGGTTTGCCCGGCGGCCAATCTCGGCGGCATAGAGGGGGTAGTCGAGGACGATCGTCGTGATGGCCCAGGCCTCGGTCTCGGGATCCTCGCCGAGGATGCCGGTGGAGGAAAGCACGCAAAGGGCCCCCTCGGCGATGTGCCGTATCCTCGTGCGCACGTCCTTGCCGCGTATCTCGACGTCTTGCAGCACGACGAGGTCAGACCCGACCTCGTCGATGGACCTGATGATGAGCTTCATGATCTCCCTGCTGTCGGCTCCCTCGATGATGCGCTCGATGCGCAGGTAGATGTCTGAGTTGAGCTCATCGAGCAGACGCTCGGCGAGCTTTTTGGCAAGGTCGTCCCTGCTCGCATAGTGGCGATAGAAGGTTCCGCGGTCGACGTGCGCACGCCTGCAGAGCTCCGTCACCGAGACCTTGTCGAGGGGCATGACATAGAGCATGCCGAGGAGCGTCTGCTCGATGATGTGCCTCGTCCGGATGATCCTCTTGTCTTCCACCATGGGCAGCTTCCTATGTTATGCATACAAATATGGTAGCAAGTGTATGTATATCACCGTTTGGCGCTCATGAGACAGTGGAATTGCAGGCCCGGAACATGGTAATAATCTACCGGAAGTCAAAAACCCTCCATCAGGGGGGGGTTAGACGGGAGGCACTGTCATGCAATCCAAAATAGCCCATGCCGCCGAGCGCAAGGCCTTCTCGGTCATCGTCGACCAGCTCATCAAGACCGCCAGCGCGGACGATCGCGAGGAGAAGATCGACAAGCTCATCGACATGGCGGGCAAGCTGCTCAAGGACACGGTCCCAGGGGCGGCCGCAGGCATGCGCGCCGCGCTCTATCCGGGGTCAAAGTGGGAGAAGTGGCTCTTTGACATCATCGATGAGTCAGATCCCAACGTGTTCAAGACCATGCTCATGAACGGTGCGTACGAGGCTGCCTTCCGTGGGTATCGGGTCACGTTCGAGAAGGCCGACGAACTGCAGTGCAATGTGCCATGGATAGTGCTCTTCGATCCGACGAGCGCCTGCAACAAGCACTGCGTGGGTTGCTGGGCTGCAGACTACGGAAACCGCCTCAACCTCTCCTTCGAGGACATGGACAAGCTCGTGACCGAGGCCAAGGCCCTGGGGACGCATCTGTTCATGCTCACGGGCGGCGAGCCCCTCGTGCGCAAGCGCGACGTCGTGCGTCTCGCGGAGAAGCACGATGACTGTCTCTTCAACGTCTTCACCAACGCATCCCTTGTCGACCAGGCGTTCTGCGACGACGTCAAGCGCGTGGGCAACATCATCTTCTCCGTGAGCCTCGAGTCATACGAGGCCGGCGTAAACGACGGTCGTCGCGGCAACGGCTCCTTTGACGAGGTCATGCGTGCCTTCGACCTCATGCACGCCAACGGCCTGCTCTACGGCACGTCCACGGCATACACCCGTACCAACACCGAGAACGTCTCGTCCGACGAGTTCTTCCAGCTGCTCGTGGACAAGGGCTGCCGCTGGGCCTGGTACTTCCACTACATGCCGGTGGGGGAGGGCGCCAATGCCGACCTCATGCCCACCGTCGAGCAGCGCGAGTACATGTTCCATCGCATTCGCAAGGTGAGGGCATTCGAGGGCGGCTATCCGATCTTTGCCATGGACTTCCAGAACGACGGCGAGTTCACCAAGGGATGCATCGCGGGAGGACGTCTCTACTGCCATGTGAACGCCCGTGGCGACGTGGAGCCCTGCGTCTTCATCCACTACTCCAACGCGAACATCCACGACATGAGCTGGGCGGACTGCCTGCACCAGCCGATGTTCCAGGCCTATCGCGCACGCTGGCCCTGGAACAAGAACGAGCTCCAGCCCTGTCCCATGCTCGAGAACCCCGCGATCCTGCCGGCCATGGTCGCCGAGGCCGATGCGACGAGCACGGAGTACGTCGCTCCCGAGGGTCCCGAGAAGATCATGGAGCGCACGGTGCCCTATGCGCGCGAGTGGGCCCCGGTCGCCAAGAGGCTCTGGGAGGAGGAGCATCCTGACGGCGAGAAGTATGACGGTGCCTCCGCCGACGTGGTGTCGACACGAAGCAAGCTCATCCGCGAGCAGGACAAGGACGGCGAGCAAGAGACGGTTCTCGTCTAGGATACGGGCTTCTCGGCGGGTTTCGATGCGGGGACGGACACCAGGAACACGGTGGCGACCATGAGAACGAGCGCCAGCCAGTCGGCGGGCACGAAGGACGTCTCGAGCCACGCCGAGGAGATGACCATGGCGCTCACGGGCTCGATCGTGCCGAGCATGCTGCCGCGCATGCCGCCTACGATTGAGATGCCATGCAGGTAGAGTCCGAAGGCGAGGAAGGTCCCCACGAAGGTGAAGGCGGCCAGCGCAAGCCACCCGTCGATGCCCATCGCGGGGAAGGCCTCGCCTGCGCCGAGGACCACGGCGAGCGAGGGTGGCAGGGCAGGCGAGACGAGCCATGCGACAAGGGCCGTGAGACCTCCTATGAGCATGCCAAGACCCGTGATCGGAAAGCTGCCCCATCGAGCGAACATCCGCTTGGGATAGGTGATGTAGACCGCGGCCGCAGCGGCTGTCGCGAGACCCCAGGCGAGGCCTTCGGTCGAGATGCTGATGCTCGAGAGGTTGCCGCCCGTGGCCACCAGGACGGTCGCGGTGAACGCTGCCGCAAAGGCGAGCAGTTCCGCCGCACGTGGCCCACGCCTCTCCGCGATGAATGCGGCAAGCATGCAGAAGACGATGTTGAGCGCCTGGAGCACCGTGGCCGTGCCCGCGTTGGTGAGGCTGACCGTGACCACGTAGGTCACCTGGACGAGGAAGAGTCCCAGACAGCCGAAGAGGACGAGACTCCTGCGGGTGGGTGCGTCGTGGAGGATGGCGGTGACCTTCTCCCGCTCGGTGACGAGGATCGTAACGAGGAACGCCGTAGCGGCCCCGAGCATGCGGATGACCGTAACGAGCAACGGGGCGATGGCGTAGTGCTGGAAGAGGTACTGCGAGCATGTTCCCGAGAAGCCCCACAGGGCAGCCCCGAGAAGCGTGATGATGATTCCGCGCGCGAACCTGCTCACTTCATACCCTCCAATGACGCCAGGGGTTCACCCCCTCGCGTCGATGCGACGTCCTTCAGTGCGTGAAGCCAAGAGCTGATGCCGAGATTGTTCCTTTATGCCTTGGCATCCAGCGTGTCGCGGATGGCAAGAATGAAATCGCGGGTGTCGAGCGCGGTGGGGCTCGGCAGCGTGGTGATGTGCGCGAGGTCGCCTGTCATCCTGCCCGACTCGATCGTGTCAAGCGTGGCCCTCTCGAGACGGTTGGCAAAGTCCACGAGCTCAGGTGTGTCATCAAGCTCGCCGCGCTTGCGAAGCGCGCCGGTCCAGGCAAAGATCGTTGCGACCGAGTTGGTGCTGGTGGACTCGCCCTTGAGGTACTTGTAGTAGTGACGCTGCACGGTGCCGTGTGCGGCCTCGTACTCGAAGTAGCCATGAGGACTCACGAGCACGGAGGTCATCATGGCAAGCGAGCCATAGCCCGATGAGAGCAGGTCGCTCATGACGTCGCCATCGTAGTTCTTGCACGCCCAGATGAAGCCACCTTCGCTCTTCATGATGCGGGCTGCGACGTCGTCGATGAGGGTGTAGAAGTACGTGATGCCTGCTGCTGCGAACCTCTCCTCGTACTCGGTGTCGTACATGTCGGCGAAGATGTCCTTGAAGCGGTGGTCGTACGTCTTCGAGATGGTGTCTTTGGTGGCAAACCACAGGTCCTGGCGCGTGGAGAGTGCGTACTCGAAGCAGCTGCGTGCGAAGCTCGTGATGGAATCGTCGAGGTTGTGAATGCCCTGGACCACACCGGCGCCGTCAAACTCGTGAACGAGGGCACGTTGCTCGGTGCCATTCGCGGCGGTATAGACGAGTTCGACCCTACCGGGGCCGGGAATGCGCATCTCGGTGTTCCTATAGATGTCCCCATAGGCGTGTCGAGCGATCGTGATGGGTCTCTTCCAGCACTTGACCTGCGGTTCGATGCCAGCCACCTGGATGGGTGCACGAAAGACGGTGCCATCAAGCATGGCACGGATGGTGCCATTGGGGCTCTTCCACATCTTCTTGAGGCCGTATTCCTCCACGCGGGCGGCGTTGGGGGTGATGGTCGCGCATTTGACGGCGACGCCCAGGCGTTTGGTGGCCTCGGCGGAATCGACCGTGACCTGGTCATCTGTCTCGTCGCGGTGCTCGAGGCCGAGGTCGTAGTACTCGGTCCTGAGGTCGATGTAGGGCGTGAGCAGCTCGTCTTTGATGATGTGCCAGATGATGCGGGTCATCTCGTCGCCATCCATCTCGACGAGCGGGGTTGCCATGTGTATCTTGGCCATGATGGGACCTCCCAAGTTGGTTCGTGTGCGTGGGACCCATTGTAGCCGTGCCCCGTCAAGGCTACCGAATGGTCACGAAGGCGTTACGCGTGACCCGAAAGGACCCGAAAGGGGACAGGGATGTTTTGGGACATCCGGTATCGCTGTGCCATGGAGATGCGTCGAATGTCCCAAAACATCCCTGTCCCCTTTCGGGTCCTTTCGGGTCATCCGAGCCAGGAGGGTATGGCGGCACTTACCACGCGGGCGCAGGCGCGCGCCCTCTCGAGCGGCATCGTGGCCACCACCTCGTAGCCATCGTCGCGCTGCACCACCACGAGTGCGTGCGTTGCGTCGAGGGGAAGGAGGAGTCTGATGCTCTCGTCGGCGGGGTCATAGGCTGGTGCGATGACGCCGAGACCCTCCTCGGCGCGGCGAAGAATGCTCGTCACGTGCTGTTCGAGCGGTCGCGATGACGGGCATCGCACGCTCGGGCTCACGGTCACGCGGTCGCGATGGGCAAAGGGCGGGGTTGGGACATCCTCGAGGTAGCAGGCTGGTAGTGGTAGCCTGCCGACCGTCTCTTCGAGACGCACACCCAGCTTTCCTTGCCCTGCGACGCAGAAGCCCACGAGTTCCCAGGGGATGTCACCTGCGCGCGGCACGAGGCAGGCGTAGACGTCATCCCCCTCAAGGGTGACAAGTCCGGTGTCGAAGGAGGCAAGCGAACCACCTGCTGCCACGGCGAGCTTGTCCTCGCGCACGATGCGATGGAACGTCACGACGACGTACTCGCGCAGGATCGCGCGGTCGGTCTCGCCGGGATAGTCCCAGCGCTCGGGGACGATGGTGGCAGCGAGCTCGGAGAGAAGTTCGTCCCAGGTACCGATCAGCACGAGCTGCGCGAACTCGCGGATGGGACTTGCGGCAGGCTGTACCCCCGACGGGGCGGAGAGACCGGTCCAAGCACCCTCGTCGCGCTTCCCCGCGCCGTCGAAGTCAGGTGCGTCCGACGCTCCTGCTGGTTTATCGCCTACGTTGATTTGGTCAATCGTCCAGTACTTCCCAGCTACTGCCTTGGCTGACCGTCGCAGCGTGATGGTGATGGCCCCCCGACCGTCCTCGCGAAGGTAGCGGAGCGGGAAGGTCACGTTGCTGCGCGTGCCCTCGAAGGTGCCCGTGGAGCGAGAGACCCGCCAGTCCTCGTCGAGAACCGCCATGGGGTCGACGTCGAGTGGCAGGCTCTGGTAGAGGGTGCTCAGTGGGCCATCCCTCACCAGGACGTCCTCCGAGAAGTGCTGGGGAAGGTCCGATTGGATCCGGTGCATGGGTACGGGTTCCACGGCGGGCGTGCCAACCGTCCCCGACGCGGTGCTCGCCGTCTGGTGTTCGTCTTCCATCCCCTCGGAGGGGTCGTACGTGATCGTGAGGCTGATCGATGGCGTGGGAACGGACGCGACCAGGGCCTCGGGCTCTGGGATGGTGTCTTCGACGGGACATCCCCCGGGCACCTCTGCGTCGGTCGGCTCGGGGGACCGTTCCTCTGCAGGACCCTGCTCGTTCGTCACCTCGTCGACATGACGAGGCTTGACTGGCCTTATCGGCTTGGCACCCTTTCGCTTCCAGGGTTTTCCGCCGCCCCCCGTCGACGGCTTGTCGATGGCTGCAAGCTGCTGGTCCGACGTGGCATCTGGCAGCACCGTGGCATATGCGCGCCCACCCTTGAAGACCGTGAGCTTCACGAAGTCGAGCTCCTCGAGGAGCTCTCGCGTGTTCGCGCATGTGAGGTCGGTCGGTGCTATGCCATCGGCGGCGAGGACGTCATCGACCCGGGCGAGCAACGTCTGCTTGCCCGTACCAAGGGCATGGGAGAGAAGCCGGTAGAGGTAGAGGCGGTTTCCTGGTGTGATCGTGGCCATGTCTGGGTTCCTTTGGTATGTCCGTCGGCGGATGCGCCGCGTGTGTTTTCATCTCTAGGTTACTACGGGTGCGAGTTTCGCGCTGCTCACTGGGCTGTTGCAGCCCATGCAGTCAAACACCATGCTTTCAGGAATATCAAGAATTTGGGCATCATTCGTGGAACATTGGTCGTGCCTGACTAGGCGGGCCCATCCCTGTGCACAATCCCTCTAAGCCGGTTATGGGAAGGAGCGCGATGGGCAAGGGGACCAGAGCCAGAGCTACGAACATCGCGCGCGCAGCGGTCCAGGTGGTGTCGTTCGTTTTGCTGCCGGGGATCTTTGCGGAGGCGCTTTCGGGTATCGGTGTGCTGGTGGCCGCTGTCGCACATGGTTCCTTCTCCATCCTGCTCGTATCGCAGATGTTGGCAGCCATCGTGACCATCGTGGCCACCGTCCTCGTCGGGCGCGTGTTCTGTGGCTGGGTTTGCTCCTTTGGCGCGATGGAAGATCTGGCCGGCGCCATCGGGCACGGATTCCATGCCCGGGTGCGGGTCTCCCGCGAGGCTGACAGATGGCTCAGGCTCGTGAAGTACGTCGTGCTGGCGGTGATCGTCCTCTGCTGGCTGGGCATCATCTCCCTGTCGGCTTCGTGGAGTCCTTGGGAGGCGTTCGCCCTGCTGGCGACGTGGCCACCGGACTTCGCGGGGGCCCTTTCGGGCTATGGGGTCGGATTGGCCCTGCTTGCGGCCATCATGTTCGGGTCGCTCTTCGTGGAGCGGCTCTTCTGTCGCTACCTCTGTCCGATGGGTGCCATCTACGCAATCGTCTCGCATGTCCGTATCGTGCGCATACGCAAGCCGAGAAAGGCATGCGGGGCGCATTGCCGCGCCTGCACCTCCGTCTGCTCGATGGGCATCTCGCTCGGCGAGGCGGACAAGGTCTCGTCGGGGGAGTGCATCGACTGCATGCGCTGCACTGCCATATGCCCTCGAAAGAACGCGACGCTCGGGCCCGTCCCGCCGGACGCCGCTCCCGTGGTGACGGCGGCCTGCGCGGTCTCGATCCTTGGGCTGTATTCTGTGGGGAGTGTGGTCACGAACGGACTCGTGCAGGATGCGTCGCAGCCCGTCGCGACGATGGCCCAGACGCAATCGGTCGAGGTCGTCGAGCCACAGGCCACAACGGATGCGACCACCGCCGACGGAGGCACATCCGATGCCGCCACGACCACCGCCGACACCATTGGTGTCACGACGTCGGGCTATGCAGACGGCACCTTTACCGGTAGCGGAACTGGTCACAAGGGTGGTACGACCACCGTGGGGGTGACCATCTCCAACGGCGTCATCACCGACATAGCCACCGTGAGCACGCAGGACGATACGTCCTACTATGGCCGGGCGTACTCCACCGTGGTCTCCGAGATCATCGAGGAGCAGGGCGCCGACGTCAGTCCTGTGTCCGGTGCCACCCACTCGTCCGTCGGCATCATGGAGGCCGTGGCAAACGCACTCGCACAGGCAACGGCATAGCCATGGCGACGTGGGCGAGCACGAGGTTCGCTGCACTCGGAACCAACTGTCTCATCCGTGTCCGTGGGACCGCCGACGAGATGCGCGACACGCTTGAGGCGGCACGCAGCCGAGTGACGTCCATCCATGACGAGATGAGCATCTTCGACCCATCATCTGCGGTGAGCAGGCTCAACGACGCCGCGGGGACGGGCTGGACCTCCGTGCCCGATGACGTGGTGCACGTGCTCGCACGCGGTCGCGAGCTGGGTGAGACCACCGGCGGTGCCTTCGACGTGACGGTGGCCCCTCTTGCAGCGCTTTGGAAGCCGTGCATCCGCAGGGGTTGCGTGCCGACTCCTCGGGAGGTCGACCGCGCGCGCCGTGGCGTTGGCTGGGGCCACGTGCGCCTCGATGAGGCAGCCCATGAGGTGGCGATCGATGCCGGCACATCCATCGACCTCGGGGGCATTGCCAAGGGGTTCGCCGCCGACGAGGTCGTGCGCATCCTTCGCGAACGCGGGGTCTCCGACGCCCTCGTCGATCTCGGCGGTAGCATCACGGTTTTGGGGAGTCCCGAGGAGACGGGGCCGTGGCGGGTGGGCATACAGAACCCGCTGGCTCCTACGGGAGCCTCGGCCACGCAGGTGCTCGTGCGCGACGTCTCCGTCGTGACCTCCGGTACCAACGAGCGGTTCTTCATGCGTGACGGGCGACGCTACCACCATGTGGTCGACCCGAGCACGGGGTGGCCGTCGCGGACGGGCTTGCTCGGCGTCACCGTCATCGCACGCGATGCGCTCGCGGCCGATGCCCTTGCCACCGCCATCCTCGTGGCGAGTGCGCAGAGGGGCGTCGGCTGGGTCCGTGCGCTCGGCCTCGAGGCGGTTCTCATCTTCGAGGACGGAGGCATCGTCTCCACGGCTCCTCTCGACGTCGAGCTGGACCCCCGTTGACCCGTCTTCCCCGTGCTCCGTCTGGCGAGAAAGGTCGTGCGTCTCACGCCCGCTCAACTACCATGGAGCCATCTGGCACGCGGTGGGAGGTTTCCATGAAGCTCGACGTCAAGCGTACGGTTCTCATAGGCTTCGCGTTCTTCTCGATCTGCGCGTTCTGGCAGATGTACAACAACGTGATCCCACTCATGCTCACGAATACCTTCCACATGAGCGAGACCCTCTCTGGCGTGATCATGGCGGCCGATAACGTGCTCGCCCTCTTCCTCCTGCCCGTCTTCGGCATGCTCTCGGACAGGTGCCATCATCCATGGGGCAAGCGCATGCCGTTCATCGTCTTCGGCACGATTGCGGCCGTGCTGCTCATGGTCGTGCTGCCCGTGATCGACGACTCCTACGCGTCGGGCGCGGCCGTCTGGAAGGTCGCCGCCTTCGTCGCAGTGCTTCTCGCCCTGCTCGTGGCCATGGGCACCTACCGCAGCCCTGCCGTCGCCCTCATGCCCGACCTCACGCAAAAGCCGCTTCGGTCACGCGGTAACGCCATCATCAACCTCATGGGCGCCGTCGGTGGCATCCTCTACCTCGGCATCGCCGCCGTGCTCTACAGCAGTTCGAGCACCGCGGGCCTCGACCATGTAGACTACCTGCCCCTCTTTGCCATCGTGGCCGGAATCATGGTCGTCTCGGTGGCCATCGTCTTCCTCACCATCCGCGAGCCCAAGATCGAGCATGAGGTCGCGGCGTATGAGGCGGCTCACCCCGAAGAGAATCTCACGGAGCGTGACGAGTCGGGCAAGGAGGTCCTGCCCGTGCCCGTGCGCCGCTCGCTTACGATGCTTCTCGTCTCCATCGCGCTCTGGTTCATCGGCTACAACGCCATGGAGACGTGGTTCACACCACCTACGCCGCGGCGGAGTGGGGGATGGCCCTCGGCGACGCGTCACGCTGCCTCATCGTGGCCAACCTCGGTGCCATCGTGAGCTTCATCCCCGTGGGGAGCATCGCCAGCAGGGTCGGGGTCGGAAAGCGCACCAATCCTCGTAGGCATCTGCATGTCTCGGGCTGGCGGCTTGGCGTTCCTGCGCCCTATGGACTTTGCGGGGGGCGGCCTCGCCCGTGCC
>Ga0268359_10851_pt1 | contig 17731 bp, 22 predicted proteins | sample BioMet11_FD_194416 | JGI IMG/M metagenome (GOLD analysis project Ga0268359, IMG submission 194416) | Sewage microbial communities from Oakland, California, United States - Biofuel 11 (PacBio Assembly) | ecosystem: Engineered > Wastewater > Sewage > Unclassified | place: USA: California | collected...
TCCCGCCGGCTTCGGATCGTCAGTCGGAAAAACAGTCAGGGCAGCCGGAAAAATGTATCTTCCTGGCAAGTCGAGAAATCCGGGAGGATTTGATCAGGCTCTGTATCTGAAATCAAAAAAAGTCGGCACAGTCATGACTGCCGCCGCGGAAAATGTCATTACCGGCAGGACTGCAAGACCTGTAATGAACAAGCTCTGCTGTTTCCGGACGGATTTCTGCAGAGCAGTAAGTGAATATGCGGGCGGGAATAATGCCTCGATCATTTCAGGAATGATGTTCGGAGATAAATCGGGGATAGACGAAGATACATATGATATGTTCAGAATGAACGGGACGGCCCATATACTTGCTGTCAGCGGACTTCATGTCGGCATAATATATGCGTTTGTCTCTGCGGTAATAGGAGGCAGGAGAAAAACTTCAACAAACATAATAATGCTGTTAATGCTCACTGCCTATGCGGCGCTGGCGGATTTCAGCCCGTCTGTCATGCGTGCGGTCATCATGATCGCCATGCATATTTTAGCCAATATGCGGCATTTCAGGTATGATCTTATGAGCGCAGCCGCTGCGAGCGCTTTCGTGATGATGCTGTATAGTCCGTATTCTGTTTTTTCCGCCGGATTCAGAATGTCATATCTGGCTGTTTTCAGTATGAGTATGCTTATGCCCTATGCGGAGAAGATAAGCGGTTCAAAGTTATTCAGCTGCTTTGCTCCGGTCCTGGCTGTGCAGATCGGAATGGCGCCGTTCACGGCATACGTTTTTAACTATTTTTCGCTGAGTGCGTTTCCGGCGAATATTCCCATAGTATTTCTTGCCGGGATCATGATCCCCTGCGGCGCGGTGACAGCCGCGGCATATGCATTCATGCCGTTTGCTTTCCCGGCATGTTCCACTGTTCTCGGCGGTCTGGCTTCAATGATGACAGCAGTTAATGAAATATTTTATCTGGATGGACGTGCAGGCATAGATATGGTCAGTCCGCCGCTGCTTTTGCTGGGCGTGTACTACGGCGTAATATTTGTTGGTTTTTCCGAAATGTTCCGGATATATTTAGTGCGGTGCGATTTGTACGCCGCCGCGAGATCAGCCGCGGCAATAACGCTTGTCTGTATTGCAGCTGCTGCCGTGTCCGCAGACAGCATGATGCCGGCGGATATATTTGTGGTAGATGTCGGGCAGGGCTCCTGCCTGATGGCAGCCTCGAAAAGCGGAAAGCATGTGATGATCGACGGCGGAGGAAAGCCGTCATTCGGAAGCGGACAGAAGTTTGATGTAGGAAAGAAAACAGTCAAACCTTTTCTCCTGAAAAACGGCATCAGGAAGATAGACCTCGCAGTAGTCAGTCATCTTGACACGGATCATTACGACGGAATAGCTTCATTGTGCAGAGAGGGGATGGTGAAGAAACTGGCGGTGAACAGGTCGAAGCAGGATGTGATCAGCAGGATATTGAAGGAGACAACGATGCGGCCTGATGATGTCATCTATCTGGAAACCGGAGATGTGATAGAGGAGGACGGTCTGAGGCTTGATGTTCTCGGTCCGGTTGAAGATACCGACGATGAAAATGACAGCTGCCTGATTATAAAAATAGAAGCGGGAGGGACTTCGGCTATTACTGCCGGGGATATAACCGCGGAGGTAGAGAAGAAAGTCGCCGTGTATTACTGCGGCACAGACAAACTGCGTGCGGATATATTATGCGTGCCTCATCACGGTTCGAGGTTCAGTTCATCGGCGGAATTTATCCGCGCTGTAGATCCGTGCGCATGTGTTTTTCAGACGGGGAAAAATAATTACGGTCATCCTGATCCGGGGGTAGTGAAGAGATACCAGGAGATGGGTATCGCGGTCTACAGGACAGACGGGCAGGGAGCAGTGTCGTTCAGGAAGGGAAAAGTCAGATGGCATATTACAGAGTGACATTTGCCTCCGGGATGGACATGCGGCAGGTTTTTGATATAATAAGGCCATGGTTTACAAAAAGAAGCAGGAACATGCATTTATAAAAATAGGGAATGATATAAAGAAAAACAAGCTGGGAAATGTTGTTGTCCTTTGCGGTGTCGAACAATATCTTGTTAAGTGGGCGGCGGATCTGATTGTCAGAACGTATGTAAATGAGGCTGTAAAGTCTCTCGATTACTCGGTGATCAGTGATGATGAACTTGATTTCGGGCATATTATGCAGGCGTGCGAGACTATGCCGATGATGTCGCAGAAAAGAGTTGTGATGGTGTCGGATCTTGATCTTGTATGGCGCAATGAACCGAAATATTTTCCGAAAGAGGATGTCAGCGATCTGCTCGCGTATTTAAGCAATGTGCCGGATACTGCGGTACTGGTTATTACTGCGGGCGAAAATCCCGAAAAGTATAATAAATCTGATTCCAAGATGATGGCCGCGGCTAAAAATGCCGGTTCGGTTTATGATTTTGACCTTTTGGATGAACGTCAGCTGAGGGGATATCTGAATAAAAGACTTGCTGCATGCGGGAAACAGGCGGGTCCGGGTGTGCTTGATGCGCTGATATGGGAGAGCGGTTATTTCAATCAGGATATCGATTATGCTCTTTTCAATCTTGAGAACGATCTGAAAAAGATGGTTGCACTTTCAGCCGGGAATGAAATAACTATGGACGATTTCACAGACAGTATTTCGGATAATCTCGAACACAATACTTTCAAGATGATCGACGCGATAAGCCAGAGCCGCAAGCAGGAAGCTTTTCGGCTTCTGCATGATCTGATGCTGTCGGGGACTAATGCTTATATGATACTCGCAACGCTCTGCAATCAGATTGAGCTGATGCTGGAAACAAAAGAGCTGAGGAGTACCGGAAAAACTCTGACGGAGATAAAAAAGGAAACCGGCATTTCCAGTGAATACAGAATAAAGAAAGCGATGGGTTATGCCGACAAATTTGAAAGGGACGATTTGAAACGGATCCTCATTTCAGCTTTTGAGGTCGACGACAGGATCAAAAGCGGGCTGCTTGACGACAGCTTCGCGCTGGAAATGTTCATAGCACAGGTATGATAATAAAAGGGGCTCCGCATGATGCGGAGCCCCGGTTTGTTTGTTACAGACTATTGTTCAGCAGACTATTTTACAGGATAGAATCCCGAAGGAGCTTCACTGAGGTCTATGAAAATATTCTTTTTCTGTGAATAGTTGTCGAGTATGAGCTTATGCGTTTCACGTCCGATTCCGGATTTCTTGTATCCGCCGAACGGAGCTTTTTCAGGCAGAGCATTGTATGTATTGATCCACATACGTCCGGTTTCAACAGATGTAGCAACTCTGAATGCACGGTTGATATCCTTTGTCCATACCGCGCCGCCGAGTCCGTATTCACTGTCGTTTGCCATAGCGATGACATCTTCTTCATCGTGGAATTTGATGACTACTGCTACAGGTCCGAATATCTCTTCCTGAGCTACTCTCATCTTGTTGTCAACATTTGTGATCAGAGTAGGCTTTACATATGCGCCGTTTGCCAGAGCGCCTTCGGTAGCTCTCTCGCCGCCGCAGGCAATCGTTGCGCCTTCTTCTTTAGCGATATCTATATAACCCATGATCTTCTTTGCCTGGCCCTCGTTGATCTGTGAACCCATCTGAGTATCAGGTTCCCAAGGCATTCCCAGTTTAACGGCATTGAATCTCTTGACAGCATCTTCAACAAACTTGTCATAAATAGTATCCTGTACGAATACTCTTGATCCTGCGCAGCATACCTGGCCCTGGTTGAACAGGATACCGAGCTGCAGGCCGTCCATAGCCTTTTCCCAGTTGCAGTCTTCGAAGAAGATATTGGCAGATTTGCCGCCCAGTTCGAGTGTAGCCGGGATAAGTTTCTTGGCAGCAGCATCAGCTACGCTGTAGCCGACTTCTGTAGAACCTGTGAAAGCGAGTTTTCTGAGATCAGGATGATCAAGCAGATACTGACCTGTCTTGCTGCCTGCGCCTGTGATGATCTGGAATACGCCTGCCGGAATGATATCCTTGATCAGCTTGGCGAATTCAAGAACCGAAAGCGGGGTAGCGCTCGATGGTTTGAATACTGTGCAGTCTCCTGCGGCCAGTACAGGTGCGAGCTTCCATGCTGCCATGCAGAACGGGAAGTTCCAAGGAACGATCTGTCCAACAACACCGATAGGCTCTCTGAGGATAATGCTGAGAGTATTGCTGTCGAGCAGTGATGCCGAACCTTCATCAGCTTCGATACAGCTTGCGAAGTAATGGAAGTGATCTACTGAAAGAGGAATATCTATGTTCAGTGTCTCACGGATCGGTTTGCCGTTATCCATGGACTCGACCATAGCGATGTATTCTTTGTTTTCATCGAGAACGTCACCTATCTTGTGAAGGAGCTTAGCTCTTTCTTTCGGTGATACCTTTTTCCAGCTTTCGAAAGCTTTCCATGCGCCTTTTACAGCATCATCTACATCTTCTTTTGTAGCTGCTGCGCAGGTGGCAAGCATTTCGCCGTTTGCAGGGCATGTTGTCGTAAACGTACCGCCGTCAGATGCGTCTCTGAATTCACCGTTGATGAATAGGCCGTACTTGTCCTGAAGTTTTACATGTTCACTCATAATTTCTGCCTCCTTGCAATAAAAAACTATTAAATGTAAAAGTGTATTACTTACGCCGTATCACAGTTCTATTATAAACTCAATTTTCTGAAAATCAATACGTGAGTGTAAATATAATGTTTTTTCTGAACATATCCGACATTACATGCCGGGAAACAGGGATATTCTTTTATTGACAGGCAATTTCGATGTAGATATAATACAGCCAATTGAATATCGGTCTATGTTCTTCCGTATCAACGGAAGCTAAGAGGGAAACCGGTCGGAAGCCGGTGCGGATCCGCCACTGTATGCATGGAGTATTGTTTATTGAGCCACTGAGAACATTGGGAACTTGGGAAGGCAAAGCAATGCAGCGATGTGCGAGCCAGGAGACCTGCATAGATGCAGAATGCCTCGGGAATAGGTGAAATTCTTTTATGTCGATTTTAAGTACAGGAATACGGACTGCGATTTATTTTAATTGCAGTTTTCTTATTCTGTGTCGCCTCCGTATTGCGGAAAATTGCCAGGGCAGCAATATTTTTGCTTTAATACTGGGAATAGAAATTATTTATATTTTCTAGTTTTGAAAACAAAGACAGCAAAAAAGTATCTTTTTGTGCACAAAAAAATATCAATCTCTTTCAGAAAAGGGATTATTATGACTGCTTGTGCAATAAATTGCTGATTTAGGCATTGAATATTCTGAAAACCATTTACAAAGTGTAATTTATTGTTATATAATCTCCCTGCCGAGGGGGATTATTACTAATGAATACTATCAGACCGATCCAGGAGATCCTGGACGTTGAAATGCTGCAGAAAAGTGCAGAATCAGTTTTCCGATGCCACAGGCATGGGTTTTGTCACGGTAGATTATAAGGGAACGCCGATAACTGAGCCAAGCGGTTTTACTGATTTCTGCAAGATCGTCCGCAGGAAAACCAATCTTTGCAATATCTGTGATGCGCACGGAGGGCTGAGGGCGGAGATCGATGGAAAGCCTGTGATTTACAGATGTCATACCGGACTGCTGGATTTGCGGTGCCGCTGACTTTAAATGGTGTATATTGCGGAGCGATACTGGGCGGCCAGGTTTGCTGCGAGGAAAAAAGCCGGCGGAAGTGGAAGAAAAAGTCATCGATCAGAAGACAGACTGGGAAGCTTTTACGGATATGAGGCAGGCAAGACGTTTTATCAAACGCTGCCGATAGCTAAAATCAAGGCTTTCCTCCAGTTGCTTCAGACGACTATAGAATATCTGCTGGACGAGAGTTACAGCAGTCTGATGATCGATGAGCTTGTAGCTAAGGACAAAGCGCTTATAGGCCGAAAAGCAGAAGAGAATGGATATCGAGATGAACATGGATAAGCTTATTACCGAGAACAGCAGATTTATTCTGATAACCGCGCAATAATGGATTACATCAGCGTTATCTCGGATATGGCTTATATGGAAAAGGCCGCGGAACCACAGAATGCGCTGTATGTACTTGCACATCTTATGCGTTACAGCTACAGCGGGCAGCAGGAAAGCGTGTCGGATATACAACATGAAATGGGCTACATTGAAACATATCTTGAAATGGAAAAGATTCGCATCGGCTCTAAACTGCATTATATCGTGGAACCATATGAAGAATATGCTGATGTTTCCTGTCCTGCGAATATCATTAAACCGATAATCGACAACGCGGTCAGGTATACGGTAGAACCGTACGATGACGGAGGAAGGATCATTGTCTCATTTGTGTCAGATGAACAGAATTTATATATTACTGTGGCCGACACTGGCAGCGGCCTGCCGGAGGATGTAATAGAGAATATTATGAACGATAGTGATGTTGTCCTGAGTTCAAAAAACAGATATGAGATGCACAGGATCAACAGGACGCTTAAATTCTTTTACGGTACCCAAATATCAGCTCCGGATCGAAAATGACAGAAGCGGCGGCAGAGTCACCATATGTATACCGCTCAACGGAGAGACCGGCAAAGATGAAGGAGAAGTGAGATAATGAGCAGTATTCTTATTATGGACAGTAACAGTCTGAAAAAGAAAATAGCGCAGGAAGTGATCAGAGATAACTTTGCCAGTGCAGGCGAGGTTTATGAAGCAAGTAATGTGTCAGAGGCGGCAGCAATATTTGAACGCGCGCAGGCGGATATCATGATCCTCGACATCGGCGCAAACAACAATTCAATCAGTTCATTTGTGAATCAGGTCAAAAGGAAAAGACCTGAAACAGAGATAGTCATTACTACATCGGGCAGTGAAAACGAGGCGATCATGGCTAATGTCCGCATGAAGTGCAGCGGTTATCTGCTGAAAACCGTATTCGCCGGAGGAGCTTGTTTCGATTCTGAGACCGTATGTGGAGGAAAGTGACAGGAGACAGAAGGAAGGCTATAAAAATCAGGCCTGCAGCAATGCTGTCAACGGTATAAAACAAGGTGTTGAAAGTTGCATTTTTGCTGAAAGCCGCAGCTCATGCCTGGAGTACATTAATTTCATATACGACCGCAGCGGCAGTACTGCGGAAATTATTGACAAACTGAATGATTTTGTTAAGGGCATCATCCGTCTGATGGAAGAAAGCGAATTTACACTGGCATTGAATACTGTTGAGCAGATAAGAAAAATGAAGTATGAGATGTACAGGTATGATGACCGCACGGAAGCATATCGGCTTCTTGTCGATATCGTAAAGCAGGTATTCACAGAATATGAAAAGAAACATGAATATCAAGATGAAATTAAAAAAAGCCTCAACTACATAGATATGAATATAATAAGCGACATATCTCTGGATGATGCTGCGGATTATGCCAATATCTCCAAGTATTATTTCAGCAAGCTGTTTAAAAAGAAAACAGGTACAAATTTCATTACATATGTTATAGATGAAAGAATGAAAATAGCAAAAATACTTCTCGAAAATACGGACAAGCCCGTCGCGGCTATTGCAGACATACTGGCGTATGACGAGACCAACTATTTCAGCAAAGCCTTTAAAAAAAGCACGGGCATGACGCCGACCGCATTCAGAAAAAGCTGCGGCAGGGAGCGGTAAAAATATTGCTGCCCAGGGAACACAAAGCACATCTCATCGCGGTGTGCTTTTTTGGTGTGCAATTTTTTGCATTTCTTCGGCAAGAAAATCCGTAGAAATAAAAATCAGCGGACCATATACTTGTCGTAAATTAATATTCGCGGATCTGACTGACCATCGTGCAAAATGAAATGTGAGATTTAATGTTTATTAATCAGAAAAGGAGAAAAAAGAATGAAACCGAGAATCAAAGTAGAATTCACTGTAGGCTTTCTTACTCTCATAGCATGCTTCTGCATGCTGATCAAGAGTCAGGGCATTGGTCTTCCGCTTTGGGCAATATTTGTAGGATGGGCCGAATACTTCGGACTGGGCGCATCGACAGATTTGTTCAAAAAAGCACTTCCGAGCGTAATTCCCGGAGCTGTATGTGCATGTATTTGTCTAAAGCTGATGTCGCTGCCGGCGTTTGCTTCCTGGGGATTCTGGAACGGCGCAGTCTGGATCACGCTGACAGTGTTCCTGCTCATGTGGCTGCTGGATATTCCGAACTTCAATGTCGGTCTGGTTGGATTTAATGGATATACAGTTGTATTCATTATTGCGACTATGGGACCGACCGCATATCCGGTATGGGGATGCGGAGCTATCATAAGCAGTGCTGTATGGTCATGTCTGGCACTGGCAATAGGATATGTTATGGGCTATCTCAGCGTACTGCTGCAGTTCCCGAAGAAGGATGAAACGGACATATCTTCTGACAAATAATACCGCGGTCTTATTCAAATACTTGAACATAACAAATAACTAAACGATTTTCCTGCTGATGCGGCTTCCGCCCGTATGGACGGGAGCCGAAGGCATACACAAGGAGGTTAAGAATGGAACATGAAGCTTTAGGAATGGTTGAAACCAAAGGTCTTGTCGGTGCAATTGAAGCTGCGGATGCAATGGTGAAATCAGCCAATGTAGTCCTGGTCGGATATGAAAAAATCGGGTCGGGCCTGGTTACAGTAATGGTGCGCGGAGATGTAGGCGCGGTGAAGGCGTCAGTCGATGCCGGATCTGTGGCTGCGGAAAAAGTCGGCAATGTCATTTCCGTACACGTGATCCCGAGACCACATTCGGATGTAGAAAAGATTCTGCCGCATCAGAAGTAAGCGGCTAATAATGGATACGGAGGTATTTTAAATGCAGGATGAATTAATGAACAGGATCATGGATGAAGTGATGAAAAAAGTCGAAGCATCGGATGACCATAAAACAGCAGCAGCTCCTGCCGCAAGTCCGGCAAGCTTTACCTGTGATACAGGCGGCGGCCTTACAGAATTTGTAGGAGTAGCGGAAGGCAAGACGATCGGACTCGTTATTGCCAATCTGGACCATCAGGTGCATGAAAAAATGGGCATCGATAAGAAATACAGGTCGATCGGCATTATCGGCGGAAGGACCGGAGCGGGACCGCAGATATTCGCAGCAGACGAAGCAGTGAAAGCGACAAACAGTGATATTCTCTCGATAGAACTTCCGAGAGATACAGAAGGCGGAGCGGGACACGGTTCTCTCATCATTTTCGGAGCTGAAGATGTATCGGATGTCAGGCGCGCGGTAGAAGTTGCACTGAGAGATCTTAACAGGACTTTCGGAGATGTGTACGGATGCGCAGCAGGTCATCTGGAGTTTCAGTATACCGCCAGAGCAAGTTATGCGCTGGAGAAAGCCTTCGGAGCTCCGCTCGGAAAAGCGTTCGGAATAACTGTAGGAGCTCCTGCCGCTATCGGAGTAGTTCTGGCCGATACAGCAGTAAAGGCTGCGACAGTAGATGTTACAGGTTATTCGAGCCCTACAAACGGCGGCACGAGCTACACTAACGAGGTTATACTTTCATTCTCCGGCGATTCCGGGGCAGTGAAACAGTCTATCATAGCGGCACGTGAAGTAGGTATGCAGCTGCTGGGCGCATATGGTGAAATGCCGGTTTCGACAACACAGCCGTACATACTTTAATTAGTGACCCGGAAGGAGAAAAGTATGAAAAGATCAAAAAGATTCGAGGTCCTGGAAAACAGGCCTATCCATCAGGACGGCTTTGTAAAGCAGTGGCCTGAAGTGGGTCTGGTCGCAATGGAAAGTTCTCTTGATCCTGTATCGAGCATCAAAGTCGAAAACGGCAGAGTTGTGGAGATGGACGGAAAGAGAAGAGAAGAATTCGATATGATAGATTCTTTCATAGCGGATTATGCGATAAAACTTGATAATGCCGAGAATGTTGCGGCGATGGACTCGACGGAAATAGCCAGAAAAATATGTGACATCAATGTGCCGAGAGATGAAGTGCTTTAAAATAACATTATCGATGACACCGGCGAAGATAAATGAAGTCGTATGCAAAATGTCTGTTCTGGAAATAATGATGGGACTCACTAAAATGAGAGCCAGAAAAACTCCGAGCAATCAGGCGCATGCCACAAACCTCAGAGACAATACTGTAGAAATCGCAGCAGATGCAGCAGAGGCAAGCTTTCGCGGTTTTGATGAAGAAGAAACAACAGTAGGAATAGCAAGATATGCGCCTATGAATGCAATTGGCGTTCTGGTAGGAGCGCAGACCGGAAGACCGGGAGTCCTTACTCAGTGTTCTGTAGAAGAAGCTACTGAACTGGCGATGGGCATGAGAGGATTTACAACATACGCTGAGACAGTATCCGTATACGGCACAGAACAGGTATTTATGGATGGCGATGACACGCCGTATTCAAAAGCTTTCCTGGCGTCATGTTATGCGTCGAGAGGCCTAAAAATGAGATTCACTTCAGGAACAGGTTCTGAAGTACAGATGGGATTTGCTGAAGGCAAGTCGATGCTGTATCTGGAAGCGAGATGTATTTTCATCACGAAAGGCGCAGGCTCGCAGGGTATACAGAACGGTTCTGTATCCTGCTGCGGCGTACCGGCGGGAGTGCCGAGCGGAGTAAGAGCAATGGCAGCTGAAAACCTTATTGCAACTTTGCTTGATCTTGAATGTGCTTCATCGAATGACCAGTCGTTCACGCATTCGGATCTGCGCAGAAGCGCACGTACTCTTATGCAGTTCGTACCGGGAACAGATTTCATCTGCTCCGGATATAGTTCGGTCCCGAATTACGATAACATGTTCGCAGGATCGAACTGGGATGCAGAAGACTTCGACGACTGGCTGGTCATTCAGAGAGACCTGAAACTGGACGGAGGATTAAGACCTGTCAAGGAAGATGACGTAATAAAAATCAGGAATAAGGCAGCTAAGGCATGTCAGGCTGTATTCAGAGGCCTCGGTTTGCCGGCTATAACGGATGAGGAAGTTGAGGCAGCTACATATGCACACGGAAGCAAAGATATTCCTGAAAGAAATGTCAATGAAGATCTGAAAGCAATAGAAGAAATGATGGCCGGAGATACTTCGGGGATCGATATCATCAAAGCTCTGTATGACGGAGGTTTCCCTGATGTAGCTGAAGCAGTCTTCAATATGCAGAAGCAGAAGGTCGCAGGAGATTATCTGCATACCGCAGCTATACTCGACAAAAATTTCCATGTTATCAGTGCTGTCAACGAACCTAATGATTATCACGGACCGCAGACAGGATATCAGATGACTGAGGAACGTCTGAATGAAATCAATGATATTCCTTGGGCAGTAAATCCGGAAGATTATTAGGAGGTGTAACAGATGAACATTGATCAGGAAGAATTAAGAAATATCGTAGCTGATGTACTGAAGGAAATGGACCTCGGCGGAGAAGAAGCGCCGGCACAGGTATCTGCTGCATCCCGGACAACAGTCTCCGCAGCATCTGCGGGCAGAACAGAAAGCGCGTCAGGCCAGCTGATCCTGACGGAAGAGGGCGAAGCCAAGAGCGGTACGGCCGTCGATGAAGTGGTTTTAGGTATTACACCTGCATTCGGGATATATCAGACAAGTACTATTATCGGGATCCCTCATGCTGATGTAATCAAAGAAATCATGGCCGGAATAGAAGAAGAAGGAATGAAGTGCAGGGTCGTCAGAGTATACCGGACCGCAGACGTTTCATTCGTTGGTCATGATGCGGCTGTTCTGAGCGGATCAGGAGTGGGAATAGGGATACAGTCTAAAGGGACAACGGTCATCCATCAGAAAGACCTGCCGCCTTTGAGCAACCTTGAACTGTTTTCACAGGCGCCGCTTATCGATCTGCCGACATACAGACAGCTGGGTAAAAACGCTGCAAAATATGCAAAGGGAGAGTCTCCGAATCCGGTACCGGTGAGGAATGATCAGATGGCGAGACCGAAATACCAGGCTATTGCTGCACTGCTTCACATCAAGGAAGCAGAACATCAGGACGTCAAAAAGAAGCCTCAGGCAGTGAGAGTCGAATTTAAATAGGAGGAACAAAATGGATCAGGAGCAAATGATGAAAGCAATCGTGGAAGAGGTCATGAAAGCCATGGGGCAGACAGCAGTTTCTTCCGCAGCGGTGCCATCTCCGGAAGACCGTAATAAAGTCGATGCGGGAAGTTATCCTCTTGGAGAAAAAATCCCTGAAAGGATTTATTCAAGGACCGGTAAAAGGTTGTCTGATATGAAACTGGAAGACGTAATCAACGGCAATCTGACGGCCGCTGATATGAGAATTTCACCGCAGACTATGGAGATGCAGGCTCAGGTCGCGGAATCCGTAGGCAGAGAAAATCTTGCCGGTAATCTGAGAAGAGCGGCCGAACTTATTTCTGTTCCGGACGACAGGCTGATCGAAATATATAATGCGCTCAGGCCGTATCGTTCATCGAAGCAGGAACTGCTGGATATTGCAGATGAATTAAGTAAAAAATACAACTGCACAGTATGTTCGGCGTTTGTAAGAGATGCCGCGGATGTGTATGAAAAACGTGACAGACTGAGACAGGATTAATTAGTACGGAGGATATCAATGAAGATCATTGCAGGAATCGACATAGGAAATGCAACGACAGAAACGGCTGTGGCCGGAACAGAATATGGAAAAGTTGAATTCCTTGCAAGCGGCATTGCATCTACAACAGGCATAAAAGGAACGTCCGACAATATCAAAGGTGTGTTCAATTCACTTGCCAAGGCGCTTAAAGCTGCCGGACTCACGGAAAAGGATCTCGATGAGATCAGGATCAATGAAGCAGCGCCGGTAATAGGCGACGTAGCTATGGAAACCATCACAGAGACGATCATTACTGAATCAACGATGATAGGTCATAACCCTTCGACGCCGGGCGGATTAGGAGTAGTTTCGGGGATAACAGTTTTTCTCTCGGATATTGCGAAAGCGGAGCAGGGAACAGCGCATGTGGTGGTAGTGCCGGATGATATTTCTTTTGAGGATGCGGCTGATGCTATCAACAGTTTTGCGGAAATGATGGATATCAAAGCAGCGATCGTCCAGAGTGATGACGGTGTGCTGATAGACAACAGATTAAATAAGCCGATCCCGATCGTAGATGAAGTCAGCCTGATCGATAAAGTCCCGCTGGGCATGATGTGCGCAGTGGAGGTTGCTGCACCCGGAGGCGTAGTAGAAGTGCTTTCCAATCCTTATGGGATAGCAACTATGTTCGGGCTGGATCCGGAAGAAACAAGGCAGATAGTTCCGATAGCGAGAGCGCTGATCGGAAACCGTTCGGCAGTCGTGATAAAGACGCCGGAGGGCGATGTAAAGGAAAGACGTATTCCTGCAGGCATCATAGAAATAAGCGGCTCCCGGAACAAAGTCACAGTCGATGTGGATGAAGGTTCGGATAAAATCATGCAAGCTATCGATCTGGCTGGCGACATGCAGGATGCTTCCGGCGAATCCGGGACGAACGCGGGCGGAATGCTGGACAAAGTGAAACTGGTCATGGCGCAGCTTACAGGTCAGAGTGTCAGAGAAATAAAGATACAGGATATCCTGGCCGTTGATACATTTACACCTCAGAAAGTAAGAGGCGGACTGGCAAATGAATATTCGGAGGAAAATGCCGTCGGTATAGCCGCGATGGTAAAAGCGGACAAGCTGCAGATGGAAAAGATCGCCGAGGAATTAACAGAAAAAATTGGTGTTCCTGTCAAAGTCGGCGGTGTGGAAGCAGACATGGCTATAAGAGGGGCCCTGACGACTCCGGGTACAGATAAGCCGCTGGCAATAATCGATATGGGAGCCGGATCTACTGACGCATCAATAATAACGGATGATCGGAGAATCACCTCGATACATCTGGCCGGTGCCGGGAATATGGTCACACTGCTGATCAAATCGGAACTCGGACTCCAGGATTTTGAAACAGCGGAAGATATCAAGAAATATCCGCTGGCCAAAGTTGAAAGCCTTTTTCATATACGGCATGAAGACGGCACAGTACAGTTTTTCGACAAACCGCTGGACTCAAAATTGTTCGCCCGAGTCGTGATCCTGAAAGACGGAAATATGATACCGCTGGAAGGTGAGCATAATTCGATTGAAAAAATCAGACTGGTAAGGAAAAACGCGAAGCAGAAAGTTTTTGTCACCAATGCCTTAAGAGCGCTTTCACGTGTCAGCCCGACAGGAAATGTCAGGGATATCCCGTTCGTAGTGCTGGTCGGGGGATCGGCGCTGGATTTCGAGGTGCCTCAGCTTGTGACAGACGGACTTTCTCAATACAAAATCGTTTCCGGAAGGGCAAATGTAAGAGGTGCTGAAGGACCGAGAAACGCAGTAGCGACCGGACTGGTTCTTGCCATGAGTGAGGAGGACGAAAAATAATGCCTTTTTATAAAGCGGTCAGACCGTCAATAAAAATATTTACGGGACCGGAAGCGGATGATGATGTCGTGCGTCAGCTGATGCTCGGCATAGAAGAAGAGGGAATACCATTCGAAACCGAAAAAGGAAACGGCACCGCACTTGAGATGGCGTATGACGCTTCCGGAGCATCGACTCTGGGGGTTGGTGTCGGAGTGAGCAGCCGTGAGATCGTGCTGCACTTCAGCAAACTCGAAAAAGATCACCCTCTGTTCCGGATCGGATCAGGTTCTGATCCGGAAACGGTCAGGAACATTGGCACAAACGGAGCACGGCTTGTTAAGGGCATGCCGTTTAAAGTAGTACAGTAAAGGAGAATGACGATGGAAGTCAAAAGTCTGGGACTGATCGAAACGGTAGGTATGACCGCTGCAGTCGAAGCCGCAGATACAGCAGTAAAAGCTGCAAATGTAAAGCTTGTCGGTTTTGAGCTTACGAAGGGTGACGGCATGGTAACTGTCAAAGTACAGGGCGACGTCGGAGCAGTGAAGGCTGCAGTAGATGCGGCTGGAATGTCTGCCGCAAAAGTCGGAACAGTCGTCAGTACGCATGTAATCCCGAGGCCGGCCTTATCTACAGGTATCATGGTGGATAATACGAACACGGCGGGATGCCGGGACATCGGACCTGAAGATGTAATGTACGGAGCTGACAATACATCAAAAGCAGAGATCCAGGATATTGATAACACTGTGAGGAGAGAAGAAACGGAAAGTGTCGTCAGCGGTTCGGAGACAGCAGACAACAGTGCCGGAGACGGCTCGGAAACAGCTGAAGAAAAGACTGAAACCGAAAAACCGAAGTCGAGACCGATGAAAAAATCGAACAGAAAACTTTCAAAATAGTTCGAAAGAAAAAGGAGAAAAAAATGAATGAAGCATTGGGTATGGTAGAAACAAAAGGCCTTGTCGGGGCGATAGAAGCCGCGGATGCTATGACGAAATCCGCAAACGTAATATTGACCGGATATGAGAAGATCGGATCCGGGCTTGTGACAGTGATGGTCAGAGGAGATGTAGGAGCGGTCAAAGCGGCTGTGGATGCAGGATCTGTAGCGGCCGCCAAAGTCGGCGAAGTAATGTCGCAGCATGTGATCCCGAGACCGCATTCAGATGTTGAAAAGATACTTCCGAAGGCTGCCGAATAAGGAGACTGACAATGAATACTGTGAATATGACACAGGAACAGCTGACAGAGCTGATAACTAAAATAGTGATCAAAAATATGGATATGCAGAAGATGAGGATCCCGCTGGGAGTGTCGAACAGACATATTCATCTGGACAGAGCTGATATGGACATTTTGTTCGGGGCAGGTTCAGAGCTTACTCATAAAAAGGATCTTGGGCAGCCCGGACAATACGCCAGCGAAGAGATCGTCACCTTGAAGGGACCTAAAGGACAGCTGAAAAATGTTCGTGTTCTGGGCCCTCTGAGAAGTCAGACACAGATAGAAATATCCAGAACTGACGGCAGGACGCTCGGAGTGGATGCACCTGTAAGAGAATCGGGCTCGCTTGACAGCACGCCGGGCATCGAGATAATCGGTCCGGCCGGAAGCGTAGTTAAAGATAAAGGTGTGATAGCCGCACTGAGGCATATCCATATGACTCCGCAGGAAGCGCTTCACGCGGGACTGGCTGACGGGCAGAGAGTGTGTGTGCAGCTGGGAACAAAGGAAGCGCGCGGAGCTGTTCTGCAAAATACAGTAGTCAGAGTATCTGACCGATATGCACTGGAAATGCACATCGATGTCGATGAAGCAAATGCACTGGGAGTAAGCAGCGGGGATTTCGCCCTGGTCGTTGAATAGGTGAGTATCAATGCAGAATGATTTAGCTAAATGCAATGATGTTTTGAGGAATTTTGAAACACTTGTGAACGAAGGAAAATGCAGCGAATATCAGGGAACTCTTAAAGTTGGTGTGGATCTCGGAACCGCAAATATAGTGATTGCTGCAGCTGACAGCTGCAACAGGCCGGTAGCAGGTGTATCCTGCAGATCATCTGTGGTAAAGACGGGATTGTCGTTGATTATATCAAGGCGGTTAGAACTGTTAAAGATATGAAAGCCCGGCTGGAAGAAATAACCGGAACTGAACTCACTCGGCAGCCACGGCAATACCCGCCCGGGATAATAGAAGGAAATGTAAAAGTCATTTCTAATGTAGTTTCCGGAGCAGGATTTGATGTAAGCAATGTCATTGACGAACCTACAGCCGCTGCTACGGTGATCGGATGCAGCAGCGGAGCTGTTGTGGATGTCGGCGGAGGAACTACCGGAATAAGTATTCTGAAAGACGGCAAAGTGATTTTTTACGGGTGACGAACCTACAGGCGGAACACATATGACTCTGGCTCTGGCCGGATATTACGGCATGAGTTTTGAGGAAGGCGAGGAATACAAGATCAGCAGAGAGAATGAAGAAAATGTTTTCCCTGTAATAAAGCCGGTAGTTGAAAAAATGGCGTCGATAATCAGAAACTATATACAGGGTTATGACGTGGACTGTATATATGTCGTCGGCGGCGCGTGCTGCTTTGAAAAATTCTCTGATGTCTTTGAACAGTATATCGGGGTCAGAACAGTCAAGCCGGCGGCTCCGCTGCTTGTGACACCTCTGGGAATAGCAATGAACAGCCGGGAATAGTAACGGTGAAAAAAATGACTGTGGATGAAATTAAAAAATAGTTGAAGAAGTGCTGGTATCTGTCGCAGCGGAAAAGGCGGCCGAAAGGATCATGGAAAAAATGAAACATGCACTTGTAGTATATACGGGATCTATGCTGGGCTTGCAGAAAATCTGGATCAGCTGGCAGAACTGAAGCAAAACGGTTTTTCGTTTTCACTTTATATGACTGACAGCGCGGAGGCGCTGCTTGATAAGGACAGGATTGTAAAAACGCTGGAACCCGATGAAATTATTGAAGGAAGAGGAACAGAGCCGCCGGAAAACTGTTGCTGCCGGATTTGAAAACGTTATTGTCCCGGCAATGACTGTGAATACGGCATCTAAAATCGCTTCCTGCATGGCCGACAACTGGCCGTCAAGACTGATCGTCAATGCTTTGATGAGAGGAAGAAAAGTGGTCATTTCAGTCGACGGATGCTGTCCGGATAATCCGCAGAGAGCAAAACTCGGATACTATATGAATGATGCTCTTAAAGCGAAAACTTCGCGACAATAAAAACAAAATGGGATCTTATGGTGCGGTGCTGACTACGGGTAATTCTCTCTGCGGAGATGCTTTACAGTATTTCGCGGGACAACACGCAGA
>Ga0268359_11165_pt1 | contig 17642 bp, 19 predicted proteins | sample BioMet11_FD_194416 | JGI IMG/M metagenome (GOLD analysis project Ga0268359, IMG submission 194416) | Sewage microbial communities from Oakland, California, United States - Biofuel 11 (PacBio Assembly) | ecosystem: Engineered > Wastewater > Sewage > Unclassified | place: USA: California | collected...
TAGTTCAGGTGTAGTTAGTATAAAATGTAGTGTTATTTAACAGAATATTTATTAGTTAAATAATGTAAATATTTTTTTTAAGTAAATTGATATAATTTTGCACCAAGTTTTTATTTGCATAAGTATATCGTTTTGTTTATTGAGAGTAACATCTTTAATATATATATATAATTGTTACTCATGTCTTGTTTACAGATTTATTTTTTTACGGATTACGGATTACGGATTATATATTTTATTTAAATGAAATTATGAAAAATGAAAACTTAATTGCCAATATTTTGGCTATAGTATTGTTGTCGTGTGTTGTAAATGTATATGCAAGCACCAACAATGTAGTATTTCTTAACACCGGAAAATGTATGTAGGTACCAGTAGTCATAGCAGTAAGGTAGCTTTATACATACCTCAGGCATTCCGGGATGCCAACAATGCTCAGGTTACTGATTCGGTCGATGTTGAATTGGCCGGTTACATGGAATTAGGAGGAAATTTCTTTCACGATGCCGCTTACAACGCATTTCGGCTCAACCCCAACGGTTATACTAAAACCCCAGACGGAGTGTTCCGTTTTTCAGGAAATCATTCTAACGGCGCACGTCGTTACATCACTACTTATACAAGCGACAGCCTCTACTGTACTGCATTTGATAGGGGCGCATATTACGCTGCCTTCCCCAACATTGTACTTGATTCGAATGATACGCTGGTAGTGCCGGCACGTATGGGCGTGGATGCTACCACTTTCAAAAGAGGCACTACCAATGCTTCGGGTTATCTGGTGTTGCGGTCCGACAAGCTCAACCCTTCAGGAGCCTATTACGATTACGATGCTTCTTTACGTATTACCGGTAGTGGAAGTTCAGCTTCGCTGGTCGATGCCGGCTCGGTGATTGTGGAGAGGGAAATGAGCCTCTATCGCTACGGAGACGGAAGCTCACCTTCTTTGTTCCCGTTTGCGACTCCATTCAATGGAACTCAATTGTCAGGTTATTTTGCAGGTAACTGGGTGCGCCGTCCATTGGTTGATGCATCTTACGGTGGAACAACTTATATATATGGGAACAAGGATAACAATCCCGCTGATAATTATATCGATATGGATCAGTATGTATATATAGCCGCTGAAAAACTTGTACCAGCGCAAGCTTACCTTATAAAACCCCGCCCTACCGGATATGACTACTCAATTCTTAAAAATAGTGCCGGACTTTGGTACACCGATGATGCCCCTTCGGCATACGATAAAGGGAAATTTTATTTCAACGGGAAAGTTTATACAGTAACTCCTTATTCAGAACAACTGTTTGCTGAAGATAATCTCAAAACTCTTTCTGCAACGGGCACAACCTCTACCACCGTCAACTGGCTGGTGGGAAATTCATATACCAGCCCGATATCTACCGTTGAGTTAGCCAAGGTTATGGAAAAGGCAACTGGTTTGTCGTTTGCATCAACCGCCCAGATATATGTGGCCGGATCGCAAAGCTACGTTCCGGTAACAGTTTCAGGAAGTGGAGATGCCATTACGGTTTCAGACTATAAGGAAATTCCAGCCATGAGTGTTTTTATGCTGACCTTAAAATCCGGATATCTTCAGAATGGAACCCTCTCGTTAGGAAAAGCCTTGCTCAAACATGGAAAATACTCCCATGGAAATCCGAGTGCCGTTCGCGCTCAAACTGGTGAAACATCTTCGTCGGTAGATAATCAGATCAATTTCAGGGTGTATCCGGCCGATAATCTGAACGTTTTTGACCTGGCGGCCGTTGGACTCCGTCAAAATTCATCAGCAGGTAGCGATGATTATGATGTACAGAAACTGTATAACGAAGATAACAGTGCCTTTCAGGTGTATTCACTTTCGGAAACAGGCACTAAGTTGGTTGCTAATGGAGTGCCGTTGAACACCGATTCGGTACAAATAGGATTTAAAGCACCGACAACCGGTGGACAATTTATCATTGAAGCTTCAAACGTGAGTACTTTATCTACCGGTGGTGCATGGATGCTTGATAAAAAGACGAGTACATTGGTGGATCTTTACACGCAAAACCAATATACGTTTACTTCTGAGAAATCGGATGCGACCAATCGTTTTACCCTCTATTTCAAGGTTCCTAAGAGCCTGAACGCGTCAACCGATAGCCCAACTCCTGAAATTGAAGGGCGATTTACCGACAATGCCCTTGTCCTGAAACAATTAGGTGAGTCGGATTTGAATTCGTTAGTACGTGTTCTTGATGTACAAGGACGTATTCTCTCCGAGTCCACAGTAAACTCCTATCCGGAGTATCATCTTCAAGCAAATTATCCACAGGGCGTTTATGTAGTCCAGGTGAAAGGAGCTCGTAATCAGGCATTAAAAGTTGTAAAAAATTAATCAGGTATATATGCATATCTGTTATCGGAAAATAATATGTCTGAATATTTTATCTATCAAAAAGCACAAAATTAATCCAAAACAATGAAGAAAAATTTAATTTTAACAATTATCGTTGTAGTTTTAAACGGTTGGGCTCTGATCAATCTCTTTCATTTCTTAGGCAACGAGCATAAAAGAAATCTTGGAACCGACATTGGTTCAGGAGAAAAAAATAGCAATGGGATCTTCTCAAAATATTGATTTTTCTCAAGGAAGCAAGCCGCAAAAAAAGCAACTTTCGTGGGCAAAAACTGAAATTCCGGTAAGCAATGGTAAGCGACCTTCGTCAAACCGAAACACAAACAACGGAAGTCAGTTCAGTCTTCAATCTTTTGATATACCCAATATTACCGATATAGCTTCGTCACGTGCAGTGCACTTATCTAATGCAGAAAAAGATGAATCTGGGAATGAGAGTTCATCTTATTTGCTGAACATACTGGAAACCAATAAGCAGGTTAATCAGTTGAGAATTACTTCAATAGGAAGTCAGTATGCTTATAACATGTCTAAAACCTCTTTTTCTGAATCGGCTCCTGCTAACGAGAACAGTGGTGGGGTGATGCAAAAAGCTGATGATAATCCCGGAGGGTATAATGATACGCCTGTTGGAAGTTATTGGGTAGTATTGTGTGTGTTGATCTTCTCTTATTTACTTTTAATTACTTTCAGGGAAACTCATTTTTTGACAATAGAACAAAGTAAGCAACGCGATTAATATATTCACACAAATAAAGGCTCTGAAAAAATGAAAAAAATCTTGTTTATATTTCTGGTTAAAGCGTTGATGGTTGGTTGCATATCTTTGAATGCTCAGGTAACTATAGGGTCAAACGATCAGCCGAATTCAAATGCTGTACTTGATTGATCAGTAATGGCAATAAGGGTTTATTGCTTCCCAGGGTAGCACTTACCGCCACCAATAATCCGGCACCGCTTACGCAGCACGTAGCAGGTATGACGGTTTACAATACCGCTACTACTTCTGTATGCAACGGATACGATGTAAACCGTGGTTTTTATTATAACGATGGAACCAAATGGGTGGCACTTCCATTGGGTTACACCAATTGGTTCTACATGCCTTCGGTTTCATTCGATACTTCTGCCACCAGTACCGGGAATGTAAAAGATCTCTACGCGTTGTATTACAATCAGTTTTCGTCGCCTGCTATCAAAAGCTCAGGAGCTCCATCGGTAGTGCCCTTTATACCCGGCAAGACCGACCTGTATTACTACATAACCTATTACGATTCATCTGTATTTAGCAATATCTCTATCAATGCCAATGGGTAATGACATACGATATTATCGGTACAACTTCGGATTGTTCCTATATCAATATCATTTTTGTTCTTAAATAATTACTCTTATTTATAGCTTTTGTGTTTGATGAGATGAGAAAACATATTTTTACTTTAGGGATACTTCTTCTTCTAAGTGTGTATGGAAGGGCTCAGTTTACTGTAACTGAATCGTTTAAAGGCAGTTCTGTGGGTAGCAATATCATCACGGAGGAGGAAGCGCTATCCTAACATCCGGTAATGCTGATCCTGTAAATGATGGCTGGTTAAGGCTGACACCTTCTACCGGTAACCAGAAAGGTTACGCTTATGTAAACTCTTCGTTTCCTTCCACTATGGGAGTGATTATGGAGTTGAGTACAAACCTGGCGAAGTGCTAACGATACTTACAATGGCGCCGATGGGTTTTGCGTATTTTTATTTGATGCGGCTACAACTACCTTCGGCTACCGGGGGCTACGGCGGTTCGCTTGGATATGCTCCTAATACATCAGGTTCGGTAACAACCGGATTGTCAGGTGGATATTTGGGTGTAGGTTTTGACGAATATGGAAATTTTTCGAGTGCAAGTGAAGGTAGAATTGGTGGGATTGGAGTAAAGTGCAATTCTATAACCATGCGCGGCCCTACTACGTCTAATTCAACTACAACGAATAGATACCTTACCTCCGTTCAGGAGCAAACAGTCGCTTCGAATAACGCCAATTCCATTGACTGGAATAATGTGACAACTACCCGACCAACAGACGCCACTTTTTCAGAAAAGTAAAAATATCCATATTACCAACCGGCACTGGTTCTTATGTTATAACGGTATATTGGCAAACAACCACATCGGGCAGTTATACCCAGTTATTACAATATACGACTACGGATGTTCCACCTGCAAACCTGAAATTAGGATTTGCGGCATCAACCGGTGGCGGTTTTAATTTTCATGAAATCAGAAATTTATATATAACCACTTTGGGGAATGTACGGGTTCAGAAAGATGTTGATAAAGCGAACGCGAATGTAGGTGATCAGGTAACATATACCGTGAATGTAACCAATGATAACACTACAACGTGAGTGGTGTGGCTTTGGCCGACACCTTGAAAAATTCGGTAGGTTCTTTTTTGACTTAGGCACGGATTTTAATATTAACTCTATTACATTTAATAATAATGGCAACGCTGCTACAACCGCTACGGGGTTTACAAGTGGTACGGCTAAAACTACCGGATTTACCAATCCCTGGAACACAACTTTAAATATTGCCGCAAGTAGCGCTGCTACATTCACAATCGTGGGGAAGGTGGTAACCCAGCCTACCGGGAATGTAGTAAAGAATTTTGTGGGAATAGACCCGACTTCTTCCGGCATTACCGATCAGGACCTGACTAATAATTATGCCAATGTAACGACAACAATATTGAATCCCAATATAGATTTTACAATCAGCAAAACCGTAAATAGCTCGTGTGCGGATGCCACTAACGGGAATACATATTCCATAGTGGTTTCGAATATGGGGGCAACGGCTTCGGTAGCGGGCAACCAGGTAACGGTAACCGATGTTGTACCTGCGGGTTTTACTGTCCAGTCCACCCCTCAGGAACAGGTTGGACAGTGTCGAATTCAGGGAATACATATACGTTAAAAGGAGTGATGCTCTGGCTTCTGCCTATGCATATCCTACGATAACTATTAAAGCGTTGCCCCCTTCTACTACAGGAACTTCGTGGGTTAATACCGCTACTGTAGCCTATGCGGGGACGGAAACGAACACTACCAATAACAGCAGTTCGGTAACTCTCTACGGCCTCCCTACACTGGTGATTACCAATCCGGCCAGCGGTGTGCAGCCCGGGTACGGTTGATTTGACCGCTGCTTGCGGGGTAACAGCCGGTAGTAGCAGCAACCAGACCTATTCGTACTATACTGATGCGGCCTGTACCAGCGTGTTGAGTCATCCGAGAGCGGTGGTAACAACGAGTGGAACGTATTATATACTGGGAACAAGTACCGTTTCAGGTTGCAACCTCGGCTATAAAACCTGTGGTTGTTACAATAAACTATACCTGTCAGGCGCAGTGTTCAATGACCATAACGGCAATTAAACGACAATACAGTAACGGAACGGGGACAAACGGAACCGGAATGCTTGTCGGGTGGTGAGTTACAATAATACCACCTCTAAAGTGGAAAATGTGGTAAGCGTGGCCACAGACGGGTACAGTACAGCAGTTGTTCATCGGCGAAAGGCAACAATTATACCCTTTATCTTACAACCAGCACGGCCACGGTGGGACAGGCCACACGTCCGCACTGACGCTTCCCCTTTGGGCTTCTATACCGGCGAGCATATCGGTACCGGTGCTGGAAGCGATGATGGAAACGGTGGATGGAACCGTAACTAACCGGCGCGATTACCGGAAACGTGAGCAATATTGATTTTGGAATTAAATTTCATAGCACTTGCTGATATCCAATAAAAATGTTACCGATGTGCTGAAATAAAGATATTTATTTAATAGAAAAAAATCTCCAGAAACTAAATATAAACAAAGATAATATCAATTAAAACAATTTGACTTATGAAAAAAACTATTTTAATTGCCATGTTGATATCCGGATTGTATCTGGGTTTGCAAGCGCAAGTAACCATCGGGTCAAACGATCAGCCGAATTCAAATGCCGTACTTGATTTGATCAGTAATGGCAATAAGGGTTTATTGCTTCCCAGGGTAGCGCTTACCGCCACCAATAATCCGGCACCGCTTACGCAGCACGTAGCAGGTATGACGGTTTACAATACCGCTACTACTTCTGTAGGCAACGGATACGATGTTAGCCGTGGTTTTTATTTATAACGATTGGAACAAAATGGGTGGCACTTCCATTGGGTTACACCAATTGGTTCTACATGCCTTCGGTTTCATTCGATACTTCTGCCACCAGTACCGGGAATGTAAAGATCTCTACGCGTTGTATTACAATCAGTTTTTCGTTGCCTGCTATCAAAAGCTCAGGAGCTCCATCGGTAGTGCCTTTTTATACCCGGCAAGACCCGACCTGTATTACTACATAACCTATTACGATTCATCTGTATTTAAAAATATATCCATTGATGCCAATGGGGTGGTAATGACATACGATATTATTGGTACATCTTCAGATTGCTCTTATATCAATATCATTTTTGTTCTTTAAATAAATGCATTATTTACATTTTAGCTGAAAGGATTGCTATATATTGGATGTACAAGTGAGGCTTTCAGTGTGCCGGTGAAAGTAGATTAAGAATAGGCAATGCGTTTTCTGCGATTTTATTTCGCAGCGGAGATGTTAGAAGACACCACGAAAATAGAAAACTAAAGTGATCTCTGCCGGTGTTTTCGTGCAGGTGGCAGGTATAATAACCAAATAATCAAATCAAAAGAGAATAATATGAAAAATTTTTTACACTTCTATTTTGTCAAATAAAAGAGGAACTTTATGGTTTTAAATTTCATGCTGTTTGTTTGCTCTTAGGCATGGCAACCGGAGTTGTACATGCACAAACCTGTCCGGTTTTTGTGCCAAAAGGAGCTTCATTCGTTTCGCCGATAAAACTCCTACAGAAGGTTCTATGAGTTATGTACTCGACGGTGAGGGCGACACAGGATTACCATCAAGTGGGTATGGAAATTATGGGGTTTATTGGCTGCAGTCGGTCAACCCTGTTACCTTTACTTTTAATATGGATGCCGTTTCTACCATCAGCAGAGTGAAATTTTATCAACCTTGGGGATTCGATGAAGGCCCTAAAAACATTACAGTCCGTTTATATAATGGTGCAACGCTTTTAGGGACAGAAGCTATTTTGCTTCCTTCCATGTATTCAGCTGGTTACGTTGTCATTTTGAGTAAAAACTTATACCAATGTAACAAAAATACAAATGGTAATAGTTGATGACTACAATATTAGTTCAGCTACTCCCAAAACGTACCTCGTTAACCGAAGTTGTATTTGGGTGATACAGCCTGTGATGATGTAGATGGAGACGGTGTGCCGGACTATTTAGACTTAGATAATGACAATGACTGGAATAAAAGACATTGATGAAAACTGTTCCGGATTTTTAGCTCAAAATACGACTGGACCCTGGAAAGGAAAAACTTCTTCCACGCTGACAGCCACACTGACAGGCGCTACTGCCCAAACCTATTCTAATACTCTTTTCGATACTCAAACTCACTATTATGTCAATCAAAATGGAGGTGAAGGAAGGGTTACTAAGTTTGGTAATATAAGTTTTACCTATCATTCAGCACTCCTGTGCCTGCAAAAGAGATTGCATTTTTTATCAATGATTTGGATCCAAGCCTTGGGAGCGGTTCTGCTGTAATAACTTTCAAAGTCAATGGAGGACATCCCAATGGAAATTTTGCTTCAATAAATTACAATTCAATACTTACCCCCCTGTTAAATTTCTTAACTTTTGATAACATATCTGGTAGGATTACGGTAACGGGCACTAATGATGATCAAGTGTTATTGATTAAAGGGATTGGAGACTTATTGGTCAGTACAATTACGATAACAAGCACAGGGATTAATACAGCAAACGACCAACTTCAATACTCATTATTTGCGAATCATCCTTGCGATACAGACGGAGACGGCATACCTGATATTTTAGATTTGGATTCGGATGGAGATGGCTGTCCTGATGCCATAGAGGGTGCAGGTAATTTTAATCCAACGACAACAAGCCTCTGGTACATTAAGCACGCAGAATCCAAATATCAACTTTGGAACTATGGTAGATGTCAATGGAGTTCCTACTGCTGTTGGAGCATCAGGACAAGGTGTAGGAACATCTCAGAATAATGCTATAAGTGAATGTGTCGGAGTTGCCACAGGACGATATCAACCAAACCCCGCAAGGAAAACCTGTTAGTGGAAACCTGTTAACAAACGACACCAACCTTACTACGGTAACGGGTGCTACGTTCAACGGAACTAACATAACAATCGGTACATTAACAACACTAACCGTTGGAACAACGACCTACGGTACAATTACAGTTAATGCTAACGGAACATACACCTTTACACCGGCAACGGGATACACCGGCTCAGTGCCACCTATCACCTACACAGCCACCAATGTTAACGGCGGAACCGACAATGCCAATTTGTATATCAATGTGATAAAAGACGTTGTTACCGGAGTGAACAATCCGCCGGTAGCCAACCCCGATGTGGCAACGGTACAACAAGGAACAGCGGTAACGGTTCATCCGTTGGCAAACGATTCCGACCCGGATAAAGATGCTCTGACCGTAACATCAATCAGTTACAACGGAACGACAATTTCTACGAGTTCTACCAGTCCCACCACCATTACAGTGGGAGGTGTAACAGCCGGCACGGCATATCAGGATGCTTCTGGTAACCTGATATTCACCGCAAATCCTTCTTATACGGGAGATGTTCCATTCACGTATGTCATTTCAGATGGAAAGGGAGGGACTGCCACCAGTAGTATTAATGTAACAGTAACTTCAACTCCTACACCATCCATTGTCGCAAACGATGATGCCAAATCTGCTCCGCAAGGAACAACTATTACCGGCACCGTTAAAGACAATGACATTTGGGGGGGGCAAATCCGGCTATTACAACAGCGACAGTAACTTATGGAGGAACTACCACAACACTTACTCCGGGAACAGCTATCGCCATCGCCAATGTAGGAACTGTAACATTAAACGCTGACGGCACCTATACTTTTGTACCGGTAGCCACTTTTGTGGGTACAGTGCCGGTAACCTATACAGTAAAGAACAGCGAGAATGTTTCGGACAGCGCAACACTGTATCTGACATCAATTCCGAAGAAAGCAACAAAATCATGTTTGATTTCAAATAAAATGGTAACGAATATATTGAAATAAAAGTCTCTGTTCAGCGGAAACTAAACGTTCCGACAACCAAATATGAATGACTATAATACCAATTAAAACAATTTGACTTATGAAAAGGACACTATTTATTACAGCATTACTCTCAGGATTATTCCTGGGTTTACAAGCGCAAGTAACCATCGGGTCCAACGACCAGCCCAATAGCGATGCGCTCTTGGACATGAAAAACAAAACGGACGGGAGCGCCGACAAAGGATTGTTGCTTCCCCGTGTGGCACTCAGCGCCACCACATCCGCTTCGCCCCTGTCGCAACACGTGAAGGGGATGGCCGTGTACAACACTGCCAATGTGGGTGATGTTACTGCCGGATATTATTACAACGATGGCACCAAATGGGTACGTCTGGCTGATGTTACATCAATTCCTTCTGCCTGGTTGGTTGGTGGTAACACCAATGGGGCGCTGAAAACCATTGGTACCAACGATGCTTATGACTTGCCCGTAACAGTAAATAGCAATGAAGCCATGCGGGCTATCTGGGATGGCACCAATAATGTTACCCGTGTGGCGGTAGGAACACCGACGGCAGCTACGGTAGCTTCTTCATCATCCGGTTCTGAAGCAGCAAGACAACAAGCAGCCTTTACGGTAGCCGGCGGTGATGCCTACATTAACGGTTTAACCATAGGCACGGGGGGCGGCAGCTTGGATGATTTCTCAGATAATATGGCAATTGGCGTACAAGCACTTTATAATAATACACATGGAATTTATAATTATGCCAGCGGCAATTATACACTTTTTAGTAATACAACGGGATCTGGTAATTATGCCAGCGGCTTGAGAGCGCTTTATAGTAATACAACGGGATCTGATAATTATGCCAGCGGCCATTATGCACTTTATAGTAATACAACGGGACAGGGCAATCATGCCATCGGCGAAAACGCGCTTTATAGTAATACAACGGGAAACAGCAATTATGCCAGTGGCTCAAACGCACTTTATAGTAATACAACGGCAAATTACAATTATGCCAGTGGCATTCTTGCGCTTCGTCTTAATACAACAGGAAGTTACAATTATGCCAGCGGCTTTGCTGCTCTTTATAACAATACAACAGGAAGCAACAATATGGGGTTAGGCTGTCAAGCTCTTTATAGTAATACAACAGGAACTGCCAATCATGCCAGCGGCTACCAAGCTCTTTATAGTAATACAACGGGATCTGGTAATCATGCCAGCGGCTACCAAGCTCTTTATAATAATACAACGGGAGCTGGTAATCATGCCAGCGGCTTTTCTGCTCTTTATAGTAATACAACGGGACAGGGCAATCATGCCAGCGGCGAAAACGCGCTTCATAGTAATACAACGGGAAACATAAATTATGCCAGTGGCTCAAACGCACTTTATAGTAATACAACGGCAAATTACAATTATGCCAGTGGCAATCTTGCACTTTATAAAAATACAACAGGAGGAACTAATTATGCCAGCGGCTTTGCTGCTCTTTATAACAATACAACAGGAAGCAACAATATGGGGTTAGGCTATCAATCTCTTTATTCTAATACTACCGGGGGAAGCAATATAGGTATTGGTTACCAAACCCTTTTATTTAATGTTGTTGGGAATAACAACGTGGCTATCGGTACCAGCGCTCTGCAGAAAAGTAAGAGTGAAAGTAATGTAGCCGTAGGTAGTTCTGCTGCTTTTAATACCACGACAGGAGGTTACAATGTGACCGTGGGGGTAAACTCTTTATACACAAATACCATCGGACAAAACAATACCACTCTCGGATTTGATGCGGGATATAGTTCTACGGGGAGTAATAACACGCTGTTAGGTTTCAGTGCCGGTCAAAATATTTCCTCAGGAGCAAACAATACCACTCTTGGATATCAGGCAGGGTATAACATAACTACAGGTAGCAAAAATATTGCTATTGGAGCTTCTGTTACCGATATGGCAAACAATACCGCCAGTAACCAGTTGAATATAGGCAATGCCATCTTTGGAACGGGAATGACGGGAACTGTTGCCGCTCCTGCGGGAAAAATAGGGATAGGAACAAACGCTCCAAGCACTACCTTGCATGTGCAAAACAGCACCAGTCCTGCTTTTCGGTTAGTGGACGGAACGCAGGCTGCCGGCAATATATTAACTTCGGATGCTAATGGCAATGCATCTTGGCAACCGACTGCAAAATTGGGATTGAATACTTATACGGGCACTTTTACTACTGGCTATACAAATATACCAATTACAACTTCCGCGGCGGCAAGCGACGCTGTTAACGGTAATACCACTTACTTCTATTGTGGTTTAAGCATCACTTTGCCCCCCGGCAAATATTTCGTACAAGGCAAATTTGGATTCTTTGTCCAAACAGGGGTGTTTTACAGTTGGAGGTATGTGGCATGGAGTACCGCCGGTACCGCTACTATAGCAAGATCAACGGTTATAAATGATGGTACTGCCGGTAGTAACCAGAGTGAGTTTTTTGTAGGGGGTGAATATGTAAATCCTTATCCTTATAATGCTGATATTGTAGTAAATAATTCTTGGGTGATAGACCTGACTGCCGCGACAGGTAATACGACTATTTATTTTTATCAACGGGATCAATGGGGATATAAAAGTTCAACAATAACAACACAAACAGCTTGTTGTCAAGACCAATATTCAATACTTGCATTTAAAATGCAATAAATCCGTGGACTCAGTGCCTCCGTAGTAGAAAAAGGGAAATTTACGAAATGTATTGATGAAGGCTAATTAAATACAATAAATATAATTTTTTAATCCATAGCATTATGAATATTTTATTATTTATCATTATCGGGGTTGTTGCTGGTTATGTTGCCGGTAAATTAGTTAAAGGTGGCGGCTTTGGCCTTGTGGTTAACTTATTGGTTGGTATTGTGGGAGGAGTACTGGGCGGATGGCTTTTTCGCTTCTTGGGCATTGGCACCGGCACCGGTATCATTGGTAGTTTGATAAGCGCTATTGTAGGAGCTGTCGCGTTTTTATGGATTCTCTCATTTTTAAAAAAGAAGTAGGACTATCTATAAATTAACTAACCTTTTGTAAGAAAAAATATCTGCCGCAAAGGTACAAAGAAAGAAATGCTCCGTGCACTCTGTGCCTCCGTGGTGGAAAAGAAGAGAAATAAAGAAGAGAAATAACCACAAAGACACAAAGGGCACGAAGGAACAACAATTTATTGTTAAAAACTTTTAATTAACGAAGCAATCCAATCTGCCGGGCAAAAAATTCTTGGAGGTTGCTTGCTTTCAAACAAATGCTTTAATGAAGTTGCCTTGACTTTTTGTAATGCCGCTCCTACGGGGCGTCTGATAAAGGGAAATGGATTATTTCTACCTAAATTCGCTCTTAACGGAGCTTTTCCTTAGCTTCGGAGAAGCGATATCTTGGTAGAAGCGTTGGTTATCACACGCATGGGAGCTCCGTAGGAGCGAAATTATAATCATAGATAAAGGCCATTAATATAAAGATGCTTTTAGATATAAACAACCCTGTGCCTCAGTGGTGGAAAAATGGAAAATATAACCACAAGACACGGAGGGCACGAAGGAAGAAATATGAATATACAACTCATTCAAAGCAAGATATACATCATCAGGGGAATGAAGGTGATGTTTGATTTTGATTTGGCAGAAATGTATGGTATTGAAACCAAGTATTTAAAGCGTTCAGTCCGTGCTAATATCCGACGATTTCCTTCAGATTTCATGTTTGAGATAACGAAGGAAGAATGGCATTCTTTGAGGTTCAATTTTAGCACCTCAAACCAAAGAGGCGGTATCCGCTATCTCCCATTTGCTTTTTCAGAATTGGGAGTGGCCATGTTGAGCAGTGTGTTAAGTTCGGAATTGGCAATCAACATCAACATTGGCATTATGCGTGCTTTTGTAGAAATACGTCAGATGATTGCCAATCGACCTGCAGATAGGATTGAAGAACTTAAAGAATATGTTGAAGAGCTCTTTGCCGACCAGAACGACATTAACGAAGACACCCGCGTGCAGCTGGAACTGATAAACCAAACCTTAGCCGAAATGCAAGCGGGTCATACAAAACCTTATCCACGGCGGAGGATAGGATTTATAAAAGAAGAATAATCTCGTGTCTCTGCGGTAAAAAATATAACCACAAAGACACGGAGGGCACAAAGAAAGAAATGCTTCGTGAACTCAGTGCCTCCGTGGTGGAAAAGAAGAGAAATAACCACAAAGACACAAAGGGCACGAAGGAACAACAATTTATTGTTAAAAACTTGTAATTAACGAAGCAATCCAATCTGCCGGGCAAAAAAATTCTTGGAGAATGCTTGCTTACAAACAAATGCTTTTAATGAAGTTGCCTTGATTTTTTGTAATGCCCGCTCCTACGGGGCGTCTGATAAAGGGAAATGGATTATTTCTACCTAAATTCGCTCTTAACGGAGCTTTTCCTTAGCTTCGGAGAAGCGATATCTTGGTAGAAGTGTGTTGGTTATCACACGCATGGGAGCTCCGTAGGAGCGAAATTATAATCATAGACAAAGGTCAGATGGTTTAATATAAAGATGCTTTTTTATTAGATGTAAACAACCCTGTGCCTCAGTGGTGGAAAAAAATAGTGATACAGGATAAATATTTGACTGAAAATAAAGAAGTAACATAAATAAGTGAAATGTAACTCAGGCGAATTTCTCAGGCAAATTCGTTTATTACTTGCGGATCTACATAAGCTATCATTCTCTAATTTCTTAAAACGAGCATGTTCGTTTATTGTAAACTAAATAAAGTATTACATGCAAATGCTTTATTATAAACTAAAATATAAAAATGAAAAAAAATGTATTGTTTCTTTTTTTGATGTTTGCGGCAGGTTCGCTGTTTGCGCAAGCACCGCTTGCTAAAGGTCAGGCTCAACTAAACGGGGGAGTCGGTTTTCGTCCGATGGAGTTCCCGTATATGTGGGTCTTGATTATCAGGTGCATCCCGATATCAGCGTAGGTGGCGAGTTGTCGTACCGGTCACATTACGATAATGTATATGGCATCCATCATAATTACTCTGTGATAGGAATTTCGGGAAATGGGAATTACCATTTCAACACGCTGCTGAAAATACCGAGAAACTGGGATTCTATGCAGGTCTTAATGTAGGATACTTTATTTGGAATTATTCCGACAAATATGATGGTTCCCATAGTTCGGGGCTCGGTCTGGGCGCTCAGGTAGGTGGACGTTACTATTTCACGGATAAATTTGGAATAAACCTCGAATTTGGTGGTGGAAATGCCTTTTCCGGAGGAAAATTTGGAATAACAATCAAACTATAAAATACAATCTCCATTCAGAATAAATGTGCGGTACCCTGCAGTTTCCAAACAAAAACTGAAAGAAGCAATATGATGTTTTGATGTAATGAAACAAACAAGGTACATTTTTTATCGTAAGGCACATTAAAAATTTGAAAAAGGAAAAATAACTCTTTGCTCTTTGTGTCTTAGTGGTGAATAAATATAACCACGAAGGCACAGAGGGAACAAAGGAAAAAGCTTTATGACGAATTATCATGAAAAATGCGAGACGCAAAATCCGTGCATATTTGTATGATAATTTACTTACGCAGAACAATCTTAGCGATTTTATCGCGCGTGTATAAAACGGGCGATAACTCAATAATTTGAAAATACAGCTACGAATGCTTGTGCAGATACAGCCGATAATAATCCCTATGAGCTTATCCCTGCTTTATCAGCAGGCGCATATACGCTTGAAGCGTCAACGCAATATGCCGGGTTCAGTTGGGGTGCATAAATAATAAACGTTATTGAAACGTGAAATAATAAATGATCATTAGGCTGTACCATGTAACAAACGTTAGTTTTAAATTAGAATTTTAATTACAATTATGCCTTGACTTTGTTTTATCTTAAGTAAATAATTATGTTTGAAATGTCTGTTTGTTTTTTCTTAAAAATGCAGTAAGGATTATTTTGGAACTTGATAATGGAAAATGTGCAGGATTATATGGAGTTGTTATCTCAACGATATTTCCTTTTGAATAATTTGCCTGTTAGTGCTTTGATATTCAATAAAAAAGGTGATTTGATTGAATGCAACCGGCAAGCGTTGGATTTTGTGGGACTGGCAAGTGTTTTGGATTACAACCTGAACAGGCGTATTTATAACAAGAATATAGGTTTGTTTCGTACGTTGATCGTTGATTTGGAAAAGCATGGAACCCTGTCCAATCGGGTTTTGGCACTCCGTTTATTAAAAAGAGAGAGGGTTCAGTCGTTCATTAAATGTTCAGGGATTAAACTTACCGGTGAACCGGATTTGTACCTTTTCCAGTTTGTGGAAGTTTCTGTTTTCCAGGTGTTGATGGATAAAAAAATTCACATTGGTTTGGACAACGAGTTTTTTATTCCCAATAGCAAGAAGGAGGTAACGGAACAGCATCTCGATGATGCGTTGAGTATTATTCAGCAGTCATTTCCCTCACTTTCGCTCAACGAGTCGATCTGTTTTGGTTTGGTGGCTTTAGGATTAACCAGTAAGGAGATAGCAGAAAATATGAATGCATCGCTAAATGCGGTGAATATAAATATTATACGTATTTTGAATAAACTCGGAATGAACAAAAGAAACGAAATTGTAACTAAATTTCGGATAACATTATTAGAAAATCAGGTAACATTATTAGAAAATAATTAATCATAGTTCGGTGCGAGCTATTTTATAAAATCAATTATTCGTATGAAAAAATTCTTTCTTTTATTTATTTTGTTGGTTGCGAATGTAGTTACGTTTGCACAGGTAAAGTACGACCGTCATTGGTCGGTAACCGCGGAAATGGGTGCCAATAAGTTCGATGGTGATGTGTATCAAAAGTACAACGACGTAGTTCCAAATTCAATTTTGAAATTGAGTATGGGTGTTTCAGTCGAAAGGACTCTGACTCCGGTTTGGGGCCTGGGCGCTGAATTGTATTATTTCCCGTATAGCGCAAAGAATGGCGACATCCATTTTTCCGGGAATTTATTCCATTTTAATCCTTATGTAGCCATGAACTTGCTGAATCTCTTTGACTGCCCGTCGGAGCATTGGGGCGTTTGGGGTACTCTTGGTGGTGGTTTGGCTTATTACAATACAACTTTGTACAAGGACGATGTAAAGTTCGACAAAGTGAAAGATGGATGGGCGCTAACGGTTCCGGTAGGATTGATGGTGGAATATAATCTCACCAAATCACTGGCTGTTGGAGCCAAACTCCAGTATCGTTCGCATAATAAGGATAACCTGGAAGGCAGCAACAAAAACTGAGGATAACGGAGGGTATAACTTTAAGGGAGTTACCAATGATTTCCTGTCGATGGGCATGTTCCTTGTTCGCTGGAAAATTGGGGGCAAAAATAACGACCATGTCCGCAACGGAATGCCCATGGCCTTTGATGCTTACGCAATGGCTAAGGAAGCTAAGGCAAAAGCCGATTCGCTCCCTGATAAAATCAATAATATAAAGAAAAAGGTGGACGGGCTTGAGCCACGCGTGGATGAACTGGAACGGACGATTGCCGATGGGCCTGACAATGATGGCGATGGCGTACCCAATTACCGTGATAAAGAACCGAACACCCCGAAAGGAAACATTGTGGATTTCTATGGACGTACCATTCCGGGATTTGATCCCAAAGGGAAAAACGGCGAACCTATCAACCCCAATGATATCAAATACTTCACAAGTGATGGTCCTGATGGCGACAACGATGGTGTGCCGGATAATCGCGACAAGGAACCAAACACACCTAAAAACACACCGGTTGATTTTTGGGGTAGAAGCCTGAGCAAGGATAAAGCCAATGGATTCGGAAGTGTTTATTTCGATTTCGACAAAACGAACCTGGATCAGGAAGCCGAACGCACCATAAAACTTGCGGCACAAAAATTGGACTGATAACCCAATGCTGATGGTGGAAGTACGCGGAT
>Ga0268359_12835_pt1 | contig 17609 bp, 15 predicted proteins | sample BioMet11_FD_194416 | JGI IMG/M metagenome (GOLD analysis project Ga0268359, IMG submission 194416) | Sewage microbial communities from Oakland, California, United States - Biofuel 11 (PacBio Assembly) | ecosystem: Engineered > Wastewater > Sewage > Unclassified | place: USA: California | collected...
AGGCAATGACTTCAGGTGAGATCAATTCATATCTAGTCAGTTCGCTCAGTGATGTGAACATGCGTACAGTTGCAAAATTTGCGACATCTTCCTATTACTTTGCAACATACAAAGGAAATAATGATGTTCTCAGTGAACTGAATAAAGCGATGAATGCATTGAAGACGGACAACCCTTATTACCAGGAGATATTGTATTCTCGTTATCATACTGAATCAACTGAAGAAGAAACAATCATTTCAACTCTCGAAAAAGAATACATTACTAATCATGGTGCAATCAATGTGGTATGTCTATCCGACTGGTATCCAGTCTGTTACCGCGGCAGCTATGATGAATGCAGCGGAGCAGTGATTGCCTTATTGAGAGAAATTGGCAGCCGCACTGGCCTGCAGTTCACCTTCACCAAAGTGGACACGATAAAAGAAGCGCAGGCCTCAATCGAGGATGGCACCTATGATGTGATTGCCGGTTTTCCTTATGATTATGCATGGGCGGCGGACAACCATACGACATTGACTCTGCCATTTGCATCCATGAACATGATGCAGGTCACATCCGGAAGCAGTACAGAAATACTAACTGCTGCGGTCCCGGAAAACTCGTATCAGGAATATTTCACCCGTGAGATCGAAAGCACTGGGTATACATATTACCGCTATCATGACATTTCAGAATGTCTGCAGGCGGTCAAAAGCGGAACAGTGGACTGTGCATTAATTGATGCAATGCAGGCAGAGTATTATCAAAAGCGCTATTCATACCGCGGACTGAAGTATCAGAGCATTGCGGGAGGCAATTTCCAGATTGCTTTAGCTGTAGCGGATACCGCTGATCCAATGCTGCTGTCCATTCTGAATAAATCAATCAGTTCAATAGGATCACAGCAGATCAGTCAGATGTTTGAGGATGCATCCCAAGCGGCTGAGTCCAGATCATTGATTGATCAGGTGTATTCTAATTCACGGTTTGCGGCATGGTTCTTTACCCTGCTGGGATTTATCCTTGCCGCAATTATCAGTTTGATTATCTATGGCCGGCGTATGAAAATAAAGAACCAGCAGATCCAGGAAGCGGTTGCGGCAAAGTCAGATTTCTTATCAAATATGAGCCATGACATGCGTACACCGCTGAATGGAATTATCGGCTATACAAATTTGGCAATGGATGAAGACAATCAGCCGAAGTTTGAAGATGCGGTCATCTTGATGTACTTGATCAAGTTGCCGTATGTTCGTCTGCCTTCACGGATGCCAGTATCCAGCACCATGAGATCCTTCTGCAGCAGAATGATGTCAGCAGATTCTCTGGCGATATCTACTGCCGTATCTACAGAAATGCCAACATCACTGGCACGCATAGCAGCAGCATCATTGATGCCGTCACCCATATAGCCTACATGATGTCCGTTTCTTCTTAAGCAGGATACAACTCTTGCCTTCTGGAGCGGGGACAGTTTAGCGAAGACCTCTGTCTTTTCCACTGCTTGTTCAAATTCCTCTTCACTCATCTTGTCCAGATCTGCCCCAAGCAGGATGTGTTCTGCATGCAGTCCCACTCTTCCGCAGATATATGCGGATACATCTTCATTGTCACCTGTCAGCACCTTGACGCTGACTCCATGAGAATGGAGTGCCTGAATGGCTGGTGCTGCCGTTGCTTTCGGCGGATCCAGAAAAGCAAGATATCCGATCAATGTCATTTCACATTCATCAGCTGCCGAGAACTGTCCGACCGGTGCTGTATCATTCTTCTGTGCGACACCTAAGACACGCATGCCTTCACTGTTGAGCTCATTGACTTTCTTGCGGACAATTGCACGCATATCATCTGTCAAAGGCAGAACATCCTCACCGTATTCAACGTAAGAGGATACTTTCAGCATTTCTTCCATCGCACCTTTAGTGATCAGCTGTGTCTTACCTGTCTGATCACTGACCAGGACACTCATTCTTCTGCGTTCAAAATCAAACGGCACTTCATCTACTTTATGAAATTTTTCGACAATCTCATCGTAGGTGGATCCTGCACTTGTCAGTTTCTTTGTTGCCTCAATGATGGCAACATCCATCAGGTTCTTCAAACCAGTCTGATAATAACTGTTCAAAAAGGCGTGGCGCAGGACACGGTCGTTGGAATTTCCGGTTACATCCAGATGATATTCCAGCACAACTTTGTCCTGAGTCAGAGTTCCTGTCTTATCAGTACACAGCAGATCCATAGAGCCAAGATTCTGGATTGAATTCAGATTCTTGACGATGACTTTCTCATGCGACATCGTAACTGCCCCTTTGGCCAGACATGTCGTCATGATCATCGGCAGCATCTCCGGTGTCAGACCTACCGCAACAGATATCGCAAATAATCCGGCACTGATCCAATTGCCTTTGGTAAAGCCGTTGAGCAGAAAGACGATTGGAACCATGACTGCCATAAAGCGGATCAGCAGCAGAGATACAGAATTGACACCCTTTTCAAAGGATGTCTGCGGACGCTGTTCACTGAGATGACTGTTCAGTTCACCGATCATCGTTGAATCACCGACACCTACAGCGACTGCAGATGCCGTTCCGCTCAATACAGTTGTTCCCATGAACGCCAGATTGCGGCAGTCCAGAACATCTTTCTCCAGAACATTTTCTTCCGGCATTTTCTCTACCGGTGCACTCTCTCCCGTCAAGGCAGCCTGTGAAATAAATAAGTCTCTGGCACTCAGGATGCGCAGATCTGCCGGAATGATATCGCCAGCCGACAGATGGACCAGATCACCGCAGACAATATCTGCGACCGGTATCTCCTGTTTCCCTGTTTCCTGTCTTTCGATGCAGGCGGTAACTTTGATCATTTCGTTCAGTGCATCCGTTGCATTCCCAGATTTTCTTTCCTGAATAAAACGGATGACACCGCTCAGCAGAATAATCAGGGAGATCAAGATCACCGTAAAAGGATTCCGATCTTCCGGAGCCGCGGTGATAATATCCGTAAACGCTGATACACAGGCAATTGCAATCAATACAAACGTAAATGGACTGACAAATGACAGCAAAAACTGCTGCCATGCAGGCTTCTTCGCCTTCTTTGACAGTACATTTCTGCCGTATTTCTCACGATGATCCAAGACCTGGCTCTGATTCAGGCCATGGTCGGTGCAGTCCCACTTCTTCTTTGTGTCTTCTACACTTAAAATAGATGACTTTACAAGATCTTTTTCAATCTCTGCAACACGTTCTTTATTATCTGTCTGTAAATTCTTCTTCATATGCTGCTTCTCCTTTCATAGGAAAGTCAGCAGCTATGCCCACATCATCAAAAAAGACTGCCATGGTTCAGGCTGCTGTATTCCTTGTTACATATGTGGCACATACCGCCTGCTTCCATAGCAATCACCTTCTTTTACAAGTCTCTTTATTATGATGTTCTTTTCCTTCAACTGCAAGCGTAATTTCATACAAAAAAGCTGCCCTGTAAACTGCAGGCAGCTCTTCTGAAATATCTGTTATTTTCCAAATCTCGCCATCAGGCTGGCCATGGCATCATCCATGTTCAGCTCTTTCTTTTCCGGCTTTTTATCCTGTCTTCTGCTCTTATCATACTTCTTCTTGTCATGCGAAGATTTCTGATGTTTCATCGCAGCATCTCTCTGTTCCAGTTTGTCTAATGGGAGCAGAGATAACTGCACTCTGCCGCGGGCTTCATCAATTGCAAAGACCCAGACAGTTACAATATCACCGACTGATACAACTTCAGAAGGATGCTTGATGCGGTTCATGGACATATGTGAGACATGGACCAGTCCGTCTTCATGCAGGCCGATGTCAACGAAGGCACCGAAGTCAACAACGTTTCTGACTGTACCGCTCAGCTGATCACCAGCGTGAAGATCTGTGATATCCAGGACATCGCTCTTCAGCAGAGCTCCATCAAACTGCTCACGATAATCGCGCAGCGGCTGCTTGATTGCTTCTTCAATATCCTTCAAGGTATAGGAATCAACACCTAAGTCCTTGATCTTCTCTTCTGGGAATGCAATGTCAGCCTGTCCTAAAGCAGTGATGTCACATGCCTTCATGATCGACTTGGCAGCTTCATAGGATTCTGGATGGATGCTTGTTTCATCCAGCGGTTCATCCCCACCCTGGATCCGCAGGAAGCCTGCACACTGCTCATACGCCTTGGCACCTAGCTTCTTTACTTTCAGCAGCTGCTTGCGGTTGGTGAAGCGGCCGTTCTCATTGCGGTAGCTGATAATCTCCTTGGCAATGCCTTTATTCAAGCCGGAAATATGTGTTAAAAGATCGATGGAAGCCGTGTTCAAGTCTGCACCTGTACGGTTGACACACTTCATGATGGCTTCATCCAGACGCTGGGTCAGAGCCTTCTGCGGAAGGTCATGCTGATACTGGCCGACACCGATGGACTGCGGATCGATCTTGATCAATTCTGCCAATGGATCAAGCAGTCTTCTGCCGATGGATACAGCAGACCGTTCTTCAACTGCCATATCAGGGAACTCTTCACGTGCTTCTTCCTGTGCAGACCATACAGACGCACCTGCTTCAGAAACAATTGCATACTGTACATCCAGATGGTTGTCATGGATAAGCTCTGCACATAACTTCTCGGATTCACGGGAAGCAGTGCCATTGCCAATGGCAATGATCTGTACGCCGTACTTCTGGATCAAAGATAATACTTTCTTTTTCGCAGTTTCAATAGCAGCTTCATCCGCCTTGCCGCGGAATGGGAAGACCTTATCAACCGTCAGCATCTTTCCGGTAGAGTCAATCACTGCTAACTTGCATCCATTGTAGAAGCCAGGGTCAAAACCTAAAACGATTCTTCCCTTCAGCGGTGCCTGCAGCAGCAGCTTCTCCAGGTTCATTGAGAAGATCTCAATAGACTTAGTCTGTGCTCTCTCACTTAATTCAGAACGAATCTCACGTTCAATCGATGGGAACAGCAGTCTCTGGCAGCCATCATCACTTGCCTCTTTCAGCTGAGCTTCCACAATCGTATTCTTCTGATGGGTCAGATTGTTCAAGGCATCACTCATCAGCTTCTCTTCATCAAAGACAAAGGAAACTGTGATGACCTTTTCTTTTTCCGCACGGTCAATTGCCATGATCCTGTGATCGGCCAGCTGAGAGATCTTTTCAGATCTGTCATAGTACATTTCATAGACATGGTTCTCATCCTTGGCATCCTTCTTAATTGCTGTCTTCAGGACACCAGCCTTCATGATGACATCCTTGAATGCCCATCTCTGCTTTGCATTGTCTGATACTGCTTCAGCAATAATATCCTTGGCACCCTGAATGGCATCTGCCGCTGTTTTGACTTCTTCCGTCACATACTTTGCAGCTTCCTCTTCCAAAGAACCATTTTCCGGCAATGCCAGCATCCAGTCAGCCAGCGGCTGCAGGCCAAGCTTGATTGCTGTAGCAGCTCTGGTCTTTTTCTTCTGTGCATATGGGCGGTAGATATCCTCTACCTGTGACAGCTTCTCTGCTTCATTGACAGACTTTCTGATTTCATCGGTCAGCTTTCCCTGTTCTTCAATCAGCTTCAGGACATTCTCTTTTCTTTCCTTCAGCTTTAACTGATAGTCATATTGTTTCTGGATATAAAGGATCTGTTCTTCATCCAGTCCCTTTGTCTGTTCCTTACGGTAACGGGCAATAAACGGGACCGTATTTCCCTCCTCCAGCATAGACAGCGTATTCTGCACCTGACTGAGAGTGATCTTCAGTTCAGCAGCAATCGCCTTGATAATTTCTTCATTCATGATCTTTTTGACTCCTTTCAAGCTACTCTATTTTACCATGTCCCTATAAATAGTCATCTCTTGACATTTTTCAGTCTTTCAAAAGTGTTTTTCCAGCATTTACTCACATTGTTGACCAGCGGTCAAATATCATATATTCTAACAGTAGCAAGATCAGAATATTCTTCTGACCCAAGGAGGGGATATTATGCAGGCTATTATCAGCACCGTCATTACAGTCATCGTAATTCTTATTGTCATTTCGCTGTTTGTCTCAATGATCAACATTGTTCCGCAGGAACATGCCTATGTCATTGAAAAACTGGGTAAATACAGTGCGACATGGAATGCCGGCTTCCATCTGAAGATGCCGATCATTGAACGTGTCTCCAGAAAAGTATTATTAAAGGAACAGGTCGCAGACTTCGCACCGCAGCCAGTTATTACAAAGGATAACGTTACGATGATGATCGATTCTGTCGTCTACTTCAAAGTCATGAATCCGCATGATTATGCCTATGGCGTCGAGAATCCAATCATGGCCATGGAAAATCTGACCGCAACAACGCTGCGCAACATCATTGGTGATATGGAACTGGATACAACACTGACATCCCGTGAGACCATCAATGAACAGATGCTGCAGATCATCGACCTGGCAACTGATCCATGGGGCATCAAGGTCACCAGAGTTGAGCTCAAGAACATTCAGCCGCCTACTGCAATCCGTGAAGCAATGGAGAAGCAGATGAAGGCTGAGCGTGAAAAGAGAGCTGTTATTTTGACCGCTGAAGGTGAAAAGCAGGCAATGATCCTGAAGGCTGAAGGTGACAAGGAATCCAAGGTCCTGGAAGCAGAAGCTAACAAGCAGGCTACCATTCTTGCTGCAGAAGCTGAAAAGGAAAAGCGCATCCAGGAAGCTGAGGGTCAGGCTGATGCCATTATGAAGGTCCAGCAGGCTACTGCCGACGGCTTAAAGGCAATCAAGGATGCCAATGCAGATGACGCTGTTATTAAGCTCAAGAGCCTGGAGGCATTCGCTGCCGCTGCAAATGGACAGGCTACCAAGATCATCATTCCATCAGAAATTCAGAGTGTAGCAGGATTGGCAAAAGGTATTGTAGAATCCGTTAAGGAGTGACCTTATGGATATTGTGATATTTATTATCTTCATGGTCGTGCTGACGATTGTGATTGTCATACTGAGCTCACACTCAACACGTCTTACTGCCGGTATGAACAATCCGCCTTCACCGATCATCGAGAAGTCGCACACATGGCACGAACCTTCTGGTGAATACGGAGAAAACCACGCAGATATCGTAGATGATCACGTTGTTGCTCATCCGCAGCCGGAGATTGGCTATATTGTGCTGAACGGCATCAAAAGAAAATTAGAAGACTGTAAATGGCTGTAAGGGCTTTCGGGAAACCGAAAGCTTTTTTGATTTGAATATGGTCAAAAAAAAAGCGACACATCCATGTATTTTGTATTTTGACGGATATATGAGCATAACGTATAATTGCCCCGAAAGCAGTGTTTCCAGCTGCTGAAGAGGGGTATATCCATGAAGAATAAATTTGGCATTAAAGAAGTAGTTGCAGCCGGTATTGGAACCGCACTGTTCATCGTTCTCACAGAGGTACAGATTCCAGTTGGAATCCCGAATACGTATCTCCAGCCTCGTATGGCAATCCTTGCGTTCATGTCAGCAGTTTACGGACCAATTGTCGGCACCATCATCGGTCTGGTCGGACACGTTCTGGGCGATTGCCATCTTCTATGGCAGTGTCTGGTGGAGCTGGGTCTTCCCAGAAGCAGTCGTTGCCATTCTGATCGGCATGTTCTATCACAAGTATGCAGTTCAGCAGGGAGGTTTTGACAAGAAGCAGATAATCACATTCAACATCATGCAGGTTGTCGGCAACGCCATTGCCTGGATTGTTGTCGCTCCAGTTCTCGATATCTTAGTCTATGCAGAACCAGCCAACAAAGTATTCATGCAGGGTGCCTTCGCATTCTTAGGCAACATCATTATCATCGGTGTTCTCGGCACAATCCTGTTAGCAGGTTATTCTAAACTCGGTGGAAATCTTCCAGTCTTTCCAAAGAAGACTAATCGATTGTTATGACGCAGAATCCCGCCAAAGAAAATAACGGGCAGAAAAACATTGTTCCAGCAATTGAGTTCAATCATTTTACGTTTCGTTATCGCTCACAGAAGGAACCATCCCTTCAAGACATCAACTTGAAGATCATGCCGGGCGAAAAAGTCCTGATCATAGGACCTTCCGGTTCCGGCAAGTCAACGCTGGCTAACTGTATCAATGGACTCATTCCATGTTCCTATCCAGGTGAGATCTCAGGCACCTGCAGAGTAGAAGGAGAAGATCCCGGCCAAGTCGGGATTTTTGGCATGTCCAAAAAGGTCGGCACTGTCTTACAGGATACCGATGGTCAGTTCATTGGCTTGACCGTCGCAGAAGATCTAGCCTTTGCATTGGAGAATGATACAGTTCCGCAGCCGCAGATGCACCAGCGTGTCAATGAAGTCGCTGAAACAGTCGATCTTGCCCGTCTGCTGCATCATGCGCCAGGTGAGTTGTCCGGCGGACAGAAACAGCGTGTCTCCATGGGTGGTGTCCTGATTGATAACGTTGATATTCTGCTGTTTGATGAACCGTTAGCGAACCTTGATCCAGCGACCGGCAAGAAAACAATTGCCTTGATCGATGAGATCAGCAAAGACAAGAATGTGACTGTCATCATCATTGAGCACCGTCTGGAAGATGTCCTGTACCGTGATGTGGACCGCATCATCGTCATTGGCGATGGAAAGGTCTCTGCAGACGAAAGACCGGATGACCTGCTGGCAGGTGATCTGCTGGCCAGATCCGGTATCCGTGAGCCATTGTATCTGGCTGCCATCCGTCATGCAGGATGCACCATCCAGAGCATGGATCATCCGCAGCATATTGCCACCATGAACCTTGAACCATATAAAGAAAAAGTTCGGAAATGGTTCTTCGCTGAACCGCAGAATCACTCCGCTAACAGCAATCCAACTGTTTTAGAGATCAAGGATCTGTCCTTCTCCTATCTGGAGAATGAACCTGTCCTTTCCCATATTTCCTTTGCGGTCAAGCAGGGAGAAATGCTCAGCATCGTCGGTAAGAACGGTGCCGGCAAATCCACCCTTGCCTCTTTGATCTGCGGTTTCAACACACCGGACAGCGGCACCATTGAGCTGGACGGCAGCGACATCGCACCATTGTCCGTAAAGCAGCGCGGTGAAAAGATCGGCCTGGTCATGCAGAATCCAAACCAAATGATCAGCAAGCCGATGATCTTTGATGAAGTAGCTTTAGGCCTGTCCGTACGCAATGTGCCGGCAGAAGAGGTCCAGCAGAGAGTCAATGAAACATTGAAGATCTGCGGTCTGTATCCTTACCGCAACTGGCCGGTATCCGCTTTGAGCTTCGGTCAGAAAAAACGTGTCACAATTGCATCCATCTTAGTCATGAAGCCGGAGATCATTCTTCTGGATGAACCGACAGCCGGACAGGATTACTACCACTATACTGAATTCATGGAGTTCTTGAAGAAGCTCAATGAAGAGACAGGCATTACCGTCATCATGATTACGCATGACATGCATCTGATGCTGGAATACACCAACCGCGCGGTTGTCATCTGTGACGGACAGATGATCTGTGATGACACCCCTGCTGCAGTATTGTGCAGTGAAGAGATCACGGAACGTGCCTACCTGAAAGAAACATCGCTGTTTGATCTTGCAGTGAAATGCGGGATTGATGATCCAGCAGAGTTTGCCCAGAGATTCATCTCCTATGAACGGAAGATGAAGGACAGGGAGACAGCTCATGAATAAACGGAAAATGCTCTCCTATGTTGAAAAGAATACCTGGATCCATGAACTGAGCGGTGTCACAAAACTGATCTTCTTTATTCTCTGGTGCCTGACAAGTGCATTGACCTATGACACCCGTGTCTTATTAGCAATGATCGTCATCATCGCAGCAGTCTTTGTATTCTCAAAGACTGAATGGAAGCAGGTATCTACCGTCTTCAAGGCTGTCATGTTCTTTATGATCCTGAACGTTGTCTTCATCTTCCTCTTTTCTCCATATCAGGGATGTGAGATCTATGGATCAAAAACAGTCCTGTTCCATATTGCCGGTGACTATGATGTCACTTCTGAACAGCTCTTCTATCTGTTCAACGTCGTGATCAAATACTTTACCATCATCCCATCTGTATTCATGTTCCTGGTCACTACTGATCCAAGTGAATTTGCCGCTTCGATGAACATGATCGGCATCAGTTATAAGTTTGCCTATTCCATTGCCATTGCCCTGCGTTATGTTCCCGATGTTCAGGAAGATTACCACCGCATCAAGAATGCACAGGAAGCGCGCGGCATTGAAATGAGCTCAAAGCAAAGCTGAGTGACCGCATCAAGAATATTTCAGCGATCATCTTCCCGCTGCTTTTCTCAAGCATGCAGCGCATTGATGTTGTCAGCCGAGCTATGGAGTTAAGAGGCTTCGGCAAGCATAAGAAACGCACCTGGTATTCCGCACGTCCTCTGCATGCCATTGACTATCTGGTCATTCTCTTCTCTGTCTTATTCCTGATCTTGTCGCTCTACATTACATGGAAGAACGGCAGCCGTTTCTACAACCCATTCATGCATGCATAAGAAAGGACACTGCTTTCAAATAAGCAATGTCCTCTTTTTTTTATGCATTTGGCTTTAAGATTGGAATATATTGATACAGTGCTTTTGCAATACCGTCGTGATCATTGTCATCTGTGATGACATCTGCCATATCCTTGACTGGCTGCTGAGCATTTCCCATTGCCACACCAACACCGGCATACCTCAGCATGGAGATATCATTCTCTGCATCACCGAAAGCAATGCATTCCTCCGGCTTGATGCCGACTTTTGCCATTGCCGTTTCCAGTGCTTTTCCTTTATCAATGCCTAAAGCAGTGAATTCATAGTAGAAATTTGCTGTGAACATCATTGACAGCTTTCCTTCAAATGGAGCTGCCATTTCCTTATAGTGCGCCTGCAGATAATCACTGTCTGCAGCAGTCAGGATCTTATTGACGGGGAAGCTGGTGAACTCTGCCAAGTTCTCTGTTTCCATCAGACGATATCCATTCATTCTGGATTCATATTCAATGACATTGAATTCCCTGTCACCGTCATGGATCATGCAGTTGTATACATCTTCCACGACCATATGCGAACCATGTGTAATGATCGGCCTGACATCGAACTTCTTCATATGTTCCAGAACTGCTCTGGATAATTCCGGCGCAATTGTAACATCCACGTAGACATCACCTGTACTGCAGTCAACAACACGGGCGCCGTTATAGCAGACAAACAGTCCATGGTTTGTACGCATGTCCAATTGATCGCCATATTTGAAAATGCCGCGGGATGGTCGTCCGGAAGCGATGACCAGACGGATGCCGTATGTCTCCGCCTTCATCAGCACACGTCTTGTCTCTGGCGTGATCTCCTTGTTGTGATTGGTCAGTGTACCATCAATATCCAATAGAATTGCCTTGATTGCCATGTCTGTTCCCCCCATTATCGATACTGCATATAGAGATATGCCAGTCCTACACACCACAAGATGGTAAAGAACGGCACAAAAACTCTGAATTTCAAATGCTTGGTCTTATGATGAAATAAATACATCCCGCAGATGCTGCCGATACCGCCGCCAATCACTGACATCATGATCAGCGTGCTTTCCGGAATCCGCCATTGATGTGCTTCTGCTTTCTTCTTATCCATTCCATACAGGATGAATGCCGCCGCATTTGCAATACATAAGTAAATCAGGATGATCTTCCACATTGTCATTTGGATATTTTAACACACTGTTATTCATTTGGAGAGATATCCCAATGGCAAACTTACCGATTCAGCAGAAATTTAACATCATGGATCAGTTCTTCACTGAAACCGTCCAATTCATCAAAACTGATTGCTCCATCTTGAATCAGTTCAGCAATCTGGAAACCCATTTCATTTTTGCTCAGCATCAGCTGAACACCAGGCTTTTTCTTATCCCTATGCAGACGTTTATCCAGTGCCCAGAACTTTTCAGATGGATGCATGTCTCCAGTCAGGAGTTTGACATATTCCTGATTCAAACGTTCCATATAATTTTCCTGCCATCCACCAATTCTGCTTTGAAACAATTTCCAATCACTTTTTGAATATTCCATTCGAACTTCATGCCTCTCAATCTTTCACGATTACAGCCTGGCTGCCATGTCCATTTGTCAGATCCTTGGTCACAACGATTTCTGTATGGATCCGTTCTCTCAATTCTTCCACATGCGATATGATTCCGACCAGTCTGTCATTACCGGATAAGGATGTTAATGTGCTGACTGCCAGATCTAATGTATCGTGGTCAAGAGTGCCGAAACCTTCATCAATATACATCGAATCAATCTGCACACCTCCTGCTTCCGCCTGAATTTCATCTGACATGCCTAATGCCAGCGACAGAGAGGCCAGGAATGATTCACCGCCGGACAGGGATTTCACAGAACGTTCTGTACCGTTGTAGTGGTCGACAACATTCAGATCCAATGCTACGTGTGACTGCCGGTTCTCATCATTCTTCTGGCGGATCAGTTCATATTGTCCATTCGACATATGAGAGTAGCGTACATTGGCATATCTCAGGATGCGGTCAAAGTATGCCATCTGCACATATTCCTGCAGATTGACTCTGCTCATGCCGCTGAGTGTTCCATTAGCGGTATCAGACAGATTCTTCATCATCTGGTATTTCTCTTTGAGTGGTCCCAGTTTCTTAACCTCTTTCTGAATCGTATTCAGAGAGTTCTGATTTGACTGTATGCGTCCATGGATCTGACTGCATGTATTCTGCAGCTGGATCTGCTGCATGCGGGCCGTCTGCAGTGCTTCCTGCTCCTGATTCAGATCAATCTGTACTGACAAATTATGAACTGTCTTCTCCAGTTCTTTCTTGGAGCTTTCAGCCGTATCATATGCGCGCATGTCAGACTGCATCTTTCTTTCTAAATCTGCATACTGCTGTTCACGCTCTGCAATGATCTTCTTCTGTTTTCTGACTTCCTGCTGTGCTTCCGATAAGTCACTGTATGCAAGCTGTTTTGCGGTATCGGTGATGATCTGCTGCATACTTTCTATCTGTGCTGTCAAAGTTGAGGAAGTGAGCCTGCGGTTTTCCTGTGCATTCTTTTCTTTCGTCAGAAGAGCGTGTGCTTCCGGAATGGACTGACTGAGGGATTTGAAACGGTCTACCATTTTTCGGTTTTGAGCAATCTCTGTCTTCAGATTTTCATCTTTTTGTTTTGCCTGATTTGAAACAGACAACAGTTCTTCATAGAAATGTGTATCTGGCTCAGAGGCATCCATCTCTGCTTCTTCCGCGCTGTTCTGCAGATTCTGCAGGGCATCCTTCAGCTGAGTATTCTTTTCTCTTGCCTCACCGACTGCATCCTGCCAGTTCTTTTCAGATAGTTTTGCCTGTTTCTCTGCCTGGTTGACTTCATCTTCAGAAGGCGTCGTATGTGGAAGACTGGCTGGAGAAGGATGTTCCAGACTGCCGCAGACAGGACACCGCTCGCCATCCTTCAGCGAAGCAGCTAAAATCCCTGCCTGCTCATTGAGGAACAGCATGCGCTTTTCTTCATACACATGATGATCTGCTTCATACTGCTTCTGCAGCTTCAGGGCAGCCTCACCTGCTTCTTGATGATCCTTTTCTGCTGACCGATACTGACGCCAGCTCGCGGAGATTTTTTTTAATAAGGCAATCTGCTGCGAGACCTTCATCTGTTCTGTTGCCAGTACTGTCTGTTCCTGCACCGCTTTCTGCAGAGATGCCAGTTCTGCTTCATCTTTGGCAATCTGCTGGGTCAGCCTGATGAGTTCCGTATCATTCTTTTCCAGTTCCGCTTTCAGATCAGATGCTTCTTTTTTCTTGGTGGCAAGTTCATTTTTCTGATGATTCAGTTCTGTATATTTCGGCAGTGTCTTTTCCAGTTCGGCTGCCTTGATCTTCAGCTGACTGATGTTTTCTTTTTCATTGCCGGCTTCCAATGCCTGGAATGTTTTTTGTGATGTCTCTGCTGCTTCTTTTAAAACAGGCAGCTTTTCTTCTGCATCTTTCAGCTGATTTCTTACTTTTTCTGCTTCGGCTGCCTTAGCAATCTTCTGGTTGAGCTGTTCAATCTGCTGATTGATCTCACGCAGATGTCTGGAGGCCTCCTGATAGGATTGATCATCCTGGCTGATGAGAGCTGTCAGCACCTGCACGGCATCCTCACTGCTGACATCTTTACCGGCATCCTTCAATACCTGCAGTTCTTCGTGATGTTCTTCTGTCTGCACCGCATTGACCGCAAAGGAGATCTTCTCTCTGCCAGCTTCAACACTGCCGGAAAGTTCTTTTGTCATTTCCTGCAGACGCTGTGAAAGGAACCCATAGTTCTCGGTATGGAACAGTTTCTCAAACAGTTCTCCGCGTTCTTTGGTATCCGCATTCAAGATCTTCTGAAAGGAGCCCTGGGCAATCATTGCAATCTGTGAGAACTGATCTTTATCAATGCCAAGAAGTTCTTCCACAGCCTTGGTGACCTGCGTGCTCTTTTCAACAGTGTGCCCATCCGGATAAGTCAATTCCGCATACGCTGCCTTCTTGGTCTGCTTGACAGTCCCATTCTTCAGGTGATGCAGATAGCTGTAATCAGGATTTCTGGCAATGCGATACGTCTTGCCACGATATTGGAAATCAAGCTGTACATATGTTTCTGTATCATCTTCCGCGTATTCGCTCCGCAGCATCTTTGGATCTCTTTCATTCCCGGAAGCTCTTCCATACAGCGCAAAAATAATGGCATCGAAGATGGTCGTCTTGCCGGCTCCGGTATCACCTGTAATCAAATAGAGGCCATTCTCGCCAAGCTCTTCCAGATTTAAAACTGTTTCATCTGCGTATGGTCCGAAGGCAGACATGACTAAACGGAGCGGTCTCATTGTTCGTCCTCCCATACCTGATGGATCAGTTCTTCCATCAATTTCATCTGTGCATCGTTCAGCGGCGCATGGGTGCGTTCTTCATAGAAGGTAGAGAAGATCTCCATCGGTGATCTCGTCATATCTTCTTCACTGACTTCAATGACAGAGGCATTCTGTGTCCGCCGGTTGTCATAATCCAGCTTCATGATATTTGGATAGATGGTGCGCAGATCACGCACGGCGTCCGGTACATCCTCTTCATCTGTCAGTGTTACATGCATGTAGTCTTCTGACTTGTCTGCCCGCATCAGATCATTGAACTTTCCTTTGATTTCCTTCATCTCATGAAGTGGATGCAGAGGAACATAGGTGATCTGAATATTTCCCTTTTCTCTGAATTCAACAATCGGAACATGCTTGATCTGACTGGCTTCTGAAAAGGAATACTTCAGCGGTGTGCCGCTGTATATCATTGTATCCCGGGACACTTTCTGCGGACGGTGGATATGGCCGAGACATACATAGTCATAGGCATCATAAACAGAACCGGACACCTGGTCCAGCCCGCCAACAATCAATTCTTCAGAACCGTTTTCATCGACCTGTACACCTGTAACGAACTGGTGAGAGAGAATGACATTGCGCACAGAAGGATCTACCGGATCAGATGCCAGTGCTTTCTGCACGGCTTCCGTATAGTCTCCTGCCTTATCCGCTTCTTCTTCAATATAGCGATTGACTGTAATTGGCCTGATGAATGGAAGCAGGTGGAAAACAATCTTTCCATATGCATCCTTCATTTCATAGGAAGGAACGGTTCCTTTATATGTGCCGGCAATATGGATATGCATGTTTTCGAATAACGATGATCCATAGCTGAGACGGTCGCTGTTATCATGATTGCCGGCAATCATGAATACTTCATACAGTCCCTTCACAAGTTCATTTAAGAACCAATCCAGCAGATTGACTGCTTCAACCGATGGAACAGCGCGGTCATAGATATCACCTGCCATCATGACTGCCTGTACTTCATTGTCTTTTAAAATACTGAGCACTTCTTCCAGGATGTGCCTCTGTTCTTCAATCATTGAAAAACCATTGACTGACTTGCCTAGATGAAGGTCTGCTAAATGTGCTGTTTTCATGATTTTATTTTACTACGTCCTTCATTGTTTATGAAAACTCTCGAAGGAATTTCGAGAGCTTACTTTGCGATACGGAATGTATTCTTCTGTCTCTTTGCTACATACATTACGGCATCAATGCGTTTCAATATATCATCAATGCGCTGATCCTCCGGATTGAATCTGCCAGCGCCAATCGAGACAGTGACGGAAGTATACTGTTTTGTCTCAGGATCCATATATTTTTCACAGCGGACTGCTTCATTCACCTTCGCTACAACCTTATTGATATTTGCGTCAGAGACGCCCTGCCAGACAATGATGAATTCATCGCCGCCCCAGCGGATCAGACAGTCACGGCTGCGGATAACAGAAGAGACATTCTCGACAACACCTTTCAATACCTCATCTCCAAAGGCATGTCCATAGGTATCATTGAACTGTTTGAAATTATCGATGTCAAAGATGCCGATCAGGATATTTGCTGTTCCTTGATGATATTCCTTCAGCAGCTGGTTGAGGAGCCTTGTCCCATAGACACGGCTGGAAGCATTGGTCAAAGCATCATAGTCCACTTTGATCTGAAGCGTATCTGCTGTCATTGCCGAGAGCTTCCTCTGTTTGCCTGCATACAGCACCAAAACAAGCAGACCGCTGATTGAGATGACATATCCTGCCGTGATCAAAGAACGGTAGGCAACACTGCCCATGATGCCTGATCCATTGACCGCATTGTAGTAAATGCCGCAGCATACGATCCAGTTATAGTCAGGATAGAGCTTCGCATATGTCAGTTTCTTTGATATCTTATCTGAGTTCAGCTCCTTGAAATAGTAGCTGTACAGGATCTCACCGTTCTCCTTGATGCCCTGCAGTTCCGTCAGATACGGTGTATCTCCTTTGGCATCCTTGGTATTAGTGGAAAGGTATGTTCCTTCGGTGTCTTTGAGGTTGGCATGGATCACCCGGATGCCATAGTCATCTCCACCGTCATAGTTCAATACTTCATTGATCCAGATATATCCATCATCCTCAAAGCTGTATTGATAGACCTCTTCCCGGAATTCATCGGTCACTTTCTTTTTCACATCAGCAGCAGTGTACGAAATCCCGGACGCCTTGAAATCAGCTTCCGCTTCTTTTTTCTTTTCGGAAATATTTACAATCGCATTATTAACAGTATCCTTCAGAAACTTTTCTTCAAACTGAATGCTTTTCTTATATGCGTTCAGTGAGAATACAATCTGTACAACAGTTGTCAGCGTTAAAAGAACAATGCATAAAACGATTGCCGTTTTAAAAGGTAGATCATTTTTCTGCTTCCCCATAAATATTCATACCCCATATGAATTTGATTAAGCTCATTATACCATTCGTTCTTCTGTTGAATGTGACGGGATTATGTGAATTGAATCATTGATTCACTGACGTATCTTTTGATATAATGCGTCAGTGACGCGAGGAATCTATGAGTATATTGACTGTTGAAAAATTAAATCAGAGCTTTGGCGACCGGGAGATCTTGAAAGATGTTTCCTTCCGCATGAACCGTGGAGAACATATTGGACTTGTCGGTGCCAACGGAGAGGGAAAGTCGACTTTCTTATCCATTGTGACAGGGGAAACTGATTCCGGATGAAGAAA
>Ga0268359_10849_pt1 | contig 17583 bp, 15 predicted proteins | sample BioMet11_FD_194416 | JGI IMG/M metagenome (GOLD analysis project Ga0268359, IMG submission 194416) | Sewage microbial communities from Oakland, California, United States - Biofuel 11 (PacBio Assembly) | ecosystem: Engineered > Wastewater > Sewage > Unclassified | place: USA: California | collected...
AGTTTCAATTCTGTCAAAGCAACCCATATCTATAATGACCGGCGCAATTTGCTTTAACATAGATACTTTTGGCACATACTTGCCGGAAGACTGCCACATATCCCTGTAAACCAGGGAGAACTTTATTTCTCTAGCCATATTATTAATCTTTAATTATCTCGACAGATATTCCGCCGAGACCGAATGGCAAATTTAGGAAAAAGGATTGTACTTTGCTAAAAAGGAATTATATTTGCAGCCCAATTCGGCGGAAGCGGCAGCAATGCGCTGAGGCTGATTATATGGTGAGAATAGCTCAGTTGGCTAGAGCATCGGTTTGTGGCACCGAGGGTCGTGGGTTCGAGCCCCATTTCTCACCCGCGCAAAAAAATGCCGACAAAGAACTTGCCGGCGTTTTTTTATATTTTGCCGCACAAAGTGAGGTAAAGCCTTCGGCTTAAAATCATTAACTTTGCGGCATCTTTTACAATGAACATCGCAATTATAAAATAGCCTTTGAACTTATGGAACGGATTTCACGCGCAGAAATAGAGAGGCGTATGCGGAGTCATATCTTGATTCTGGATGGAGCTATGGGCACAATGATTCAGCGCCGAAAGCTGTCGAGAGACGGCAATATGGACATATTGAACCTTCTTAATCCCGATGGTATCATGCAGATACACAGGGATTATATTGCCGCAGGCGCTGAAATCATAACAACCAATACATTCAGCAGCACCGGTATTTCTCAAAAGGAATACGGAACCGCAGACAAGGTTTATGAACTCAACAAATGCGGGGCACAAATTGCCATGCAAGCGGCAGAAGAGGCAGGTAACTGCAAGTCCGGAGATTCTGCACGCCGCGTAATTGTTGCAGGTTCAATTGGTCCGACAATAAAATCATTATCCCTTTCCCCGGATGTCACCAAACCGGAATACCGCAACATCTCATTTGATGAGATGGCGGCTGCGTTCAGGGAACAAGCTGAAGGTCTGATAGACGGAGGAGTTGATGTTTTGTTGCTGGAATCCTGCTATGACGGACTCAACGCAGAGGCGGCTCTCTATGCAATCCATCAGGCTCAAGAGGAAAAGGGTACGGATATTCCCGTAATGGTCTCAGCCACAATCAATGATAAGACAGGACGTCTGCTGACGGGACAAAAAACCGAAGCATTTTTTACGGCAATCTCACACTATAAATTGTTAACCTTTGGTCTTAACTGTTCCTTTGGCGCAAAAGATTTGATGCCGTTTGTGGAGGAGCTTAGCAAGTTTTGCAATAACTTTTATCAGAATGGGAATAGCAGATATCAGAATGAGAATGGCAGAGAGGACATTACCCGCTATAAGGGCTGTGGTATAAGTATTTACCCTAATGCGGGACTGCCCAATGAGATGGGAGAGTATGATGAAACCCCCGAGTATACTGCGGCATGTATAAAAGAAGTTGCAGCCAAAGGTTGCATAAATATTGCGGGCGGATGCTGCGGTACAACACCTGAACATATCCGTGCAATTGCCAATTCCTTAAGAGATTGCAAGCCAAGAGAAATTTTTTCTTGTAGTGAAGTTATAACTTCGGAGATTAAAGGCGTGGGAGACGTGATAGAAAAGAAGGAAAAATCCGTCCGGAGCCCAAATGAAAATTTATATGTCAGCGGTCTTGAGAATTTACTAATAAACAGAGAGATAAACAATTTCATCAATATAGGCGAGAGGACAAACGTTGCGGGCAGCGCAAAGTTTGCAAAGCTGGTAGGGGAGCAAAATTGGAGCGAGGCGGCAAAGATTGCGGTAAAGCAAATTGAGGATGGAGCAACTGTGATTGACATCAATACGGATGATACAATGCTCAATGGTAGTGAGCTTATGCAGAGCTTTTTACGCTACATTGCAGGCGAGCCGGAGATTGCAAAAGTGCCGCTGATGATTGACTCTTCAAACTGGGATACCATTCTTGCCGGTGTGAAAAATTGCAGCGGGAAAAGTATTGTCAACTCTATAAGTTTGAAAGACGGTGAGGAGGAATTTGTGCACCGTGCAACTGAACTTTTCTATCTTGGCGCGGCTGTGATTGTAATGGCTTTTGATGAAGAGGGACAGGCACTTACGTATGAACGCAAAATACAGATTTGCCGGAGGGCTTATGATATTTTAACCCGGCGCGTAGGTTTTGCTCCAAGCGATATAATTTTTGATTGCAACATTTTGACCATTGCAACGGGAATACCGGAGCATGATAATTATGCTGTTGATTTTATACGGGCGGTACGTTGGATTAAAGAGAACTTGCCGGGTGCAAAGACTTCCGGCGGCGTTTCAAATTTGTCTTTTGCATTCCGAGGAAACAACAAAGTGCGTGAGGCAATGCACTCCGTATTTTTATATCACGCCATTGCTGCCGGTCTGGATATGGCTATTGTAAATCCCTCCATGTTACAGGTTTATGATGATATAGAACCCGATTTACTCTCTTGCGTGGAGGCAGTTGTGATGAATGATTCTTCTAAGCTCCCGATAGTTTCCGGCTCTGCTTCCGCTTCATCACGTACGCCGACTGAATTGCTTGTGGAGCTTGCTACAAAAATCAAAGAGGAGGAGCTTGCCGCAAAACATGCTGCTTTGGGCTTGCAAGGTTCTAAGGATGCCGCTGTGCCCGGCGAGCGTATGGAGCGCAGTGACTTTAATCGAGTAGGCATCACCAAATCAGCAGAGCTTGAGGATATTGCAGCAATTTTAAAGCACAACCTAATCAAGGGAGATTTTACGGGTATTGAAGACATATTGACGCAGGCACTAAAAGAAATTTCTTCTCCGGTTTCTCTGATTGAGGGTCCGCTGATGAGCGGAATGGAAGCTGTAGGGAAAATGTTTGGAGAGGGAAAAATGTTTCTTCCACAGGTGATTAAGAGTGCCCGCGTTATGCAAGCCGCCGTGAATTTTTTGCAGCCGTTTATTGAAAAATATAATAATCAAGAGCAGGCGGCAAATCATGACTTGCCCCAAAATGCGGTTGAAGGTATGGATTGTGAATCAGTTGAATACAGAAGCAGTACGTCATCTGTCGAGAATAAAAATATTTTGTCTCAGCCTGTAATTGTGCTGGCGACTGCAAAGGGTGATATTCATGATATTGGTAAAAATATTGTTTCAATTATTTTGACATGCAATAATTTTAAGGTGATTGATCTTGGGGTAATGGTTGATAATCAGAAAATTGTAGATGAAGCAATAAAAAATAGAGCTGATTTGATAGGGGTGAGCGGATTGATTACTCCGTCTCTAAAACAGATGGAAAATCTTGCCGCGCTGTTGGAGGAGAACAAGGGGAGAATGCGTAAAGAGTTGGGATATCTGATTCCGCTTGCGGTTGGCGGCGCCACTACTTCTGCAGTTCACACTGCAGTTAATATTGCCCCATTATACAGTGGTACAGTTGTTTATGGCGGAGACGCTTCAAAGGCCGCAGTTGTTTACAAGAAACTTGTCAACGATTTTGGAGGGCATGCCCGCGTGTTTGCAAATTTGTCCTCTGCTGCGGGAGTTATGCAATGAGTCCGTAGCCAATTCCGGTCCGGGTAATTGCGGAAATAATCATGTTCCTGATAATTACTTGCCCGGAAATTATTCTGCAATCATTAAGCATGAACAACGTGAAATTCGTCGCAACTACAAATGGCGCAACGCCAGCAAACTGACTGTGGCTGAGGCACGTACAATGGCTCCTCATTTTTCTCCCGACAGTTTTGTTCAGCCGGAAAATTATGGAGCGAATAATCTTTTTGCAAAAAATTTAAATCTTGGGGATATTGTTGGAAGGATTGATTGGACTGGATTATTTAATTTCTGGGGATTTAAAGGAAAATATCCGGAAGTTGCCTATAAAAATGAGGAGGCGGAAAAGCTTTATGACCAGGCAGCTTGCATGTGTTGCCGAGATGACTGCCGACGGTTCCGTTGAGGCGAGTGTGATGCTGAAGTTTTTTGATGCCGTTTTCTGCGGTTGACAAGGGAACAGGACGTGATACGGCTTTTTGACAAGAAACTTGTTGGTGTCATTCCCGTACCTAGACAAGTTGTGGAAGGCTCCGAGTATCTTTCTCTGGCTGACTTTATTTCAAAAGATATACCGTCGCGAGTAGGAATATTTGTATTGAAAATTGAAGACCGCCGTGCAGAACAACTTGATCACAAGAGCTTTGAATACCTGTTGCGTTACAGCATTTGTGCACGTCTTGCAGAGGCTCTTGCAGGTTGGATGCAAGCGCAAGTAAGTCACTCTGTCGCTGACGGGACTGCAGACTCTGAGCAATCTGCCGGTGCCGTGCAAACCCTTAATATAATCCGCCCCGCATTCGGCTATCCAGTATGCCCGGACCACTCCATTAAGCGTGTGGCATTTAACTTGTTGCACGTACAAGACCGTTTGGACATCAAACTCACGGAATCCAACGCCATTATTCCAACCACATCCATTTGCGGGATGCTGATTGCTCACCCGGATGCCAGGTTTTTTGATGTATAGGGAAAGTCCTCAAGTAGTGATTCCTTAGTTTTATTACCTTTGCCCCTGTAATGAAAGTCTCAGAGATACTCAATCAAAAAGGACGCAAGCCTTTTGCCTCATTTGAAATTGTCCCGCCTCTTAAAGGCAGCGATATTAGTAAGTTGTACGCATCCATTGAACCGCTCATGGAGTTTGAGCCGCCGTTCATGAATTTTACATCACACAGAGATGAGGTGGAGTACCGCAAAAATGCAAATGGCATGTTCATGGCAAGTAACTGTAACTAAGAGACCTAGTACGCTTGCGATAGTTTCTGCAGTGAGCCGGAGGTTTCCTAAGAGTGAAGTTATTCCCCATGTGATTTGCGGCGGGCAGACTGCGGACCAAAATGAGAGTTTGCTTTTGGATTTGCATTTCCTTGGTTTCCATAATATTATGGCATTGCGCGGGGACGCTTCAAAAGGGGAGAAGTACTTTATTCCAACTATTGGGGGGATATGCGCACAGCTCAGAACTTGTAGCGCAAATTCAGAATATGAATGCGGGCAACTATCTGGACCGTAACATAAAAAATGCTGCGAGAACAGACTTCTGCGTTGGTGTTGGGGGGTATCCGGAAAAACACATAGAGGCTCCTAATCTGGAAGCCGATATTCAGAATCTTAAGAGGAAGGTGGGATGCCGGTGCCGATTATATAATTACTCAGATGTTTTTTGACAACAGAAAATATTTCAACTTTGTGGAAAAGTGCAGAACTGTCGGGATAAATGTACCAATTATCCCGGGCATAAAACCAATCTCCACTCGGAAACAGATAGAGCTTCTGCCTCACGCATTTGCGCTGGATTTGCCAATTGAGTTGATGACAGAACTAAAAAAATGCAAAGATGACACGGCTGTATATGAATGCGGAATAGCCTGGTGTATAGCACAATGCAAAGAACTGCTATCAAACGGAGTTCCTGCCGTGCACTATTACACGATGGGCAAAGCGGAAAACATAAAACGGGTAATAAAATCCGTTTTTTAAAAAAATGACGCTGTCTTTAATTAATAACGGCGTCTTTAATTAATAACAGCGTCACAAATTTTTAAAATAAAATAAAATATTATATCATGAGAAATTTAATTAGGGCAATTTTTGTATTGGTATTGGGTTTTTGCCTGGCGTTGTGGCCGACAGTCTCGTCCAAATACATTGTTTTGGTGCTTGGTTGGTGCTTTATTGCAGCCGGAGTTGCTAATATTATTTATGCTTTCACAACAAGGATATTTATTCATATAGTCGGCATGGGTTATCTTACCGCGGCCAGTGCCATTATATTTCTTGCTCTTGGTGGCTGGATGCTGTATACGCCGCAGACTTTTCTTGACATTATAGCATTCTTATTCGGTACCGTACTTGTTGTTATGGTATAGCACAACTTATTCATACTTACAGATTTACAAAGGGCGGCAAAAACGAGGTGCTGGTTTATACTTTGCCTGTTATAGCTCTGATTATCGGTGTTATTTTCTTCTTTAGGTCAAAAGACGCCATCAAACTTTTAACGATATTTTTTGGCTTTGGCTTGATCTTGTTTGGCGTCGCGGAGGTTATTTTGGACGTGAATATGTTAAGGCTAAGAGAATTATGAAAGCCGCCTGCTGCCGCTGCTGCTGCCAAGATTGAGGCGGAGCAAAAACTGTCGGCGAGCCTTCAAATGAAAAGGTTGTATAAATTTAAAAGGCAGGTAAAATAGATCACCGTTACCTAGCAGCTTAGCAGAGCGTTACGGTTATTTGGCAACGGATTTTGCCGTATTTGCCGCCGTATAATATTGGCTTTTTCAATAACCCTATCAAGAAAATTTTCATAATGAAGCACGTAAGAATAATTTCACATATCACAATTGCAATATTTGTTTTTTGTATCACGACAGTTTTTATCATAGTGACTTCCCCTGCGGCATCTGCGCAAAAGGATACAATCAATATATCAGTGCAGAAACAGGCAACCGCAACACAAACAACATCTGCCGATACCCGGCAGATCAATCTTCAGAAAGTTTTGGGAATCTCAGTATATGCCTCATTTTCACGGGGTTGTTAATGCAAGATTTGAGTATGAACCGCGTGGGGGGAAAAGGGAGGGAGCGCTTCAAGCGGCGCAGGTTCTTCAAAATCCGATACAGAAGGATTGAGCAGATTTGAAGTCCGCCACGCTCGTATTGACATGACGGGGAGAGTCTCTCCTATTTTTGATTATCGCATCCAGGTAGATTTTCTGATGAGGGCTCAGTAAAACCGGTTGATGCATATATACACTTTACTCCATTTAAAGGTTTTGAATTGACGGCCGGACAGATGAGAATTCCTTCAACTCTTGATGCTCACAGAAGTCCTGCCAATCAGTTCTTTGCAAACAGATCCTTCATTGCAAAATACGGCGGTTTAAGAGATGTGGGCATGATGCTTGGTTACACATTCAGCAACACTCCGTTCCCAATCATCTTGCAGGCAGGCATTTACAATGGCGCAAGTTTTTCCGAGCAGAAGAACTGGCACGTTGCGCTGTTGCATACATTTAAGGCTCAGTTCCTTGTAAGCAAGCATTGGGTTTTCACATGTGGCATTCAAGACCGCAAACCGGACTCTGTAAGATTTTACATGGTTGATGCGGGCGGATATTATCAGGGCGAGCGTCTGCACGTAGAGACTGAGTATCTGTATTATCACTATGCACACAATGCTTTCCGTGATGTTAATTGCGTGAACGCTTTTGCCAATTATGATTTGCCAATTAAATTCTGCCGCCTTGCATTACTGAGCTGGCTCGTCGTCAAACGGCAATACCCCTGACGGCAACTCCGATGCATCAAATATCTTTTCAAAAAAATCTCATTCTTAGTGCGTTATGATTATATGCAAGATCACAGCAACGGCAAAGTGTTGGCCACACATTCCGGCACATCTGCAACCGGCACTGTCGGGACCCAAACACTTGCAATAACAAATTATCACAGAAGCAGAGCCACTTACGGCATCACGCTAAGCATGGGCAAACCGTTTACTGCAGATCTGCGTCTTAATTATGAAGATTATTTCTACAGGAAAAATGCAGTAATTCCAAAAGGAGAGCAGGATAAGTTTGTAATAGAACTGATGCTTGAGTTCTAATTTATGAACATATTGCATGTGTTTTCCAAGTAAAATTTACATGGTAAACTAAGTTTGTTTCTTTTTTTGTGCAAACCGTTTGCTGCCGCAGCAAATCAATAGATAATTAACCCTATCACTCCGCCTGTGATGATAACCCATATCGGGTTGGTTTTCAGCCATTGACATGCGGCAAAGGCACCTGCAAAAAGAACCCAGCTGGTCCAGTCAAAAAAATTCTCCTTTGTGATTAGAATTCCTGCGGCGGCGGCAATCATGCCTATCACAATTGGCCGCAGAGTCTTCATTAGAGAGGCAAATAAGTTGCTCTCTTTAAACTTCACATAAAGGTGGCAGATTGTAAGCACCAGAATAAATGACGGCAGCACAACCGCAAAAGTTGCCAACAGTGAGCCAAATACATTGCCTGTTACAGTGTAGCCCACATAAGTTGCGCTGTTTATCCCGACAGGCCCCGGGGTCATCTGGGATATTGCAACAATGTCCGTAAACTTCTCCGCGGTAATCCACGCATGCTTTATAACCACCTCACTCTGAATCAGTGACAGCATTGCGTACCCTCCGCCAAACGTAAAAAGTCCGATGATAAAGAACACCCAGAACAGTTGCAGGTAAATCATCTCTCCCCTCCTTCTTTATCTATATGATTACTACTACTTTGTTCCTTTTTCTTTTTATCCCCAAAGTATCTTCCCATGAAGAAAAATACTCCTACAACAAGCAAATATAAATAGGCGATACCCTCAAAAAAACAATTGCAACAGCTGTCGCGACAGCAAGCAAAGCCCTATAAACATTTAGATTTGACTCCTTTACCATATCAACAACCGGTACTGCAATAAGCGCAACTACAACCGGACGGATCCCCTTGAAAATTTTTACAACAATGGGATTGTCTCTGAAGCCGGCAAAAACATGGCAATCAGCAAGATAATGATGAATGATGGAAGGCAGCTCCCAAGCGTAGCCACTATGCTTCCTTTATTGCCTCGCAGTTTGTATCCCAGAAAAATGCTGATATTCACCGCCATAACGCCGGGTGCAGACTGGGCTATCGCGAGTACATCCATAAAATCCTGCAATCCAATCCATTTTTTCTTCTCCACAACCTCCCTTTGAATAATTGGAATCATAGCATATCCGCCTCCCAGTGTAAATGCTCCTATCTTGGAGAAGCACTTAAATATTTCCCAGTAGCTTACCATGTTTCCTGTTTTATTCTCGACGGTTTTATCCATATTGTAATAAACTTCACCTCTTCTCCATCTCATCATCTCAATTGTACTTTCATGTCATCGTCACATTATTGAGCACAATTGTCCGATTGCGCTGTGCAAAAATAGTAAAATAGCATAAGGGTAAAAAAATTTGCAGGAACAAAAAAGTACTTATATTTGCATCCCGCTTTTGCGGAGAGACCGGTAGAAGGTGTCTTTAACACAGTCTCGTAGCTCAGTTGGTTAGAGCACCACACTGATAATGTGGGGGTCCGCGGTTCAACTCCGCGCGGGACTACATCTGGGGGACTAGCTCAGTTGGCTAGAGCACCTGCTTTGCAAGCAGGGGGTCAAGGGTTCGACTCCCTTGTTCTCCACAAGGCTGATAATAAAATAATTATCAGCCTTTTTTTATTGACTGATCCGGTCCTGTTCATTAATTATGTTTCTCCCAAGCTTGTTTATTTTGTCGTATTTTCTTCTGTGCCATGTAAGGTTCAGAGCGTAAGAGGCCGGGCGCTGCTCCGCTTGATTGCAGGTCTGTGATATTCCTTAAAAATTGCTAATTTTACGCGTTGTGAAAAAGCGCCTTGCCGCTTTGGAAAACGGCAAGAGAAACGGAATGGGAAAGCCGGAAAAATCGAAAGAAAATTAATCATATAAATAGAATATCATGAGCGTAAAAATCAATTGTTTTATTCCCTACACGTCTAAGCAGCAGGTGATTAAGACTATGGAGAGTCTTAAGGCCTGTCCTATGGTGTCTAAGATTATTTTGCTGGATGCGGTTAAGGAGCCTATGGCCAAGAGTACCGTCATTAAGAAGATTGCGGCGCATTCTGATTGCGACTATACGTTAATCTACACTAAAGAAACCACGTTGAATATGGGCTATTTGAGCCTTGAACGGATGGTGAATGTGGCTAAGGATACAGGTGCGGCCATGGTTTACGCAGATCATTATTCATTTGAGTATCAACAGGATGCGCCGTCACAGCAAGCAGGACAGCCGGCCGGCAAAAAGCAGATGGCCAAAGTTGCAAAGCCTGTAATTGATTACCAGTTTGGGAGCCTAAGGGATGATTTTGATTTTGGCTCTGTATTGTTGTATAAAACAAGCGCTTTGAAGGCGGCCGTCAAGACGATGAAGACCAATTACAAGTTTGCGGGGCTGTATGACTTAAGGCTCAAAGTTTCTCAGAAGGGCGCGCTTGTTCATATTAATGAGTTCTTGTATTCTGAGATTGAGGAGGATACGCGCAAGAGCGGACAGAAGATGTTTGATTATGTGGACCCCAAGAATCGTGAGGTTCAGGTGGAGATGGAAAAGGCTTGTACTGACCATCTTAAGAAAATCGGAGGATATCTGCCGCGCCGCACCAAGAAGGTTCCTTTTGGCAAGGAGAAGTTTGAGTTTGAGGCATCGGTTATCATTCCGGTTTACAATCGTGTTAAGACGGTGCGTGATGCAATTAACTCTGTTCTTAATCAGCAGACCAAGTTTAAATACAATGTGTTAATCATTGATAATCACTCTACTGACGGTACCAAAGAGGCTATTGACGAGTTTAAAAATGACAAGCGTGTTGTCCACATTATTCCCGATAGAAATGACTTGGGCATAGGGGGCTGCTGGAATCTTGGAATTCACAACCCTAATTGCGGAAAGTTTTCAATCCAGCTGGATTCTGATGATGTTTATTATTCTGAAAATTCTCTTCAGATAATAGTTGATAATTTTTACAAGCAGAATTGCGGGATGTTTGTTGGCGCTTATGCAATGACAAACTTTAAGATGGAGACAATTCCTCCGGGAATCATTGACCACAAAGAGTATACTCAGGAGAACGGACACAATAATGCGTTGAGAATTAATGGTTTTGGGGCGCCTAGAGCATTCTTCACTCCTTTTATCCGCAACATAAATCTTCCTAATACAAGTTACGGGGAGGACTATGCGGTAGGACTTAGAATCTGTCGCGAGTATGCAATTGGACGCTCTTTTGAAACGCTTTATTGCTGTCGCAGATGGGAGGGCAATTCCGATGCTTCTTTGAGTGTTGAGAAAACAAATAAGAATAATTTGTACAAGGACAGAATACGCACTTGGGAGCTACAGGCGCGCGTTGCAATGAATAAAAATAATAAATAACTACCCGAGTTCCGGTAATATCTGTCGCGACAGATAACTATTAAAGAGAGTAGAAAATTTTTATGTGATGGGGAAAAATTTGAACACGTGGTATTGAATGCAGCGGCTGTTGATGAACTTTTTGAGAGTCAGCTTAAGGAGTGGGAGCTTGCAAGGAAAAATTATGACGCCCTTAAGGACGTTAAGGTTAAGACGTTATGGATACGCAAAAGTGAGCAGGCAAATTTTGGGGCCGGCAGGGTAGAGGCGGTTGGCAAGACGGGATTAACCGGCAAGGCAGAGACAAAGCAGAATCCCGGAATTGCCGTTAAAGTACAGTTTAACCCTGCGCGCATTGTTTCTTCCGGCGCAAAGGTTGACCCAAAAACTATACAGGAGCGTAAGTGCTTTTTGTGTGCCGCCAATAGACCGGCAGTTCAGAAAGGCATTGGATTTCACGGTGTTGCAACTGACTATACTGTTCTTGTAAATCCGTTCCCGATCTTTCCGAGGCACCTTACAATTCCGTGCACGGTTCATTCCAGGCAGGAGATTGATTCCACAAGGCTGGATGATATGATGAGTCTTGCAAAAGTTCTTAAGGATTTTGTACTGTTCTATAATGGTCCCAAATGCGGAGCTTCCGCGCCGGACCATTTTCATTTTCAGGCAGGCAGCAAGGGATTTCTTCCGCTTGAGGCTAAGCTCAAAAATTTCCGCACAAAAGAAATTTTAAAACGCGGAGTTTACAATAAAAAAGAGGATGAGCTAAAACCGAGTGACAACTTCTTAAGGCTTTCTTTGATAGAGAATTATATAAACGGAGCTTTCCTGATTGAGGCGGGTAATAAAAAGCTTGCAACTGCAGCCTGTGCAAAAATATATGCTGCATTTTCCAGAATCGAGGGCAAGGGAGATCCTAGTTTTGATCCCGCTATTGTAAAGAATATAGAGAGCAAAGTTTTCAGGGACGGAGAGTGGGAGCCAATGTTTAATATCCTTTGCTGGTATGATACGGGCACCTGGTATATTGTAACTTTTGCACGCGGCAGGCACAGACCTTCTTGTTATGATGCCGAGGGAGATGCAAACATCTTGCTTTCACCCGCTTCCGTTGATATGGGAGGGGTCTTTATCACACCTTTGGAGAAGGATTTTAATAAGATAAAGGCAGCGGATATTGAAAAAATCTTGGATGAAGTTGCCGTTACAAGAGACGTTGAACAGAAAATTATTGAGGGGATATTGTGTAAGCAGAATGTGCAAAGTGAGCATCAAGTAGAGTGACATTCAGATAAAATTATTTTAAAACATATTAATATTTTTTAGAACATGGAAAGAAGGCAACCGTTTGTGAGCGTGGGGATTATGCACGCGGATAAAATAAAATTCAAATTAAACGGGAACTATAAGCTGTCGGGATGCAAGCCGTCTGAATTACATGGCGAGTGCATGTGCCAATCTGAGGATAAACCTTATGTCGGCTCTCAAGAGGTTGAGCAGAGAGGCAATGAGCTCCTATTTGACGGCAAATTTTACAAGGAATTTATTCTTACGCCTGTTGTTGATGAGTCTAACCCCGATAGTGAAACTTTCTGGCTCAGAGATGTTGTCATTGGAGTGAATTTTCATTGGGAGAGGAAAGAAGATGAAAAATTCAAGGGGGTTTTAAAATTTATCATAGACGGGGGAAAGGCATGTGCTGTTAATATGATTGGCATTGAGGATTATTTAAAGAGCGTCATCTCTTCTGAAATGAATGCATCTTCATCTCCGGAATTACTTAGGGCTCACGCTGTTATATCTAGGAGCTGGCTTATGGCACAGATGGAGAAGAGAAGAGTGATAAAGAAAAATGAGCAACCAATAAGTTCTTGTGTTGTCACTAATGATGAGGTGACAAAGTGGTATGATAGAGAGGACCATAAGCTTTTTGATGTTTGTGCGGATGACCATTGTCAGAGATATGAAGGACTTACAAAAGAATCCACAAAGAACGTGGCTAAAGCGGTAGATGCTACACGGGGAAAAGTTCTCTCATACAAAGGAGAAATTTGTGATGCAAGATTTTATAAATGTTGCGGCGGAGTGTTGGAGGAATTTGAGAATGCATGGGAGCCAAAGCATTATAATTATCTTTTGAATGTGCGTGATAATGAGGAGGCTACCAAGGCTGAGGCTAATGGAGATTTTAAGGATGCCCTATCAAAAGATGATTTGACAATAGAGAAAAATGCCGAGAAATGGATTCTTGGCAATCCCGATTCTTTCTGTAATACTCATGATAAAAAAATTCTGAGTCAGGTTCTGAACAATTATGACCAGGAGACTGAGAATTTTTACAGATGGAAAGTGGATTACACGGTAGATGAAATTTCTGCAATTGCAAAGAAACGTTCCGGGATAGATTTTGGGACAATTACAGATATGATTCCTGTGGAGAGGGGAACGTCCGGGCGTCTTACTAAACTTAAAATTGTTGGAACCAAGAGAACCGTTACAGTAGGAAAGGAATTGGAGATCCGCAAAACTCTTTCTGAATCACATCTTTACAGTTCCGCATTTATTGTAAGGAAGTATAATGCCGCAGGAGAAGAAATCAAAAATATTTCAAATGAGGCAAACGAAAACAGACCGGTAAGATTTGAATTAATCGGGGCAGGTTGGGGACATGGCGTGGGACTTTGTCAGATAGGAGCGGCCGTTATGGGAGAGAGAGGGTATAAGTTTGACCAAATTTTATTGCACTATTATCCGAATTCTGAAATTGTAAAAAAATATTAAAATGAGTGAAGGTGTAAAAACTGTCGGGAGTCCAATAAAGCCTGCGGTACAAAAGAGAAATCCTTGGTATTGGATTCCTACTCTGTATTTTGTGGAGGGTCTTCCGTATTTTGCTGTAAACACAATCTCTGTGTTGATGTTCAAGAAGTTGGGAATGTCCAATACGGATATTGCGCTTTATACAGGATGGCTTTACCTGCCTTGGGTAATTAAGCCTTTCTGGAGTCCCTTTGTGGATATTCTTAAGACAAAAAGATGGTGGACAGTTACAATGCAGCTAGTTATGGCGGTTGGTCTTGCACTTGTTGCATTTACCATACCGATTGTGCCTGCGGCGCAAATTGCGGCCGGCAATGTTCCGGTCTCTCTGTTTACGGCATGTCTTGCAATCTTCTGGTTGGTAGCGTTTTCATCTGCCACACATGATATTGCGGCTGACGGTTTTTATATGCTGGCGCTGGATTCTTCTGACCAATCTTTGTTTGTCGGAATCCGCAGCACGTTCTACAGATGTGCTTCAATTTTTGGACAGGGAGTGCTTGTGGTAATTGCCGGCTTGCTGGAAAATAGTATTGGTGTTGTTCCTTTGGCTTGGAGATATACAATTTTAATTCTGGCGGCATTGCTTGGTGTAGTTGGTCTTTATCACCTATTTATACTGCCGCATCCGGCTTCTGACAGAAGCGTTGAGACAATTAAAGAGGAGGAAGGTGTTAAGACAAATGTTGTCAAAGAGTTTTTTGAAACATTTGGCTCTTTCTTTCGCAAGCCGCAGGTTGGAATTGCAATTCTTTTTATGCTGTTCTTTAGATTGCCTGAAGCTCAGCTTATTAAACTTATTCAGCCGTTTCTTGTAGATCCTTTGAGCGCCGGAGGTCTTGGACTTAGCACTGAGGCTGTCGGCATCGTCTATGGAACTGTCGGTATTTTGGGTTTAACAATCGGAGGAATAATCGGAGGTATCTGCGCAAGCCGCGGCGGCCTTAAAAAATGGTTGTGGCCAATGGCTTTGAGTATTTCTCTTACTTGTATAACATTTTGTTACTTAAGTCATTTCCCTCAATCAAGTCTTTTTGTAATTAATATTTGCGTCTTTATTGAACAGTTTGGATATGGCTTTGGCTTTACCGCTTTTATGTTGTTTATGATGTACTTTGCAGAGGGAGACCACAAGACATCTCATTATGCAATTTGCACCGCCTTTATGGCTTTGGGCATGATGCTTCCCGGCATGGCGGCCGGCTGGATAGAGGAGCATCTTGGCGGCTATAAACCGTTTTTCTGGTGGGTGTTTGCTTGCAACATTGCAACACTTGTTGTTACCGCGCTCATTAAAGTTGACCCTAATTACGGGAAGAAAGTAAAAACAGTTAAATAAGTTTGATATGAAAAGATTACAGAAGTTTATCATTGCCGTTGCAACTCTTTTGTTTGCAACAGGTGCGGGAAATTTTGCAAGCGCTCAGCTTGGACTTTTTAGCGGTGTTAAACCCGGCATTGAAGTCTTAAGAGACAATCATTTTAAAGAGCTGAAGGGGAAGAGGATTGGTCTTGTTACAAATCCGACCGGAGTGGATTCTGATTTAAATTCAGACATTGACATTCTCTTTAAAGCCCCTGAGGTTAAGCTTGTTGCATTGTATGCGCCTGAGCACGGAGTACGCGGAGATGCTTATGCCGGAGCTGAGGTTACCGACCAAAAAGATTCTGCAACCGGACTTCCTGTCTATTCAATTTTTGGGAAGAACCGCAAGCCATCCGCCGAGATGTTAAAAGGAATTGATGCGCTGGTTTTTGATATTCAGGATATCGGCTGCCGTTCATATACTTTTGTAAGCACGCTCGGTTTGATAATGGAGGCGGCTGCTGAAAATAACAAAGAAGTTTATGTCCTTGACCGTCCTAATCCGCTTGGTGGTGAGAGAGTTGAAGGTAATCTTGTTGATACGGGTTACACTTCTTTTGTTAGCCAGTTTAAGATTCCCTATCTGTATGGTCTGACTCTTGGAGAGCTTGCGCAAATGTTAAACGGTGAGAAGATGTTGAAGGACGGAGAGCAGTGCAAACTTACTGTTATTCCAATGAAGGGCTGGCACAGAGATATGCTTTATGAGGACACTAAACTTCCTTGGGTTTTGCCTTCTCCTCATATTCCGCAGATTGTTAATGCTTACTACTATCCGGTCAGCGGTATTCTTGGAGAGTTGGGCTACATATCTGAAGGTGTGGGCTATACCCTTCCTTTCCAGCTATTTGCAGCCGAATGGATTGAACCTCAGGAATTCAGCAGAGAAATGAACGCTCTTAAACTTAAGGGATTAGAGTTCCGTCCAATTTATTTTACTCCATTTTACGGAGCGCATAACGGACAGAATATGGGTGGTGTCCAGGTATTTATAACAAATTACAAGAAGGCCCGCCTGGTTGAGGTTCAGTTCTATGCAATGCAAGTTTTGGCTAAGATGTATCCCGACAGAAAAACTTTTGACTGCTGCAACAAGCAGCGCTTTAGTATGTTTGATGTTGTCTGCGGTACAAAATATATACGTGAGAAATTTTCCGAGAGATATGAATGGAAAGACGTTAAGAGTTTCTTTGAGAAGGATGAGGCGGCCTTTAAAGAGCTGAGCAAAAAGTATTACCTGTATAAATAGAAAAGAGTTTTTCCTGGAACCCCAATGCGCCGTAAACAGCGGATAATCTGTTTATTGCTATTATGGCATGGGTATTGCGCCTATTCTGTCGGGAGGAAGATTAAAGTGTTTGAGAATAAATTAAAACATACTGATATGAAAACGACATTTTTAAAAAAGTGCTCTCATTCTTGCAGTTGCAGCAATTTTTGCTTTTACGGCAAATGATGCTTTTGCACAGATTGGAAATGGTGCGGCTCCGTCTAATCAGCAACAGAAAAATAGCGGAGGCTCATCTACAAGGCGTACTACCGGAGGTGTTGCAAATGGTGCAGCTAAGTCTAATCAAAATAGAAATACAGGCGGCATAGGCAGCGGTACAAGGCCAAACAACAAAGGCAATAACAACAACCTGAATCAAAATTACGGGAATAACAATGGCGGAATTGGCAGCGGTGCAAGGCCAAACAACAACAACAGACATCCAAAATATATACCCGGAAACTCCAATAGACGATGGGGATACAATCCATTTTCAGACGGCAGACAAATTCACAGACCAGCTCCAATTCACAGAGGATATGAGTATGGTTCACGTTTCTATAAACGTCCGAGAGGCGCCTATTACATAAATGCAGGCGGATATGATTTCTATTTCTGGAACGGTATCTGGTACAGAGGGTATGGAAATTATTATGGAATTTCCAGACCTCCTGTCGGAACTCTGATTGCCCGCAATTTAATCTCTTCTATTTGTATGCGGTTGATTACGTTGATACTTACTACTATGGTTACCGGCAACCCTATTATGTAGATGCTTACGGCAACTACTATACACCTGTAAACAGTTACTACATGAGAGTTGTGAACGCCCCGACAGGGTCAGTCCTGTATGACCTTCCAAGTGACTATCAAGAGGTAAATTACAACGGCCGAACTTACTACGCAGTAGGTAGTACAATTTACGAATACGTTTACATTAATGATAACAGCTACTACTTCCGTGCGGTAGGTGTTTATGAATAATTAAAGATTAATCAGGCGGGTCGGATTTTGCAAAATCCGGCCCGTGTTGTGAATTTACTTGGCAGCGAGCGTCACAATATTCTTTACAACTTCAATCGCTTTTTCCATGCTCTCTAAAGGAACGTACTCCAGTTTGCC
>Ga0268359_12638_pt1 | contig 17576 bp, 23 predicted proteins | sample BioMet11_FD_194416 | JGI IMG/M metagenome (GOLD analysis project Ga0268359, IMG submission 194416) | Sewage microbial communities from Oakland, California, United States - Biofuel 11 (PacBio Assembly) | ecosystem: Engineered > Wastewater > Sewage > Unclassified | place: USA: California | collected...
CGGAAGAAGCCGGCCCCACTGTATAAGGATTAAAAATTAAAATGCACCTGACCATTGCTACTCACATAGTAATTGGTAGGCAAATCTTTCAATTTAGTAGTATCCCAATAAATAACATAATCTTCTCTGGCAGCACCCTTGCGCAACAAGCTCAAAACATAATCCTTTGCAACTTGTTGGCATCTTCCCTGCTGAGAATTTTCTGCCACCCCACCGGCTCTGCAGTGGTCAAATCAAAGGTCCAGCCATCTTGAAAAAACAGCGCATCCCTGTCTCCCTGGGCAAAGGTGGTGGTAAACACAATACTAGCCAGCTTATTTTCCAAATAGGTAACCTTGTAATCTACATCCTTGGATTTAAAATTGGCCTTATCCTCATCTTTAGTGGATTCCCAAGTGGTTTGTAGAGTAGCTGCTTCATTTTTAGCTAATTGTTTTAAAGTATTATTTACTTTCGTGACCACAGCCTTTTCTTCTGCCGTATCACCACGAAAAACAGGATAACGAAAAGTAAAATAGCCTTCTCTGGCCTCCACATCCATCCTGTCGGCATCGTAGGTTATAGCACCAAAACAGGTGCTGAACAAACCAAAGACCAAACACCAGGCAATTAGCAAAACCCTGCTCATGCTGCTTTCCCTCCCTGTTGATTCATAGTCACTGTCTTATTCACGGTAACAGCCCATTGCTGCAGTTGAGTAGCTATTACATTGGCATAATCGCTAACATTTTGTCCTGGGCGGACAATCCTGGGGATAAATTCTGACAATCCTGGTATTTTCATAATAAACATCGGAATAATTATCTCCATCTGCCGTGATAAAATGCGTTTCATCAATCGGTCTATGTTGCTTAAGCACATACATGGCTCCTGCCATGAGTCTGGCTCTGTATTCCACCTTGTCACTGCCAATACCGTTGTTGAAGGTAAACTGCCAATTGGTGTCTTTTACTATAGCACTGCCATTGGCATTCAAAGTAACGGTGGGGGTAATATGGAGCGGCTCCAAGGCTTTTAGTGCCTTCATTTTTCTGGTAGCTGTGTCAGGGTGAGAAGCAAAAATACCATAATCCGGTACATTCTTTTCCTTGCTTAAATCATCCAGTTTACACATAGTAATATAAATACTATACGGATTGTACCCTGCCTGCAAAGTAAGATCCGTACCCTGCGCATCGGCCTCCCCCTCGTCATGGCGGCTATAGCCGGCCATTAAAGCCTGGGAAGTTGTAGTAGCCAGGACCAAACCTGCTCCCGCATCACCGGACCCGGCGGCGGCAATAATGGTCAACAGCGAAAGTGCCAGCTGTTTTTCCACCTGGTGCACTGTATGCCTTTTCACCACGTGGCCTATTTCGTGGCCGATAACCCCTGCCAATTCATCGTCAGAAGGCATTAAATCAATTAAGCCCTTGAACACATAGATAAAACCACCCGGGCAGGCCATAGCATTAACATCCTGACTATTTAAGACCTTGAAGGTATATTTCAGATCCTTGCGACCACAATATTGCACCAGATTCTGGCCTATCCTATTAATGCGATCCTGTAGTTCATCATCATGAACCAGTCCATATTGGTTTTCCAACTGGGCTGCCACATCCTTGCCCATATTGATTTCTTGTTGTTTACTAATGAGAGCTGCTTGTACCTGAGGATGCGGTAACATGGTCCAAAAGAAAAACAACACAATAAATATTTTTTTCATAGTTCTTACCGTCCTTCCAGCTTCTATTATACACTATTTTTATTCACTTTATCAGTTGGAAGTGTTATCATAATATGGTAAAATTTTGTAAATTAGCAATACCACTAAAACAACTAAGAATGTGAGATAAATTATGGTCAACAACATTTTAACAAATATACTTTATGGCATTAGCGGTTTCTTTTTCGCTATGTTTGCTTTACGCTATGGCATTAGAGCCACTGACAAAATGCGTATCGCTTTTCGGGAGCACGGTTTCAGTACTACCTTCTTTCTCTCCTGTATCCCTTCCTTTGTCTTCCTACTGGTAGCTCTTTTCCTTTTTCCCATACTGCTCTATACCAGAACTCCGGTGGGAGGCTTTGTTTATTTAGCTACGTATATTTACTTTAACATGAGGGTGAAACAAAAAAGATGAGAATTTTACACACCTCCGATTGGCACTTAGGACGTTCTTTTCACGGTTTACACCTTTTGGACGACCAGGCTAAGGTGCTAGCTGATATTTTGTATGTGGCTAAAAACAGCAAGGTAGATGCCTTGGTCCTTGCCGGGGATATTTACGACCGAGCTGTGCCACCTACAGAAGCTGTTGGCCTTTTAAACAGTACCATAGAAGAATTAATTTTAAAGTTGCAGATTCCCGTTATCCTTATTGCAGGCAATCATGATAATCCTGACCGGTTAAATTTCGGTCAGGCTCTTTTTGCGCAAAAACAGCTCTATATTTATAGCACCGTGACAACCAAGGCTGTTCCCCTAAAACTAGAGGACCAATACGGACCAGTTTACTTTGCGCCTTTAACCTACTGTGAGCCGTTAACTGCCACCGAATTAAGTGGTGAAAAAAAGCCTAACCATGATGCAGCTTTGGCGTGGCAGGTAGAACAAATGCTGGCACAAATTCCGGAGAACAGCAGGAAGATAGCCTTGGCTCATGCCTTCGTAGCCGGCGCCACTCCGACGCCTGACAGTGAAAGGACCTTTGGCAGTGGGCGGGACTACTACGGTAGATATTAAGAACTTTGCACCTTTTAACTATACCGCTTTGGGACATTTGCACGCCGCCCAAAATTGCTCACCCAGCGTGCGTTACAGCGGTTCTTTGCTCAAATATTCCTTTGCCGAGGCTACTCAGAAAAAAGCTGTACAAATAGTAGATTTAGATGGCGCAGGCAATATTTCCGTAGAAACTATTGCCCTCGCTCAACCACATGATTTGACTTTGTTTAAAAGGCAGCTTTCAAGAATTGTTAGCCAAGGATCCTGCTGATTTTGCTACGGCCTACATGCAACTGACTTTGACCGACACAGCTACCTATTTTAGATGCTAAACATAAGCTGGAAACAGTTTATCCCCAGATTTTGGAATTGTCCTACGAACGTTTAGCCCTGGCGCAGAAGGAATTGTCCGTGGCGGAGGCTCAAGCTAAAAAGCTCACTGCTCATGAGCTTTTTACAAATTTTTTCCGTGCTGTAAATGAAAGAGATCTGGCAGAAAAGGAAGATACTCTCTTGCGCAAAGCTCTTAACCAACTGGAAGACGAAGGGAGGCATGCCTGATGAAACCTCTCTGTCTTACTATGGAGGCCTTTGGCCCCTATGCTCAAAAAGAAGTTATTGATTTTCGCAAATTAGGTGACAAAAGCTTTTTCCTTATTACCGGTCCTACCGGTAGTGGCAAGACCTCCATTTTGGATGCTTTGACCTTTGCCCTCTACGGCAGTGCCAGCGGAGATTTGCGCAACAATCGCTCTCTGCGCAGTGATTATGCTACCCCGGAAACCAAGACCATGGTTACCTTGCTTTTTGCCAACAAGGATAAGACCTATGAAATCTCTCGCACTCCGGAACAAGAGCTGAAAAAGCAACGTGGCGAAGGGACCAGAACCGTACCTGCCGGTGCTTCCTTAGTAGAAATTAAGGGTGAAGAGGATAGGAAGATTTTAGCCTCCGGTAACAGCGATACCACCAAAGCCATCGAAGATTTGCTAGGCTTTAAGGCCGAGCAATTCAGGCAATTGGTTATTCTTCCCCAGGGAGAATTCCGCCGTTTCCTAATGGCTGATTCCAAAGAACGAAAACTGATTTTGGAAACTTTGTTTAAAACCGGAGCCTACAGGCGTCTGGAAGATTTGTTGGATGCCAAGGCCAAGGATATCAAAAATCATTATGAGGAATTAAACAAACGGTTCACCACTCTTTTAGAAAATAGTGGTGTTGCCAATATAGAAGAACTGCAAACAGTTGTTACAGAAAAAGAACAAGCCAACGTGGCACAAGAAGCCTTACTGGCCAAGCAGAAACATGAGCTGGAAAAAATAAGTAAGACCTTGCAGGAACAAAGACTGGTGTTTGAAGCTTTCGAACAGGCTGAGCAATTAGCTGCTGAAAAGGCCGAGCTCGCTGAGCAAAAATCAGAAATAGAAACCTTAAAGAAAAATATTCTGGCAGTGGAAGCCGCCCTGGTTTTAAAAGTACCCTATGAAAAGGCCTCTCAAAGCTTGTCCCAGGTCAAAACCAGTCAAGCCTATTTAGAGCAGGAAACTACCAATCTGCAGGCTGCCACAGCTGCTTTGGAAAATGCTGCCAAACAATTCACTCAAGCCGGCACCGGTGAAGATTTGACGAATGCTATTGTGGCCTTAAGAGAACAAGCAGCTACCATGACTGCTACCACCCGGGAAACTACCCGCCTGGCCGAAAGTCTAAAACCAGGTGAGGCCTGTCCTGTCTGCGGTTCTTTGGAGCATCCTCATCCGGCTACTGTGAGTGCCAAAGCGAAAGCCGACTTGGAAGCCAAGCTGGCTGCTATTGAAGCTCAGGCTCACAAGCTGAAGGTACAGCAAAAAGCTTTGGAAGACGCCAATACCCATTTATCCGAAACCAAGGGCAAGGTAACCGCCGCTCAAAATGCTTTAAGCTCTGCCGAAAAAAATTCTCAGCAAATGGTTGCCGAATTTAAAACAGCCTTTCTGGCTTCTCCCTTTAAGGAGCAAAGCGTTTTTCGTTCCTTCTTAAAACAAAGTGACCAGAAAAGCCAGTGGCAAAATACCATTAGTAACTATGAAAAAGCGGTAGCTGCTCTACAAGCTAAGGAAGATTTAACGCTAAAACAAATCAAAGGTAAGACTAAGCCTGACCTTGCGCCCCTAGAGGCTGCCGCAGACCGGGCCGATCAAGCCATGACTAAAACTGCTTCTGACTGTGGTGCTCTTAAGGAACAAATTGCCAGTAGCAAAAATATGCTGACCACTTTAACTGCTACCCGAAAAGAGTTGGATAAGCTGCAAAATGCATATGGCCCCATTGGCCTTTTAGCTGCCACTGCCAAGGGTGACAATCCCTACAAGCTTTCCTTCTCTGCCTTCGTTTTGCAAGCCTTATTGGATGATGTCCTGACCACCGCTAATTTACGTTTAAATAAAATTAGCCAGGGTCGTTATGCTCTCTTTAGGAGCAAGGATATCAACGATGCCCGCAAAGAACAGGGCCTATCTTTAGAGGTTCTGGATTCCTTTACCGGCCAGCGTCGCAGCGTCTCTACCTTATCCGGTGGCGAAAGCTTCTTTACCTCCCTTTCGCTGGCCTTAGGCCTATCCGATGTTCTGGAGGCCTATGCCGGCGGCTTGCATCTGGATACTATTTTGGTGGACGAGGGTTTTGGTTCCCTGGACCCCGAAACCTTGGACAGCGCCATCAATACCCTAACCGAATTGCAGGCCGGTGGTCGTTTAGTTGGCATCATTTCCCATGTGGCTGATTTGGAGGAGCGTATTCCCACCAGATTGGAAATTATCCGCGGCCAGCATGGCAGTACCACTAAATTTATCATATAAAAACAACAAACGGGTATAATTGACAGCTACTTTGTCAGAACTTGCGTTTGCTCGACTCAGCGGACCAGGAAAGTCCTGCCTCGCTCGCAAGCCTCGTTCTTCCTAGCATCTGACCAATTCTACCCGTTTGTGACAAGGTGTAATTAATTATTTCTTTACCAAACAAAAACAGCAGCTTGGCTATAAAGCCAAGCTGCTGTTTTTATACTTCTGATTCATCCCATAATTTGATGCTGCCACTAGCCAAGGAAGCAGGTACATTGATGATACGTTGATTGCTGCTACCTTTAAAACGCAGATTTAAATCTTTTTCTGCTATGTGGAATTCTACCATCCACCAACACATCAAGATAGCCCAACATTTCTTTAGTAATGTCAAGGTCTCCCAGCTTGCCTGCCAGAATATCCTGATCAAACAGATAACCACTGTAGCACCAAACTTTTTCTCCGGATAGGTTTCTTTCACGTGTCTTAAAAGCCCCACCAAAACCTTTGGTTGGCCGGCTCAAAAGGCTCGCCGCCTAAAAGAGAAAAGCCTCTGATATATTTCGGCTCCAACGCACGCAGAATTTGCTCCTCTGCCTTGCTGTCAAAATAGGTACCATAATTAAAGTCCCAGGTTTCCGGATTGAAACACTCCTTGCAATGGTGAGTACAGCCGCTCACATACAGCGACACGCGTACTCCCGGTCCATTAGCTACATCATGGGTTTTTATTGCTGCGTAATTCACTTTGCCGCCCCCATTATAAATGTAATACTCTTGATTTAATTTCTTTAGTCTTGCCTACATTCCAGAAATTCTCGCCTAGATAACCACAGGTCCTTCTGGTAACATTCATCTTGTTCTGATCCTTGTTGTGACATTGTGGGCATTCCCATTCCATATTGTCATTGATGATAATTTCACCCTCATAGCCACAGCATTGGCAATAGTCGGACTTGGTATTAAATTCGGCATATTGGATATTGTCGTAGATAAAACGTACTACGTCTTCAATAGCACCCGGATTTTTCTTCATATTGGGTATTTCCACATAGGAGATACAACCGCCGGAAGAAATAGGTTGGAACTGGCTTTCAAATTTAAACTTGGAGAAAGCATCAATGTGCTCGCGCACATCAATATGATAGGAATTGGTGTAATAACCTTTATCGGTTATATCCTTGATAGTACCAAATTGTTCCTTATCGATACGAGCAAAACGGTAGCACAAGGACTCTGCAGGTGTGCCATAAAGAGCAAAGCCTAACCCGGTCTTAGCTTTCCACTTGGCACAAGCTTCGTGGAGCTTCTTCATCACCCGAAGAGCAAATTCCTCGCCTTCCGGAGTTGTCTGGCTCACACCTTTCATTGCCAGAGTCACTTCATATAGGCCAATATAGCCCAAGGATAAAGTAGAATAGCCATCCATCAGGTATTTGTCGATAACCTCACCCTTCTTTAAGCGGGCAATGGCGCCATTTTGCCAGTGAATAGGACTAACATCGGACTTCACGCCTACCAGAGAATTGTGACGCACCATTAAAGCTTCATAGCACAGCTCCAGGCGCTCATCCAGCAGCTTCCAGAATTTTTCTTCGTCGCCTTTGGCAATAATACCAATTTGCGGCAAGTTAATGGAAACCACACCTTGATTAAAACGACCCTCGAACTTGAAATTACCATCTTTATCCTTCCAAGGACTCAGAAAAGAACGGCACCCCATAGGAGAGAAGACATTACCCTGGTAAATCTCCCGCATTTTTTTGGCGGAAATGTAGTCAGGATACATACGTTTAATGGAGCAGCGCACTGCCAGCTCGGTAAGATAGTCGTACTTGCCACCCTTTAAGCAATTATCCTCGTCTAAAACATAAACCAGCTTGGGGAAAGCCGGAGTAATATAAACGCCTGCTTCGTTCTTCACGCCTTGCAGCCTTTGCTTTAAGATTTCTTCAATTATTTGAGCGTTTCCTCAATATATTCATCCTTAGGATCCAAATGCATAAACAAGGTCACAAAAGGAGACTGACCATTGGTAGTCATCAAGGTGTTTATTTGGTATTGAATGGTCTGTACACCGCTAGCCAGCTCGTCTTTAATCCGAGAATCCAAAATGGACTTCATTTGTTCATCAGACAGCTGACCCTTGGTAGCAGCCTTTAATTTTCTGGCAAATTTTTCTCTGCTACGGCGCAGATATTTGCCCAAATGCGCAACATCTACAGATTGTCCGCCGTATTGAGCAGATGCCACTGAAGCAATAATCTGGGTCATAATCGTGCAGGCTACCTGAAAGCTCTTGGGGCTTTCAATCAGCTTGCCGTGCATAACGGTGCCATTATCCAACATGTCGCCCAAATTAATCAGGCAGCAGTTAAAAATAGGCTGAATAAAATAATCCGCATCATGGAAATGTAAAACACCGGCATCATGAGCACGAGAAATCTTCTCCGGCAAAATGAGTCTCCTGGTCAAATCCTTAGAAACTTCTCCGGCAATCAGGTCTCTCTGCGTAGAGGCCATGACGGCATTTTTATTGGAGTTCTCTTCCATGACATCCTTATTGCTGTTGCGAATAAGAGGAAAGAATGGATTCATCCGTAGTGTTGGACTTGCGCACCAACGCCCTGGTATAACGGTAAATGATATAGGCCTTCGCCAATTGGAATTTCCCCAGCTCCATCAGCTGGGACTCAACCATATCCTGAATATCTTCTACCAAGTATCTGTTTTCTCTTTTTTTGCTTCAACATAATCAGCAATTTTTTCAATATCTTCAGCAGCCACTCTATCAGCTGCATCTACAGCTTTGTTAGCCTTCTCAATGGCAATAACGATTTTGCTTCTGTCAAAATCTACTGTTGAACCATCTCTTTTAATTACTTTCATGTTTTTCACCACCCCTTTTTAGAACATGAGCATATTATTCAATGATACAATAATACACCAAACTCATACGTCTGGCAAGAGGGAAAAGCACAATAGGTTGTGTTTAAAATAATTACTTAATACAAACTATTGTGTATTTGTCGTATTTTGTAACAAAACAACCGACTCTTCAGGTAAGGAACTGCCTTTTTTGTCAAGCTCGTTTTACTCAGGACAAAAAGTAGTACAGTTTTAGCTCTCCGGCAAATTTGCCACTAAGCACTAGCTCTTATGCATATTTAGTACTAAGATAGACTTTATTATGACAATAGTTTATAATTCAGAAGTGAAATAGCTTTGCCTGGGAGGTAAACATCATGCTAAAGAAAAAATTTAGTCTTTTGTTAAGTATTTTATGTTGCACCATCCAGCTGCAAGCCAGTGCCTGCACACTTTTCGCTGCCACCGGCAATGGCTTTGTAGAAGGCAGTGGTACCTTGGTAGCTAAAAACAGGGACTGGTATCCCTCTCATCAGGAACTTAAAGTCATTCATCCTGCCCATGGCTATACCTACTACGGACTTTTTAGCGGCAAGAGTGCCTCTTTTAATGCTGCCGGAGTAAATGAAAGGGCCTTTTCGTAGCGATGTCCACCGCCAGCTCTATCCCTTCTAAAGAACGTCGTGCTTACCCTGTTTTTAAAAGCACCGAGGGCTTAAGGGCAAATGAATATATGCTTCGCTACTTTGCCTCTGTGGATGAAGTACTAGCCAATAAAGATGTCTGGTCTGAGCCAGTGAATTTCATTGTGGCTGACAACACTAAAGTGGCATATATTGAGGTTGCTCCTAATAATGCCCAAAGAGCAGTCCGTGTCCAAACAAACGGTGTCCTGTACCACACCAATCATTATGTGGAGCCGGAAACTGTTGATTTCAACAAAAAGATTGGACCTAGCAGTACGGTTAGATATGCTCGAGTAGAGGAGCTGCTGACAAACCATGAGGGCAAGTTTACACTGGATGACTTTATAAATATCAGCCAAGATCAACACGACGGTTTAAACCACAGCCTTTACAGAATGGGTTCTAAACCAGAAGGAGTCTCTACTGTAGCCAACTTCATCGTCTACCTGCCTCCCACCGGTTCTCCTCTGGTTTATGTTAAGTACAGAGCAGAGGCTGACCAGCAAGGTCAGGAAAAGATTACCGGTAAGGAACAGCTAACAGAATTATTGCATTAAAAATATGCTATAATGTGAAAGCAAGAATTTTCAAGGAGAGTGCTATTATGCCTACAAAGAAGAGTAAAGTTTATTTTACAGATTTTCATACACCATATGGTGGTCCTTCCATGCTGAAAAAATTACACAATTTATTAATTAAGGCCGGAATGGATAAAATTGATTTTAAAAACAAATTTGTCGCTATTAAAATGCATTTTGGCGAACCCGGCAATGTTTCTTATTTGCGTCCCAACTATGCAAAGGTTGTAGTTGACTTCGTAAAAGAAAGAGGCGGCAAGCCCTTCCTTACCGACTGTAACACTTTGTATGTAGGTCGACGCAAAGAAGCTCTGGAGCATCTGTCTGCAGCCTATGAGAATGGTTTCTCCCCTTTTAGCACCGGTTGCCACATTATCATTGCGGATGGTTTAAGAGGGCTTGATGAAGCCTATGTGCCGGTACCCAATGGCGAATATGTTAAAGAAGCAAAGATTGGCAGAGCTTTAATGGATGCAGATATCGTTATTTCTCTTACGCATTTCAAGGGACATGAAATGGCCGGCTTCGGTGGCGCTATTAAAAATATTGGCATGGGCGGTGGTTCCAGAGCCGGTAAAATGGAGCAGCATAACGATGGCAAGCCGAAGGTGAATAAGGCTGCCTGCATTGGCTGTGGCAGCTGCGTAAGGATTTGTGCTCATGGCGGACCTACAGTTACTGACAAGAAGGCTTCCATTGATCCCCAAAAGTGTGTAGGTTGTGGTCGTTGCATCGGTGCTTGCCCTGAGGATGCTATTTATACAGACTATAAGACAACTGTTAAAAAATTAAATTGCAAAGATGGCAGAATATGCTTGGGCCATTGTCCATGACAGACCAACTTTCCATATCAGCCTGATTATGGATGTTTCTCCCAATTGTGACTGTCATGCCGAAAACGACGTACCTATCGTCGCAGATATTGGTATGCTAGCCTCCAGTGATCCCGTAGCTTTGGACCAGGCTGTGCTGATTTGGTAAACGCAGCGCCTCCTATCGCCGGTTCTCAGCTGGATGTAAATCTAAAAAAGAGCAAAGCCAAGGATGCTGACTATTTTGAAATGACCACGCCTGACTCTGAATGGAAAACTTGTTTAGAGCATGCCGAAAAATCGGTATGGGAAGTAGAAAATACGAGTTGATAAAGTAACATAAAAATAATATGCCTTAAGGACAACTTTACAGAGTTGTCCTTTTTTATGGGTATTACTAGAAAAAGATGTTAACAAGGAGTAAAATAGAGAGCAGAGAGAGATACGCAAAGTAAAGAAACGGAGATGAAAAAAATGGCAGATTTATGGAAAAAATATCAATCTATCCCTCTAGTTTACAAAATGGTAACAGGCATGATTTGCGGAGTCATTATCGGTATGACAATGGGTGGCAATGCAGTTTGGTTCAATCCTTTGGGCAAATTCTTTTTAACCTTGCTGAAGGCAATTGCCCTACCCTTAGTTATTGTTAATCTTATCGCAGGTGTGGCAGCCCTGGATGACCCTCAGGCTTTTGGTCGTATTGGCGGACGTATCCTCTTTTACTACATTGCCAGTAGTGCTTTAGCTCTGGTAGTGGGCGTAATATTCGCAACTATCATTCAACCCGGTGTAAATTTACCTTTGACCGGTACCTACAAGGGAGTTGTTGGCAAGCTGCCTACAGTAGGTGAAACGCTTATTGATCTTATTCCCGGTAATATTTTTAAAGCCATGGAAGCCGGTCGTTTTGACCAAGTAGTTATTATGAGTGCTTTTGCCGGCGTTGCTGTTTTACTGCTCCCGGAAGGCCCCAGAAAACGCCTGACTCAAATTTTTCAGGATTTATCTGAATTGATGAGCAAGATAGTGAGTATTGTCATGATTCTGGCTCCTTATGGTATTTTTGCTTTAGTTGCCAATTCCGTTGGTAAATATGGCAGCAAGATTTTCGGAACCTTGGCAAAATATATTGGTTCTGTTTATCTTGGCATCCTTTGCATGACTATCTTTTATGGTGTGATGGTATATTTATTTGCCGGCATCGGCTTCAAAGAATTTTACCGCAAGGCCTCCAGCATCATGGTAACTGCTTTTAGTACTTGTTCCAGCACCAGTTCCATTCCTGTGAATATGGAATGCGCTGATAAGCTGGGCGTACCTAGAAAGGTTTCTTCCTTTACTATTCCCTTGGGTGCGCAAGTGAATAAGGATGGTACTTGTGTCTGCTTAACCACCGTGTTCATCTTAACTGCCCAGGCAATTGGTGCACCGGTAGACCTGGGTCTTTTGGTCAAGGTACTTGTACTGGGCCTTATTCTTACCACAGGCAGCGGTGCTATTCCCAGTGGTATGCTGGTCATCCTGGCCATCCTATTGGAATCGTTGGGTTTCCCACTGGAAATCGTTGGTATCGTAGCCGGCGTACACGCCTTCAATGATATGGGCATGACCATGATAAACTGCCTAGGTGATTTGTGCGGTACAACCATTGTTGGACATTATGAGCAAAAGCGTATGGAACGTTTGACTCAACAAGAAACTAAATAAATATTTAGAGCAGTTCCAAGGCTTTTAGAACTGCTCTATTTTTTTGGTTGCACTCATTTCTGAAAAGTTTTACAATAGTTTGGTAAGTTTGTTTATGAGATTATTTTGATAAGGGGTTTTAGTATGAAAGAATTCTTATTTCCGTTTTTTCCGAAATTGCCGAAGGAGCAACGGCGGCGTATTCTTAATATTGCTCTTGTTTTCACTGTATTAGCTTGCTGTATACTGGGTTATTTTGTTTATATGTTAAAAACAGATATTACCTACAGCGAAAGAAGATGGCACGAAAAATTAAATGCTGATCCAAAAATCACTGCCGATTTGGCAGAGGTCAGCAAAAATGCCACCAAGGTTTTGTGCTGGTACCTATGTGGAAGGTATCCACGACATAGACATGGCACACGGCGGCTATTGGGTCAATTATTTGGTCTGGTTTCGCTGGGATGGTGATGAGATTCAGGATATGGCCAACCATTTCCGTGTGTACCGTGGTTTTGTAAAACAAAAAAGCATCGTCAAAGACTATAAGCTGGGCAATACCCATTACCAACTGGTACGCATGGAAGTTGTGGTGGATACCAACTTTGGCACCAAGCTTTTCCCCCTGGACGGCCAACAGTTCATGTTCTATATTGAGCCCTTCTACACCGCCAAAAGAGTGGTACTTGTGCCTGACACTAAGGAAAGCAATACAAACCGCAACTTGGATATTGATGGGTATAAACTAGTCAGACATTCTGTTAATACCTATGCTTACGAGTATAAATACACCAGAGGGGATATTGAGCTGGAGCAATCCACCGATAAGAATATTGTCACAGAATTAGCTACCGGTGTGGAGGTAAAGCGTGATGGCTTTGGTTTGTACGCTAAGTGCTTTATTGCTCTCTACGCTTGTATTGTTTGGGCTTTAATGACCCTTTTTCATCAATATCTATCATCATGTTGATCCTTTGGAAATGCTTCCTGAAGCACTTTTTGGTTGCGTAGCCAATATCATGGTTGGTGCCAGTCCTACTTCCGGAAGTGCTGGAAATGGGACTTTTGGAATATGTCAATATATGGGGCATCTGCGCTATCCTATCCTCCACTTTAGTAATTATTAATGTCAATGAGATTCGTCGCGAGGAAACTGATGCAGATGGTAATTGTTTCCATGCTGCTTCTTATGGTCGTATCATGTTCTATCTGATTACCTTCTTCGCCATTACCGGCAATATCCTCTTGCCTTTGGTGGCTATGAACAAATAAGTAAAGCAATATAAGGCCCGGATTTTAAAAATCCCGGGCCTTTTTTCTTTCCCTCCAGCAACACGGAGTGCTGTCTTAATTGTTGACAAATGTTTATGAAAATAAATAAAAATTGTTATATTCTCCGGCCGTTTACACTGCTCCCAAGCAGCATGTTATATTGAGCAGACAGCAACTAGTTGCTGCTAAAATATAAAGAGATTAAAGGAGGTATTACCATGACAAAAGCCAAAATTTACTATGACCAAGATGCAGATTTAAACCTAGTCAAAGACAAAACCATTGCCATTATAGGTTATGGTAACCAAGGCAGTGCCCAAGCCCTTAACATGCGAGACTCCGGTGTCAAACGAATTATTATCGGCAGCCGGCAGGATGATTCCGCTAAGGCAGCTACTAAAGACTGGTTTTCCTGTATTTACCATTGAGGAGGCTGCCGACCAAGCGGATATCATCTTCCTTCTGCTACCTGATGAGGTAGCACCGCAAGTCTTTAAGGAAAGCATCGCTCCCGGTTTAAAGCAAGGCCATATTATCAATTTTGCTTCTGCTTACAACATCACCTTCCATAAAATCGTACCACCCCAATTCGTAGATGTAGTAATGGCCGCGCCTCGTATGATTGGTAAGGGAGTAAGAGAACTATATTTAAGCGGTGAAGGCTTTCCGGCCTTTGTTGGTGTAGCTCAGGATGCTTCCGGTCTAGCCCTCGCATATGGCAAAGCCTTGTGCAAGGCTATCGGTTCCACCAAGAAGGGTGCTATCGAGGTGCAATTTCAAGATGAAACATTCCTTGATTGATGACGGAGCAGGCTACCTGGCCTATTATCTATAATGTCTTTAACGAGGTCTTTCAATGCGAAATAGAAATGGGACATCCTCCTGAAGCAGTTCTTATGGAAATGTATGTTTCTAAGGAGCCTGCTGTAATGATGGAAAAAGCTGCCGAACTGGGACTATTTAAGCAGCTTCCCTATCATTCCCATACCAGCCAGTTTGGTCAGCTAATCGGCTACGACGCCTTTGACAAGGAGGTCATACGCCGCTTTGTACGTGAACGCTACGCCAGAATCAAGGAAGGCATTTTTACCAAAGAATGGGATCAGGAACAGCAGGAAAAACATTTGGCAACCCTGCAAGCCCTGGAAGAAAAAGCCTTCAATAGCCCTTTATCCAAGGCCGAAACGAATTTACACGCCGTACTAAAATAAAATCTAAAGGAGGGACTACCATGATACCAAAAGTAAAAAAGCTTCTAGACCTATCTCAACCCATTTATCACATCTGCCCAGGTTGGCCTACCTACAAGTTGACCAATGTTACCTATGAAGCCATGTTTGCCCTGCAAGGCTATAATGCCGAACGTATTGATATGAACAGTCACACCGGTACACATCTGGATGCCCCTTTTCATTTCTTTGCCAACGGCACTACCGTCGACAAAATGCCTTTGGAGGACTTTCAGGGACGTGGCGTGGTCATTGACCTGCGTAACATCAATACCATGGCCATCGAGGCCAAGCATTTAAAAGCTTTGGAGGGCACCCTGCAGCCCGCGGATATTCTTCTGCTCTATACCGGCTGGGCCCAAAAGCGCGGCTTTAACAAAGAGTACCTTTACCAGTGGCCTTACATCACCAAAGATGCAGCCCAATGGATGGTGGACCAAAAGATTAAATGTGTATGCATTGATGGCCTCAGCGCAGGTGGCTGGCCGGAGGGCACTGGTGCGCCGCCCCATTTTGTCTTATTGGGCAACCATATTGTCATCATTGAAGAAGTTTACATGGATGAGCGTTTACTGGAAGAAAAGGATTGGTATATAGTAGGCTTCCCGCTGAAACTGCAAGGCTTCGGTGGCTCTCCCTGCCGGGTTGTAGCCATGCAGCTGGCCAGCGAATAAGGGGTGAGCTGTATGGAATTTGTGAGCAATATTTTACAGCTTGGTCCTACTGTAGTAATGCCCATTATTTTCTTCGTGCTTGGCCTGGTTTTTAAGCTTTCCCTCGGCAAAGCCTTTAAAGCTGCCATGACCGTAGGCGTAGGTTTTGAAGGCCTAATGCTCATGGTTACCATGTTTCTCAATTCCCTGGGGCCTGTGACAGCCGCCATGGTCAAGCGTCTTGGAGTCGAGCTCACCATTATGGATGCCGGCTGGGCTACCAGTGCTTCCGTGGCCTGGTCTTCTCCCCTGGTACCCTTTGTAGTAGCCGGTGCCATAGTATTAAATATAGTGCTATTAGCTTGTAAAAAGACCAAAATTTTAAACATCGATATGTTTAATTATTGGCTCATTTTAATTGTGGGTACTTTGATTTATACGGACACCGGTAGTATTCTCCTAGGTACTATGGGTAGCCTGGTGCTATATTTAGCAGCCTTTAAGATTGGTGATTGGACTGCCAGAGACCTGCAGACCTCCTATAATATGCAGGGCGTGGCTTTTATTCATCCTACCTGCGGCATCTGCGTACCCTTTGGTATAGCCGTTAATGCCTTGCTGGAAAAGCTGCCCGGTCTGAGAGATATTAATCTTAGTCAGGAAAAGATAGTAAACAAATTGGGTATTCTGGGAGAACCGGTTACCTTGGCTACTATTTTAGGAGCCGGCTTAGGCGTCTTGGCCGGTTGGCGTCCGGGACAATGCTGTGTTTTGGCCGTAAAAATGGCAGCCGTAATGCTCATCCTGCCCAAGATGATAGGCATTCTCATGGAAGGTGTCATGCTCGTTCGTGACAGTGCTGAAGCAATATTAAAGACCAGGTTTCCAGGCCGCCAGTTTTATATTGGCATGGACACTTCCCTTTTGATTGGCGAACCCAGTGTTTTTGGCAACCGGCCTACTCTTAATACCAATTACCCTGCTGCTAGCCGTTGTTTTGCCGGGCAACAGGATGCTGCCTTTTGCTGATTTGTCTGTACTGGTTTACTTCATCACCATGCTAGCTCCCTATTGCCAAAAAAATATCTTTAGGATGCTGGTTACAGGTACTATCCTCATGGCTCTGGCTCTATACATAAGCACTGATCTGACAGCGATTTACACAACGGCAGTTCATCAATCCTCTGTGGTATTGCCCGAAAATATGCGTACTACTCAGCTAGGTAATATGCTTTCTCCTGTGAACACCCCGGTAGGTTGGTTGCTAATTAAGCTGGCTCATATTTTCGGTAAGTAAAAAGACAAAATAATAATCCCATGCAGAGCGAATGCTCCTCATGGGATTAATTTTTATCTATGTATTTTAAGCTTAAAGAAGAATGGCAATGACACAGGCAATAGCAATACCAAAAGGCAGGTAAGTCGCTGATGAAAATATCGGCAAGATTCTCTGGCAACTCATTCTACCCAAGAAGGCCCCGACAAGCTCGCCCAGCACTGCCAAAATAAGAGAGGAAAATCCTCCTACAAAAAAAAATCAGCGCAAAAATCAACCAAATACCGTACTTATCAAGAAAGGTATCCAACAACACAAAAGTTGGATTAGGATTGCCAAAAGCCTGATTCGTATGATATTTTTGCAGCAGCTGCCCATTGACAAAGCTAACTATGCCCATTAGTAATCCACAAATAAAAAATTTAGATAACAATACCTGTTGCATTTCACATCTCCAAATAGAAAATGATTTTATTTATCCATTTTACACCATTTCACGATATTTTGTTAGATATATTTTCAATAAAGCTACAGCTCCATACATTATACACAAACAGCCGTTAGGAATTATCCTAACGGCTGTTTGTGTATTGCCCTTATTTGGTATCAGGAAGGGGTTTTGTTTCCTAAATTCCTCTAAAAAGTCGGTCAAATAACGAGACATCCCCGCAAAAATCTCTTTACCGTGTTCGGCATTAGCTGTTTGACAACTGTCGCCGTTGCCACCAAAGGTACCTGTTTTAGAAAAAGCTGTTGTTTGTTGAATAATTTTGACTGTAGCACCTTTAAACGTAATAAGCATTCCCATAGGTACTCTGCAAAGCATTGGTCAGATGATAGGTTTCTTCCGGTACAAAATTCTTTTCTTTATGTACCCAGTCAGGGCGAATAGCCATCATTACAGAAGCCTCCTGACCACCCGCCATGGCCGCCGCCCCAGCTTGGCTGAAGCTCTCTGACAATAGTCCACCAGTCAATAAT
>Ga0268359_12583_pt1 | contig 17550 bp, 15 predicted proteins | sample BioMet11_FD_194416 | JGI IMG/M metagenome (GOLD analysis project Ga0268359, IMG submission 194416) | Sewage microbial communities from Oakland, California, United States - Biofuel 11 (PacBio Assembly) | ecosystem: Engineered > Wastewater > Sewage > Unclassified | place: USA: California | collected...
AATAGACTGGACCTGATCGTTTACCTGCTCAACAAGGGTAACAATTTGCTGCAGGGCCTCGCCTGAACGTATGGAAAGATCAGTGGCACTTTCAATGGTAACGGCGGCTTTGTCCACGTTTGCGATGTTCTTGCGTGTGCCGTCCTGAATATCACGTATGGCCTGGCCCACTTCCTGCGTGGCGGCCATGGTTTTTTCGGCAAGTTTGCGCACCTCGTCGGCCACCACGGCAAAGCCGCGTCCGGCGTCGCCCGCGCGGGCGGCTTCAATGGCGGCGTTGAGGGCCAGCAGGTTGGTCTGGTCGGCTATGTCGGCAATGACGTTCATGACCTGACCAATGCCCTCGGCCTGCTTGCCAAGTGCGTTCATGTCTTCCTTGATGGCCAGCGACTGGTCCCTGACCGTTTCAATGCCCTTTACGGCGTCGCCAACTATCTGTGATCCCTCAACGGCCTTTTGCTTGGTCTGCATAGATGCGTCCGCCGCCTGCTGGGCATTGCGGGCAACCTCAAGCACGGTGGCGTTCATTTCTTCCATGGCCGTGGCGGTTTCGCGTACGCGGCCGGACTGTTCGTCCGCGCCGCGGCTCGATTGCGCTATCTGGCTGGAGAGCTGCTGCGAGGCCGAGGTAACAATTTCCACAACGCCTTCAAGCTGGCTCGCAGCATGCAGCATACCCTCCGCCTTGGCGCGCTCGGCCTGCGCCTTGGCGGCGTGGGCCTCCTTGGTTGCCTCCTGCGCTTCAACCATGGCCTTTTGGGCTTCTTCGCCCTTGGCGTGGGCCTCGGCGATCATGGCCTGCAACTTGGTAACCATGGTGCGCAGCGCGTCAGCCAAAGCACCTATTTCGTCCTGCTGGGTTATCACAAGCTCCTGGCTGAAGTCGCCCGAGGCGACGCATTCGGCAAAGTTTTTGGCCCTGACGAGCGGCCGGGTGAGTGAACCGGCAAAGAACCACAGGCAGGCTATGCCCAGCAGCGTTACCGCCGTGCCCACAAGTATCTGGTTAAAGGCGTCGTCGCTGGCGCGTTCGGCCAGATGCTGTTCCAGGGCGTCGGCATCTGCCAGCACAACATTGCGCGGCAGTTTTACAAGCACCGACCAGAATTTGCCGGAGCGGCCAAGCATGACCGGCGCGTACGCGATAATGGATTTGCCGCCGTCGTCCAGACCGGCAAAGGCCTTGCCCTCGCGCACGTTTGTCATGATCTTGTCAGCATTGGTCAGGGCGTTGGTCAGGGACTTGCCCACCATGGAGGCATCGGCGCTGTTTGCCACAACCAGACCGTCGTAGCTGACAATAAAGACGCTGCCCTTGCCCGCATAAATTTTGGCGTTAACGTCCTCAGCCATTTTTTGCAAAAATGTCAGGCGCAGGTCTGTGCCCGAAACGCCCAGAAACTTGTTGTTTTCCTTAACAGGCACAGAGATGGTGGTCAGCCACTCTGTCTTGCCCTGCACTATGTAGGGAAAGGGGTCGAGCACGCTTTCCTTGCCGGTTTCCTTGGGGCCAAGGTACCAGCCGCCTTTGCGCACGCCATTGGGGTGCTTGGCCTGGCTCTCGTATTCTACCAGCGCCTGCCGGTTGATTTTGCCCGAGGTGTCGCGGTTCCAGTAGGTTATAAACCGGCCAGAGTTGTCGTGGGCCTCTGTGTTGGCGTACTGGGCGTCTTGCCCGTCCAGCGCATTGGGCTCCCATGCGGAATACGAGCCAAGATAGGTGGGGTTGTTTTCAAGGTTGGCGAGCAAAATTTTGGTAAACAGTTCGCGCAGATGATCCTTTTCAATGTTGGATCGCAGTACTTCAAAAATCTTGCCTGTGGTGCGGGCCGTATCAATGTTGTCCTGCAGCGCGCTTTCCACCACAGAAGCCCTGTCCGAAACCAGCGATTCAAGCGCCGAGACGGCGTTTTTTTCCAGCAGGTGTGAAACGCTGTCAGACACGAAGGTCTTGGTGTTGCTGGTAGAATACAGGCCGAATGCTACAAGCGTAACAGCTGTAAAAATGAGGCCAAGTCCTGCAGCCAGTGCAATTTTTTGTTTGATTGATCGCATATGCCCCCCATATGTTCTTTGTTCTTAATTATAGTTCATGATACTCAGCTAAATTGCAATATTGTGAATTGAAATTAAATATTATTGAATGAACGATCAATAAAATTTCCTGTCGATATGCTTATCGGCAAATTTTAATAATAACTTAGCCCAGAGAGATTATTTTTTCATGCTGCCAAAATATGTTGCACAATGCTTAATCGTTGTATTTTTTGAAACAATATTTTATTTAATATTTAAAATTGGAGACGGTAATTTATGAAGTGCAGTTATATAATAATTTGTTATGCATTAATCTACAGTTGTTAGCTATTGCTAAGAGCTATTGCTGGCAAAAAGCAGTTATCTGCATTCACACCATTAATATCAAGCGTGAATCTGTAGTCAATAAAGCCGTAACGGTCAGAAGGGTTGCCTTTGTAAAATTGCGGAAAAAGGGGCAGGCGTGGCGTAATTGCAAAAAAAAAGTGCCGGCAGGGCCGGCACTTTTTATAGCGGGTTGCATGGTGCAGCCTGTATTTACGCGGCTTCTCCCTGACTTTTCATCTCGGCTATCAGGCGGTGTAGAATCTGCGCCTGTTCCAGCATGTCTGAAACCGCGCGCGAGGCCTGTTCCATGGCTTGTGCAGTCTCGGCCGAAATGGTGGCCACCTGCTCCACTGACTGGTTGATCTCTTCACTTGCGGCGGACTGCTCCTCGCTGGCCGTGGCAATGGACTGCACCTGGTCGTTCACATGCTCCACAAAGGTGAGTATCTGCTGCAGTGATTCACCCGATTGAACTGCAAGGTTTGTAGCGCTCTCGATGGATACAGCCGACTTGTCCACATTGGCGATGTTTTTGCGGGTTCCTTCCTGAATATCGCTTATGGCCTGGCCACCCTCCTGCGTGGCGGACATGGTCTTTTCGGCCAGCTTGCGCACCTCGTCGGCCACCACGGCAAAGCCGCGCCCGGCATCTCCCGCCCGCGCCGCTTCGATGGCCGCGTTGAGCGCCAGCAGGTTGGTCTGGTCGGCTATGTCGGCAATGACGTTCATGACCTGGCCGATGCCTTCGGCCTGTTTGCCCAGGGCGTTCATGTCTTCCTTGATGCCCAGCGACTGGGTGCGCACGGTTTCTATGCCCTTGACCGCTTCGTTTACTATGTTCACGCCTTCCAGGGCCTGCTTCTTGGTGTTGCTGGAGGCGTCGGCTGCCTGTTGGGCGTTTTTTGGAAACCTCAAGCACGGTGGCGTTCATTTTCTTCCATGGCTGTGGCTGTTTCGCGCACTCGGCTTGATTGCTCGTCCCGCACCGCGGCTCGACTGTTCAATCTGGGCGGAAAGCTGTTTCTGAAGCCGTATTGATGATGCCCACTACGCTTTCAAGCTGGCGGGCGGCCTGCAGCATGCCTTCCGCCTTGGCGCGCTCGGCCTGCTTGCGGGCAGCCTCGGCTTCAATGGTTGCCTGCTGGCTTTTTCCGATTCCGCCTCAGCTTCGCGCCCCTTTTGCTCCGCTTCAGAAATTTGGTTTCAGTGTATCCACCATACATCTTCACGCGCCCAAAAAAACGCCTATAGCTGGCCGGGCAAGGGTCAAACCGCGCATTGAGGTCGCCCCCGGCTATGGCCAGTGCCAGCTGCGAGAGCGATGCCGGTTCAGTCGCCCAGCTGGCGCAGCATGTTGCGGGCTATCAAAAAAGCCCAGGCTCAGGCCTACCAGCAAAGAGGCCAAGATGCCGCAATGGTGATAAAACGCGATGTTTCGTACATGCGGTGCTGCTGTCGTTCAGCTCATTGGTACGCATCAGCTTGAAATCGACTATATTTTGTATGTCCCGCGCCATGGCGGCCATGGTGACGCCGCGCCTCGGTGGTGGAAAGCTTTTGCGCCTGTTCGTTGAGGGCGGCATCGCTTGTTTTGCCGAGTTCGATGACTTTTTCGTGCACGAGCAACCATGCTTTGCAACCGATTGCAGCAGCTTGCTGTACAGCGCCTTGCCCTCGTCCGTCTGAAAATAGCTGGGCAGATTTTTAGCAGGGTTTCAAACTCCTTGCGTTCGGTTGCAAGTACGCCAAGATATCGTTGAATTTCTGCATCTTCGTTGGTCAAAATAATGTTTTTTTCTTCTCGCAGCAGTCTGAGCGCGCGTATATTAAGGGCTCGGGCAGCGTCAAGGCCTTTAACATGCACATTATAAAGAGTATCAATATCGTTAGACAGGTTGCTAAGACTGTTTACTGAATACATCCCTACCGCAACCGTAAAGAGCGACAGGATCAAGGACAGGCCAAAAGTTTTTGCATGGTCGAGAGCTTGATCATAATATCCTCCACACCGGTTGGTAGGCTGTTGCGGGACGTGTATGCCTTAAAAGAATAATTTTTTACTCAGTCTGGCTGTAAAGCGTTTCGGCTGATTTCTGGTTTATCATAGATCAATTTAAAAGAAATTATTTTCAGTAAATGTTATTGCGCTTTTTGTTTGATTATCTATTTATATATATAAATTATATATTACAAGATGCTAAGTATGCTGGTCAGGCTGCAGACGCTGCTTCGCTCGCGTAACTGGCAGCAATTGCAGACAGTAAAATTGTGGGCAGCAACCAGTTTTGCTGCCTGCTGCAATCGCCATATGTCTTGACATAAGGCCTGCAAACACGGCACATTACTTGTGCCAGAAGCAGGTTTACAGTGTGCGGGATGCATTTTCGCACCAGCCTGTGGCGGATGCTGATCGTAGGCATCCCTGAATTCGTCAAATTTATGCGCATAAAGCTGTTCTAGGCCAGTGCGCATCGATAAAAAGAACTTCCGGCGGGTTTCTCCGCCGTTGATAATTTCTTTTTACTCGCGAAGGGCATCCCCTTCTTTTATTCCTTGTCATTGCGGCGCGTTATGCGCCTATTTTTCGCAGAACGCGCATGCGCGCATTCGCGGCTCATGTCGTTTTGCGTGTATAACAGAGGTGTTTTATTACGCCTCTCTAAAAAGGTGTTTCCATGGCAGACATCAAGCTTACCCGTCCTGCAGCTGGGCAAAATGTTGTTATTCCTCAGTGCACGCGATGCCCGCATGGTTCTTGATTTTCCTACCGACCAAATCAGCATTGAGCGCCCGCAAAATTCGGACAGCCTTTTTTTTCGCTTTGACGACGGCGGGTCCATTGAACTGCAGAATTTTTATACGCAGTACCACAAGGACGATGTGCCCCTCGTTTGAAGTGACGGGCAGCTGATCGCCGGCCACGGAATTTTTTGACGTCTTTGGGCCAGATCTCGTCCCTGCGGCTCTGGCCCTTCGAGTGTTGCGCGTGGCGGCGGTTATCAGGAGTATTCCGAGCGTAATATCGGGCACGGAGTTGGAGCGCTTGGCGGCGTTGATCTCCCATTTGACAGCGCATCGCAGAGCGAGGCGACGTTTCCGTCTTTGGGCCAGCAGCCCAGAGCTGTTGTTTGCGGCCGCTGCCGTGGGGCAGAGCGCCCCGTCGACACTTTCAATATTAGCGGTGAAGCAACTACGGAAGGCAGCAGCGGCGTTGTCTTTAATGTGGCATTGAGCAACACCCCCTGTGGGCAGCGCCACGGCGGTGATCACGGTTGCGGGCAAGGATTATGACGTTGCCATCGGCGCGGACGGCAAGGGCACGCTGACCGTCGCCAACCCCAATGCCGAGGACGTGTACAAGGACGCCAGCGACCTGACGGCCACGGTCAAGAGCGTGACCGGCGGCGGCTATAGTGAAGTAACGATTGGCAATGCAGGCACTGCCACTGCGCACATAGCCGACACCATAGACACGACGACCGTGCATCTGAGTGCGACCGATTCCATAACCGAAGCCGGTGGCAGGTGACGTACACGGCGACGCTGGACGCTGCTGCGAAGGGAACAGTGACGGTGTCGCTGAGCAATGGTCAGACGATCACCATAGCAGACGGCAAGACCAGCGGCTCAGTACAGTTGACTGTTCCCCCGCAGGACGACGTATATACCGAAAACAAGTCGATCAACGCCAAGCATAACGAAAGCCCGAGGGCGGCAGCTTTGAAAAGCTTGCGGTGGATGCCACGCCAGCCACCACGAAGAATCACCGACACCATAGACACGACGACCGTGCATCTGAGTGCGACCGATTCCATAACCGAAGCCGGTGGCCAGGTGACGTACACGGCGACGCTGGACGCGCTGCGAATGGAACAGTGACGGTGTCGCTGAGCAACGGTCAGACGATCACCATAGCAGACGGCAAGACCAGCGGCTCAGTACAGTTGACTGTTCCTCCGCAGGACGACGTATATACCGAAACAAGTCGATCGGACGCCAGCATAACGAAAGCCGAGGGGCGGCAGCTTTGAAAAGCTTGCGGTGGATGCCACGCCAGCCACACGAAGATCACCGACACCATAGACACGACGACGGCGCACGTAGCTCTGTCGCAGACCCCCGGCAGCAACGACGTGACGGCCACCATCAGCCTCAGCAACGCGCCGCAGAATGACACGCAAATCACCTATACGGTCAACGGCGTGGAGCACACGGCCATGATCAAGGGCGGGGCGACCCTCACCCAGGCCGACCTCGGCGACCTGTTGGTCAGCAACCCCTCGCTGGTTACCGTCAGCGCCCAGATTACAAATGTCACGGGCGGCAACTTTGAAGATGTCAAGTGGAGCAGCTCCTCAACCGATCTCAGGCTTGATCACCCGGTGTTGGTGGGCAACAGCGGCGTTACGGTGAATGAAAATGACCTGCCTGGCGGCACAAGCCCGGATGTCCCTGCACTGGTGCAGACGGGAAACCGTGACGGTTGCCGCGCAGGACGGTGTTTCGAATATCAAGATCGGCGACACCCTTGTGTACAGCAACGGGGCGCTGGTCAGCGGCGCTGTGGCCAGGGTTTCAGGTGGGGAACTTCCGTAACGGATTTAATGCGACTACGGGAGAGCTGAGCTACTCGTTTAAGCTTGCGGGCAGCTTAAGCCACGACAAGGCAACCCATGATGCGAGCTTGAGCAACACGGTTTCGGTCACGGTTACAGACCGCGACGAGGCGATACCGGCACCGGCAACGTCAGCATAACCGTGGCTTGACGACGCTCCCAAGGGCCGCCGTTACAACCACAAGCACGACAACCAATACTTCAATTGGCAGCGATATCCCCATCAGGTTTGTCTACTCGGAAATGGATGGAAACAACAAAATTGGGCATACCATGCCCAAGGGCGACATCAACAGCGCCAATGACTTTCCTGACTATGTAAAGGATGCCATGCAGGGGGTCACGGTATCTTCCGCCACTGTTACGTACTCCGGCACTTCTGCCATCGGCAGTATTGTCAGCGGCGGCACGCTGTATTCAAAAAATATGAGCGGCGGCAATGCCAATAATATGAGCTACGACGGGCTTGGCGTAGATACGGACAAAAATTCGGGTGTTGATACCCGCACGGATCTTGGCAGGGAATCTATAGGGTACTCCAACGACCCGCCTTGGCGAATTAAATTTCGCCAAGACAAGCGGTTATGGCATCTCTGAAGCTGTGGTCTTTGACCTGCCCAGCGGCAAGACGGCCTCTTCATTCTCCATTTCGCTCGGCGCCATGCAGGCCGGGGAAAAGGAAGTCGCCCTGATATCGTTTTACCGCAACGGCGTGCTTGTCAATTCCATCAAGGCCGCTGCAACTGATACCAGCACCGCAGTGCAGAACTTTACCTTCAGCAGTTCTGCAATCGGCGGCGCATACGACAAGGTTGTTGTTTCCGCGCTTGATGACAAGAATACCTCGTCCTCGGACAACAGCGATTTTACTATTCAGGCTGTGACGTTTGGCGGAGCCTCAACCGGAGTTCTCGAAACCGCAACAGGCACCGTGTCTGGCGTGAGCGCCGACGGCATTGTCTCCATCGCCTTTGACAGCGCGCATTCACAGGTCACGCTTGCTGGCGGCGCCATAATGACGCTTGCAGTCTCGAGCGACGGCAAGTCGGTCACTGGTTCTGTGGGCGGCAGCACCTACTTTACTGCCACGCTCAGCGGCGTAGTGAACGGTCAGGCAACCTGGACATTTAACCAGGTGCATGGCTTTGAAGTTCCCAGCGGGTCTTCGTTGCTTAACTTTACGGTCACGGACGGCGACGGCGACGTCACCACGGCCGCCACCACCCCCGCCACCATAACAACGCCGCCGGTTGCAATGGCGGATACGGATACGGTCAATCATGGCGATTCGGTGGTGCACGGCAATGTGCTGACCAACGATTTTGATGCCGACGGCAACCACCTTGCTGTGGTTGGGGTAAGCGCGGGCAGTGATGCCTCAACCTCCACAGCGGCGGGGTGCACCGTTGCCGGGCAGTACGGTTCAATTACCATCAATGCCGACGGCAGCTACAGCTATAACCTCGACAACAGCAATGCCGCCGTCAAGGCCATGGACGGAGCGAGCCTGACGGATACCTTTAACTACAGGATATCCGACGGCCACGGCGGGTACGCTACCACAACGTTGAAGGTGAACATCAACGACGGCAAGTACAGCGTTGACGCAAAAAATGACGACACAGCCATCAGCGGCGGCAGCGGCAGCGATGTGCTGGTGGGTGACGCCGGCGGCACCAGCACCTCTGTTGTGCACGGGGTCTCTCCGGTCAACTACGATGTATGCATCATCCTTGATACGTCAGGAAGTATGGGCGACCCGATCAACGAAACCACTCGGCTTGCCCTGGCCAAGAGCGCTCTGACAAACCTTTTGACAGGGTTCAAGGATCACACCGGTATTGTAAACGTCAACCTTATCGGCTTCAGCGACACGGTATCAATCAATCTTGAGGCGCTCGAAGCGTCCAAGAAATCAGACGGTTCGTACCTTGACGCCATCATCAACAAGCTTGCCTCAGCCAAGGCCGATGGCGGCACAAACTATGAAGCCGCCTTTAAGGCCGCCGTGGACTGGTTTAGCGGCAAAGCAGGCGACAATAACACCAAGCTTGCCTATTTTCTTTCGGACGGCGTGCCCACAGCGCGTACCGATTCCGGCTCTGTGGATTATGGCTACTGGTCTGGATACGACTATAACCCCTATGCCGGTCAGCAGATGTCGCGGGCTGAATTTACCGAGGCGCTGGCCCAGTACCAGAAGCTTGTCGACGCTCATGTGCAGGTCAACGCCATCGGCATTGGCAGTGGCATTGACGCTGCCGTGCTGAAGTACTTTGACAACACCCCGGTAGCTGGCGGGGTGGTTGCCAGCACGACTACAAACTTTTACGGCAGCCTGTATGAAAACCGGTTTTCATACACAGGCAATGCCGGAGCGGTAAGCATCATCAACAATGCGGCACAGCTCACCGCGGCGCTGAACGCGGGCACTCCCGACGAGCTTCTGGTCAACCTGCAGGCGGTCGGCAAGGATTCCGTGACTGGCGGCGACGGCAACGACATTGTGTTTGGCGACGCCGTTACAGCCAACTGGCTGCTTGACGATACCTCATGGACGTCCGCAGGCAGAAGCGCTCTGCATCCCGGAGACTCGCTGGACATTGTGCGCGAATATGTGCTTGGTACAACCCTGAAGGGCACAACCCTTAAAGGAAGCGCCCTCGAATCGGCCATAAGCGAGGCCATCGCCCACGAGCTCACCGAGCACAGCATGAAGTACGGCCTGAGTGAAACCGCGCGCGGCGGCGACGATACACTGAGCGGCGGTAACGGCGACGACATCCTCTTTGGCCAGGGCGGCGCCGACAAGCTTGATGGCGGGGCCGGTCACGACCTGCTTGCGGGCGGCAGCGGCAACGATATTCTTACCGGCGGCGACGGGGCTGATGTTTTCCTCTTCCATCCCGGCAGCGGATCAGACATCATCACCGACTACAACGCGGCTCAGGGCGATGTGATCGTCAGGCTTGGCGATCCCGCGGCTGCGACAGCATCAAGAAACAGCTCCAACGTAAACATGATACCCCCGACAGCGTGCACACCGTGGTCGACGTGCAGCAGGGGCATTCCATCATTCTGAGCGACAGCGCCAACCACATGCTGGTGGGCAGCGGCGTGTCGACTGACGGCAATCATTACACCAGCACAGGCGACCTTGGCGGAACCTACGACAACGTGCTTGTGGGCGGGGATGGCAACAATGTGATTCTACGGCGGCAGCGGCAACAACTACCTCGCTGGCGGGACCGGTAATGATCACATCATTGGCGGTTCGGGTGACGACTACCTCTTTGGCGGCTCAGGCAACAACAATCTGTACGGCGGGGCGGGCAACGACCACCTGTACGGCGGAGCTGACACCGACCGCCTGTACGGCGAGGAAGGCAACGACTACCTTGACGGCGGCGGCAGCTCCGGCACGGGCGATTTTCTGTACGGCGGGGCGGGCAACGATGTGCTGGTCTTCCACAAGGGCGACACCATTGACGGCGGCACAGGCACTGATGTGCTGCTGGTCAAGGGCGGCAGCCTTGACGAGCTGTTTGGCGCAGACGGCAAGCTTGACAGCAACATCACCAATACCGAGGTTCTTGTCAGCGGCAACGACGCCAGCACCATGGAGAGCCTGACCGATGTGAGCAAGCTGAGCGCCATTGGCCTGACCGTGGGCGCGGGACGGCAAGGTAACCACCGCCAACACGGGCAACGCCACCTGGAGCACCGCAAGCCACGCAACCCCATGACGGGTATGACGTGATGACCTGCACGATCTCCCATACCGACCACACGACAGAAGAAATGACCGTAGCCGTGCTGAAGGTGATGCATAACAGCTAGCCCCTGACGGTGACCATAAACATAAAGCGCCCGCGTTCTGCTGCAGAACGCGGGCGCTTGTCTTGGTCGTAATCTTGTCGAGTTGCGCGCGGCAGGCTGTCGTGCGGGCTGTTACAGCCCCAGGTCGCGCAGCAGATTGGCCACAGCCATGTTGCCCATGGTTTCCGTGGCGCCCGCAGTGGAAGACGAGCAGTGCGAAACCCATCACCAGATTGTCCAGCTCGTACCATGCGGGATCTGACGGGGGTTCCTGCTCAAAGACGTCAAGGCCTGCGCCGTAGATGCTGCCTGCTTTAAGGGCGGCCAGCAGGGCGGCCTCGTCAATCAGCCCGCCGCGTGCGGTGGTTGATGAGCACGGCGGTTTTTTTCATGGCGGCAAGACGCTGGGCGTTGATGAGGTTGCGGGTTTCATCCGTCAGCACCGTGTGCAGGGTGATAAAATCGGCCTCGGCGCAGATGCGGTCCACATCAGCGCGTTCCACGCCTTCGGCGGCGGTCCAGGCTTCGTCCCACCACCAAATCGTGGGCGAGAATTTTCATGCCGAACCCCTGGGCGCGTTTGACCACGCAGCGGCCAATGGCCCCAAGGCCGATAATGCCAAGGGTTTTGCCGTACAGGTCGATTGCTGGTGATCTTGCCCCAGTCTTTTTGCCTGCAGCGGCGGTCAATAAGCCCGGCCTTGCGCGCCACCATAAGCATGAGGGTCAGCGCGTAGTCGGCCACGGCGTTGCTGTTGGCACCCACCGTGCGCGAAACCGCGATGCCGCGCTGCTTGCAGGCGGCAAGGTCGATGTTGTCAAGCCCCACGCCGTACTTGGCAATGGCCTTGAGGCCGGGGGCGGCTGCCAGCACGGTCTCGTCCATGGGGTCAACACCCAGGATCACGCCAGCGCAGCTAGGCCAGTTTTTCTTTCATCTGCTCGGCGGAAAGTATGCCGCCGGTGTCGTTGCGTATCACTTCCAGCCCGGCCTGGGTCAGGCGGTCAAACAGCGCTGGATTGGTTTTGCCAAAAGAGCGGGGTGTTACAAGAATTTTCACAAAAACTCCTTGTGCGAATAGGGCGGTATCTGGCCGGTAACCGGCGCATACAGCCTTACTATTCTATGTGTATTGTCAACGCGCCCCTGGCCTCAAAACCCCGGCGCGGCAGTTTTACCGCTCTGCAACGCGCAACAGCCGCCGGGCAGGGCCCGACGGCTGTTCCTCTTCGCACGGCAAAGCACGTTATGCCTGCACGTCAAGCTTGTTGCCGATGCCTTCGGCTGCAAGCCCCTGACTGCGCATGTTCTGCTCCATTTCTGCGCCTTTATCAATGGTTCCATTGATCAGCGCGGCAGACATGTTGGCCTGGAAGTTCAGGGCGCTTCTGCTCAAGCTTACGCTCATGCCCATCTTTACGTCGTCCATGGCGCGCTCCTTGGCCGCTTTTGCGGTCCAGATGTCCATACCTATCGGTTGCGACGTAAAAAACTGTAGGGAAAAAGACTTTAATCCAAAAAAAAAGCAACGTCGCCCCTACCGGCCTATGCATTGCCACCAAGTTCCTTGAGTTTGTTCCACACGGTTACAGGTCTAGGTTTGAGGCGGCAATGATGCGCACATCAATGTTGATGACCCGGTCGCCGCCGATGCCGGAAGCGTTCTTTTTCCTGCAGGGTGCGCAGCAACCGTTCCTGCGTCGCCAGGCTCATCTCGCTGATTTCGTCAAGAAACAGCGTCCACGGTAAGCCAGTCCAAACATGCCCGGCTTGCCGCCCTTGCGTGCGCCGGTAAAAGCGCCTTCTTCATAGCCAAAAAGCTCGCTTTCCAGCAGATGTTCGGGCAAGGCCGCGCAGTTAAGGGCCACAAAGGGCCTTTTTTGCGTGCGCAGAAGTTGTGGATGCTCTGGGCAAAAAGCTCCTTGCCCCAGCCGGGTTCGCCCTTGATAAGGATGGAGGCCGCGCTGCGTGTCAGGCGCGTCTGGGCTGCCCCCTGCAGCGATGCCGTCAGGCCGAAATCTGCTCGGGGTGGAGTTGTCATTGGTAGGTTCGGGCTTATTGTAAAACATGCGGCGTATGCCAGCAGGCTTCCCCGGCCCGTTGCCCTGCAGCTTCGGGCGCAATGCATTGCATGCGGCGGGTTTGACGCGGCTTGTTGCAGCCGGTGGGCCGAACGTCTGGTGCATAGGTTTGCGGCAGACATGCGGTTGCTGGCGACGTTTGCCCGTTGCTACAGACGGCAACTCCATGTAGAGTAATAAGAAATCCAGAGCTACCCGCCTGTCGGCCCGAGCCGTCAGAGCAGCACGCGAAAACAGCACACCTTCAGGATCACGCCATGGACACAAAGCAGGATATCACCGCAACCGGCATGCCCCTTATTGACAGCGTGGTTGAGCGGCTCTGCCACGAAACCTCGCTCAGCACGGTATGGCACCGCTCTGGTCAGGGCGCCCCCATGCCGTCTCTGCCGGTGCTCTCTGAAATACTAGAAAGGCTTCGCGCGGCCATTTTCCCGGGCTATTTTGGCCCGGCCTCCGTACGGCGCGAATCCATGCGCTACCATCTGTCCGCCAACCTGGACAGCATCCACCGTCTGCTGGGCGAGCAGATCGTGCGCGGCTTCTGCTTTAGCTGCGAGGGGCTCGGCATACCCTGCACCTCGTGCGAAACCGAGGGGCAGCATGCGGCGTTGGCCTTTATGGACAGCCTGCCCGAGATCCGCCGCCTGCTGGCTGGCGATGCCAAAGCGGCCTACGAGGGCGACCCTGCGGCCACCAGCCCTGGAGAAACCATATTTTGCTACCCTTCGCTCAGGGCCATGTTCCACCACCGCCTAGCCCACGAGCTCTACAGACTCAAGGTCCCGGTGATTCCGCGCATCATTTCGGAAATGGCGCACAGCACCACGGGTATCGACATCCACCCCGGCGCTGCCATTGGCGAGGAGTTTTTTATTGACCACGGCACCGGTGTGGTCATTGGCGAAACCTGCATCATCGGGCGCAACTGCCGCCTGTATCAGGGTGTTACGCTGGGGGCGCTTTCCTTCCCCAAAAATGCGGATGGAACCCTCACCAAGGGCAATCCCCGTCACCCCATACTGTGCGACAATGTGACCGTTTACGCCGGGGCCACCATTCTTGGCCGCGTTACGGTGGGCAAGGGCGCGGTGATCGGCGGCAATGTGTGGATTACCCAGGACGTGCAGGAAGGCGCACGCATTACCCAGGAAAAGCCCCGTGACTAACAGTCGCAGGCTGGTGCGCCGCGCCGCCGCCCTGTTGCTGTGCCTCTGGGTCTGCGCCGCGCTGCTGCCTCTGGGCGGTTGCGCCCTTAAGGTTAAACCCAGCGGGCAGGTTGTTACCGACGTCAGCGTCGGGCGCTAGCGCACTGTCGCAGGTGTTGTCCGCAACTCCGCCGCATTCTGTCCGCCTTGGGCGCAGGGATCGGCGGAGTTTTTTTGTGCTGGCAGGGCCTGATTGCCGCAGGGTTCTGGCCGCGCCGCGCTCAGGGCTTGCCGTCATATTCGCGGCTGTCGTGCTCCCTGCTGCCAGATTGGGAGGGCCCAAATCAGGGGCAAGACGAGGAGCCGGGGCAATACTCAGGCGGCAATGCTCAGGCGGCGATCCCCGGCGGGAGCACTCGCGCGCACCTGTTGAGCGCCAGATTTTGGGGCGCGCAGGGTCTGCGGTATGGACATGGCGGCTCTTGCGTGACATGATCCCGCCTTCATAAATTCTGACCGCTGGGCTCACATGTTTGCATACGTGGTCTTTCGGCTCAGAGAGTGGAGTTGTCATGGAATTTTTTACCGAAGTCGTGGGCACGAGCATCAAGATATACGCGCTCATGACGCCCCCTGCCGTGCTGAGTGCTTTTATCAGCGGTACCAAGGGCTTTGACAAAAAACAGAAATCGACCGTGGCCGCCAAAACTTCTGCGGCCATCTTTCTTATTGGCGTAACGCTGTTTTTGTTTGGCCCGCATCTTTTTTCGCTGTTTGGTTTCACGCTTGACGCCTTTCGCATCGGGGCGGGCGTGTTGCTTTTTCTGACGGCAGTTTCTCTCATGAACGACGACGGCAAGGACGCGCTCTCCGGCAAGGAGGGCGACATCAGCGTCGTGCCGCTGGCCATACCGCTGGGCATGGGGCCTGCCTCCATCGGCGCGGTCATGGTTATGGGCGCGTCGGCCACAGAGATGCATCAGGTGCTTGTGGGCGTTTTTTCGCTGCTGGCGGCGTCTGTGGGTATGTTTGCCCTGCTGTGCATGGCCGACGGCGTGGTGCGGGCGCTGCACCGCACGGGCATTGCCGTGCTGTCAAAGCTTACAGGCCTTTTGCTGGCGGCCATCGCGGCGCAGGTGATATTTACGGGCATTCGGGCCTTTTTGGGTTAGAAAGGCGCGGCTGCGGGTGATAGAAACGGCGAGACAGGTTACTTCGCCGTTTTTTTTAATTATGTATGAAGGGTTGTTGGCGGTATAGGGCGAGGCTCCAGGCTGCGGCCTGGGTAATGGACCGGGCGATGGCCGCGAGCGGTCGCGTTGCGGGGGCGGGTAGAAAGGGCGTTGCAACAGCATGGGGCTGCGGCCCCGGCGCGTATTGCTCCAAAGCTAGCTTGGGCGCGCAGCGCGGCAACAAGAGGAGGATGTTATGAACGTACTGGAAAAAATGTTTAATCCTGCGGCCAGGGGCAGCACGGTGCGGCGCGAAATGCTGGCCGGTCTTACCAGCTTTATGGCCATGTGCTACCTGATCTTTGTGGTGCCCGGCATGCTGTCTGACGCCGGTATGCCCAAGGATTCCGCCGTGGCGGCCACCATCTGGATTACGGTTATCGCCACGCTCATCATGGGCCTGTGGGCCAAATTCCCCGTGGGCGTTGCTCCGGGGCTCGGCATTACGGCCTTTTTTGCCTACTACGTTTGCGGCCCGGCGGGCTATACATGGCAGACCGGCCTTGGCGCAGTGTTTATCTCGGGCGTGGTCTTTTTGCTGCTCACGGTCACCAAGGTGCGCCAGCTTATCATCAATGCCGTGCCCATGGACCTCAAGTTTGCCATTGTTGTGGGTATTGGCGCGTTTATCGCTTTTATCGGCATGAAGAGCTGCGGCATTGTGGCCGCCAGCCCCGCGACCTTTGTGACCCTGGGCAATCTTGGCGATCCCAAGACGCTGCTTTCCGTGGCGGGCATCTTCCTTATTGGCGCGCTGCTGTCGCTGCGCGTGCCAGGGGCCATGATCATCGGCATTGTGGCCATTGCCCTAGCGGGTATGATGCTTGGCGTGTCGCAGGTGCCGCAGGGCAATATTTTTAACGCTTCGCTCCCTCTGCCCACCGAAACCTTTATGGCCATGGATCTCAAGGGCGCGCTGCACCACGGCCTGATCTCCATCATCTTTACCCTGACCATGGTTGACCTGTTCGACAACATGGGCGTGCTCATCGGGCTGTCGCAGAAGGCCGGTTTTATCCGCGAGGACGGCCATATTGAAAATCTGGACAAGGCCCTGATTTCCGACTCCATCGCCACCATGTCCAGCGCCGTGCTGGGCGCCACCACCGCCACCAGCTACCTTGAAAGCGCCGCTGGCGTGGCCGAGGGGCGGGCGTACCGGCCTGACCGCCGTGACCATTGCCGTGCTCTTTTTCCTGACGCTGTTTTTTGCGCCGCTGGTGAGCATGGTTCCCGCTTACGCCACCGCCCCGGTGCTGATCATTGTGGGCGCCATGATGATGCAGGAGGTCGGGCGCATCAAGTTTAAGGACTTTACCGTGGCTTTGCCCGCCTTTTTGACCATCATCAGCATGCCGCTTACCTTCAACATTGCCACGGGCTTTGGCTTTGGCTTTGTGAGCTGGGTGGGCCTCAAGGCGCTTTCTGGCCGCTTTAAGGATATTAACCTGGTCATGCTGCTTATCGCCCTGTGCTTTGTGATCAACTTTGCCCTGCGCCTTCAGTAAGGGCCGTTGCGGCAGTATGCCGTAATTACTGATCAAACCCCCGCGCCGTCGCCGGATGGCCGGGGGCTTGCTTTTTTTTGCGGCAGCAGTAAGGGTGAAGCTCCCTGATCCTTGCGTTTACACCGGCAACAGGGCATAATTTGCGACCGAAAAATAACGCTCACCAGCCGAGACGGCAAATGAGGAATATTCGCACATGGCAATGCTTCTGCAATCACAGCGCCCCGTCAAACCCCTGTGGCGGGAATACGGCGAAGCCCTGTTCGTCGCGCTTATCCTGGCTTTGGTCATCCGCACCTTTGTGGTGCAGGCCTTTAAAATTCCTTCGGAATCTATGGTCAAAACCCTGCTTGTGGGCGATCATTTGCTGGCGAGCAAGTTCTCCTACGGCGTCAAGATTCCCTTTACCCACTCCTATATCTACAAGGGCAGTGATCCGGCAAAGGGAGACATCATCATTTTTGAATACCCCAACGATCCCAGCGTAGACTACATCAAGCGCATTATCGGCACACCCGGCGACATCATTGAGGTGCGCAACAAGCCAGCTCTACCGCAACGGCGAGCCGGTGAAGGAATCGTTTATCCGTTTTACCGAGCCGGACCGCATCCAGCCCGTGCGCGATAATTTTGGCCCGGTTACCGTGCCTGCCGACAAGTATTTTGTCATGGGCGACAACGCGACAATTCCATGGATTCGCGCTTTTGGGGCTTTGTGGACCGCAGCGCCATACCGCGCCAAGGCCTGGCGCATCTATGGTCGTGGGGCGGGTTTGGCGAC
>Ga0268359_11658_pt1 | contig 17514 bp, 19 predicted proteins | sample BioMet11_FD_194416 | JGI IMG/M metagenome (GOLD analysis project Ga0268359, IMG submission 194416) | Sewage microbial communities from Oakland, California, United States - Biofuel 11 (PacBio Assembly) | ecosystem: Engineered > Wastewater > Sewage > Unclassified | place: USA: California | collected...
CGGCGGGTAAAGGTGACGGCCAGCACCCTGCGCATGTCCACGCCTTGCCCGGCCAGCCACTGCAGGCGTCCCACCAGTACGCGGGTTTTGCCCGCGCCGGGGCCAGCCAGCACAAGCACTGGCGCGGGGCCGCTGGTAAGGGCCTCCTGCTGCTCGGCGGAATAGGCAAACACCCGCGCCGGGCAGTCCGGTTTGGCGGCGGCCCCGCACAGCCAATAAATTGGCGGCATCCACCGTTCCGTCCGCAAGGGGCAGAGACGCGTGGCGTACCCGTACCGAACCTTGAGCGGATGCGTCGTCCGCTGCTGCAATGGCCTTTTTACGTCCACGCTTGGCCGGAGCTTTTACACCCGGCAGAGCTCCGCGCGCGTCTGCCAGCTCTTCTGGGGCAAAAACCCGCACAATGCCGTACTCGCCGTCATAGCCGCCCTGACGGTAGACCTGTCCGCGCCGCATGCGGGCCACGGCCTCGCCCAGCGGCTCCCAGTGGGCGCGGATGTCGGCCTCCGGCAGACTGCAGAGGATATCCAGCTCCGGCCCAAGCTCACGCAAAAGACGGCTGTAGCGTTCCTGCACCCGCCGCGAGGAGGGGCCGACACCCAGAATTTCGCCCACCACCTCGGCCAGCGGTATCAGCGGGCGCACCTCGGGCTCGTGCAGGAGTTGCGCCGGGGTGTCGCGGTCGGCCAGCTCAAGCACGCGGTTGCAGCACGCCCACGGTCAGCGGTTTGCCGCAGACGGGGCAGATATTGCCAAGGGCCAGCGAATCTTTGGGTTCCAGCACCACGTTGCAGCTGCGGTGTCCATCGAGGTGGTACTTGCCTTCGTCGGGGTAGAATTCCATTGTGCCCAAAAAACGGCAGTCGAGGCCGCTCTGGTCCTCTCGCCGGGCAGAAGCGCGCAGGGCCGCAAACACGCCCGCGTAGCTCGGCTGACCCGCAAAAAGATTGGCCTCGCGCCCCAGATTGGCCCCGGAATGCGCGTCCGAGTTGGACACAAGGGCGTACCCGTCAAGCCTGCTGATAAGGCGGTTCATGGCCGGGTCGGACGACAGGCCGGTCTCAAGAGCAAAGATGTGCTCCGAAAGGTCGCCGTAGCAGTCCTCCAGCCTGTCAAAGCCGGATTTGGAACCAAAAAGCGCAAACCAGGGCGTCCACACATGGGCAGGAATCATCACCGAACCGGGCGCGCATTCCAGCATGATTTCAAGCAGATCGCGAGAGTCCAGCCCCAGAATGGGCCGTCCGTCGGCATTGAGGTTGCCTATCTGGGCCAGGCGCAGCGAAAGCCGCTCCGCATCCTCAAGCGTGGGAACAAACACGAGGTTGTGGACCTTGCGCACCTGACCGCCGCGCTTGTAGATGGAGCTGATCTCGGTCTGCAGCATGAACAGCGGAGCTTCGGACGCACGCAGGCCGGGGCTTGCCGTCGGGTCCATGAAGTCCAGCGTTTCCGGCTCCACCGCCAGACGGTAGAGGCCGGAATTCTCGTCGAGCACGAGCTGTTCCGCCAGTTCCGCCCGCCACTGGGGGTGGGTAAAGTCGCCAGTGCCCAGTACGTTGATGCCCTTGCAACGTGCCCAGGCGGCCAGATGACGGGGATTGAGCGCCTTGCTTGTGGCGCGCGAAAACCGGGAATGGATGTGCAGATCAGCTATAAAATTCATGGTTCACCCTGCGGTGGTGGTGTATAAAATGTCGTGCCGCGGCACGGGCGGCCCGTTAAGCCAGCCAGGGGCAAAACTGCAGCGCCCGCGCGGACCAGCGGGGGCCGTCGGTTGCGGTCTGCGCGCTGTGCAGCGTCAGGGGCGCTTCAAGCACGCACTGGTGCGCCGCGTTTTTGCGGGCCAGCGCAAGAACGCGCATGGCGGGCCTTGAGGCGTAGGCCCGCACGGGCACAATGCCGCGCAGGCCAAGCCCCGCGTCATTCAGGGCGGCGCACAGCCGGGGCAGCGCTGCAGCGTCGTAAATACAGCAAAAATATCCCAGATGCCGCAGCAGGTTTGCGGCGGCGCGGCAAAACACCGTCAGCGAGACCTCAGGCGTATCAGCCCCAGTGTTCTTGCGCGTACTCTCTCTCTGCACTGCGCGCAGGGCCCGCTCGCGCATCCGGCGGGGCGAGGGCGGCCCGCCACGTCATAGGGCGGGTTTGCCAGTACCAGGTCAAAGCTGGCGGGCTTGCCGCCGGAGGTCTCGGGCAGCCGCCCAAGCTGGCGCAGGTCAGCCAGGTCGGCCTGGGTAAAGTGCAGCCTGTCCGCGAGGTCAAGGAGCTGCGCATTGGCATTGGCGGCCTGCACAAGGGGCGCTTCCCTCTCCAGCCCAAGGCCTTTGAGAGTGTCGCAACGCAGGGCCAGCCCCAGCAGGGCCGCCCCGCAGCCGCAGCCTAGCTCCGCAGCGGCAAGGCCGGTGCGCCGGGCCGGGCTCAGGCCTTCCACCTGCCGTGCGGCAAAAGCCGCCAGCAGCAGCGCGTCCGCGCCAAATCGCAAGCTGCCTTGCGGCTGCTGAAGCCCGCGCGGGAAAAGCGCACGGGCTTTGTGGATGGTGGCTTGGGTGTCCATGGCGTTTCCTGCGCAGGAGAAAGGGCCGCCGACAGAAATGGTATCCCTGCTGGCGGCCCGTGATATGTCGTGCTGTGCATGCCGCCGGGCGGCCTGCATGGGGGCTACAGCAGCGCCCCCTCCCAGTTGAACAGGCTTTTGCGCCGCATGTCGGGCACAGAGGCGGGCGGGTTCTCCTGCATATGCGCAAAAAAGCCGTATCCAGCCGCCGAGAGCTCCTGCCGTTTGCTGGTGATGTCCAGCGGCCAGCCAGGATAAATCCAGATATTGCCGCCGTACTGCCGCGCCCAGAAGGGTTCGCCCATGGGGCTGAGGAAGGGCTCGTTGGGCTTGACGCCCAGCAGGCCAAAACGACTGATGCCCACGGGCCAGTAGCCGGAAAGCACCGCGCCCAGCGGCAGGGGGCTTTGCGCGGGCAGGGCGAGCATGTCTTCCTGCGCCAGTTCGGGGCTCACAAATGCACCCGCAAAGCCCATTTGCGCCAGCACGCCAAGGGCTGAGGCATTGGCCGCATTGCAGAACGGCCCTGCCAGCAGGTCGGCGTTTTCGTCCAGCTGCTCTGGGAAAAGGCCTCGCTGCCATGGCGCGTTGCAGACAAAGTGCCGTGCGCCGTCGCGCCACAGCCGACCTATGGAGCGGCGCAGGGTTTCCTCCTCATCCGGCCAGATAACAGGCGGCAGCCACCAGCACATGCGCGGGGCCACCGTGCGCGAGAGCTCCGCGCTACGCGCCGATAGCCAGAGGCCCTGCAACTGGCTGCGGCTTGTGCGGGTCTCCTTGCCGTGGGGCACGCTTGAGCGCACGTACACGTCTGGCCGGGGCTTGGCCTTGATGGGCTTGGGCAGACGCGGGTCGGTTTCTACCGGTTTGCTGGGGCGCGAGGGCATGGCCTCAAGGCGTGCCTGCCAGCTCTTGATGATGCGCATAAGCTCCGGTTCACGCCGGTCAATAAGAAAAACCGGCGTGCCTGCCTTGGGCGTCTTGTGCTTGGGCAGGCGCAGGGCAAGGCTGCCCCCCTTGGGGATGCGCCGGGTTACGGGCAGGGTGGCGTGCCAGCGCTCGTCCTCCACGCCCACGCGCAGGTAGTCCTGCGGCAACAGCTCAAAAAAGGGCTTGAGCGTCACGCCGCCTTCGGGCTCGATGCGTATCTTGCCCGCCAGCAGGCCGGAGCTGGTCTGGCCGTCCGGCGCGATGGGGATGGTGTGATCCTTTTGCGGCAAAAAGCGCGCGCGGGTCACGGGCCGCCCCAGAGCCATCTGCAGTATTTCTTCCGCAGCTTTGCGGGCCTGGGCGTCGCCGGGGTTGTCGCGCAGCATGCGGTAGGCTGTCACCACATGGTACACGTAGTGCGGGCCTTTTTTGCGGCCTTCGATCTTCCACGACACCAGATGCGGGATGTTCATCAGGGTTTTGGCCAGCACATCCAGCGAAAGGTCAAGGCAGGAGAACCAGCGTCCGTTGTGCTCCTTGCCGCGCACCTGTCCGCGCGTGGTCTGGCGTCGGGGCGCGTCAAACGATTCGTTTCTGCGGTCGTCGGATTTGTCCCGGTCGTCGGGCCTGCCACGTCCATCGCGTCCATCGCGTCCGGTGCGGTTTTTGCGGGCAATGTCCATGCGCGACTGTTCGCGGCGCAGTCGGTCCTGCTCCTCGCGTTCCGCATTGCGGATCAGGGCAATGGCCGCAGGGCCGCCCTGACGGTACACGCGGCGGCAGGGCTGCACGCAACGGCCGCGCAGGCCGCTTTTGCCACCCATGTAGCTCGACCAGTAGCAGCGGCCGGAAACGCAGTAGCACAACGCGCCGTGCACAAAGCATTCGAGGTCAAGGCCTTCGGGGCAGGCCTCGCCCATGGTGCGTATTTCGTCAATGGAAAGCTCGCGCGGCAGGATAACGCGGTTTGCGCCAAGTTTTTTGGCCTGCAACAGGCTTTCGGGGTGGGTGAGGTTGGCCAGGGTCGAAAGAAAAAGGCCGCCCTCAAAACCTGCCTGACGGGCAAGATCAAGCATGGCCAGATCCTGCACGATAAGCCCGTCGGGGCGTACCTGACGGGCAAGGCGGGCCGCCAGCCGGTATGACTGCGAGGTCTCGCCCGGCTTTATGAGGGTGTTCATGGCCACATAGACGCGAGCGTTTTCGGCATGGGCCAGATCGGTAAGGCGCGAAAGCTCGGTCAGGCCAAAATTTTCTGCCTGCATGCGGGCCGAAAAATGCTTGAGGCCCAGATAGATGGCATCGGCCCCGGCGGCAAGCGCAGCCAGAAATGAAGGCGCGTCGCCCGCCGGAGCCAGAATTTCGGGCCGGGCGGGCGTGGGTGCGGTCAGGGTTGCGTGGTCCGCAGAGGGGGAATTTGTGTCGTTCATATTTTATAATACTCTTTGTACCAGGCCACAAAGCGGGCTATACCCTCGCTGAGCGGCGTGGACGGGGCAAAGCCGGTGGCGGCGGTGAGGTCGTCAATATTGGCCCAGGTGGACTCCACGTCGCCCGGTTGCATGGGCAGCAGTTCCTTGCTGGCCTTCATGCCCAGGGCGTCTTCAAGAGCGCGGATAAAGTCGTTGAGTTCCACCGTATTGTTGTTGCCGATGTTGTAAATGCGCCAGGGCGCGGAGCTGCTGGCGGGGTTGGGGTTTTCGGGGTCAAAGTCGGGGTCGGCCTGCGGGGCCAGCGGCAGCAGGCGCACCACGCCTTCGATGATGTCGTCGATATAGGTAAAGTCGCGGCGCATGCGCCCCTCGTTAAAAACCTTGATGGGTTTGCCGTGCACAATGGCGGTGGTAAACAGGTGCAGGGCCATGTCGGGCCTGCCCCAGGGGCCGTAAACCGTAAAAAAGCGCAGGCCTGTGCAGGGAATGCGGAACAGATGGCTGTAGGCGTGGGCCATGAGTTCGTTGCTTTTTTTGGTGGCGGCGTACAGGCTCACCGGGTGATCGACGTTGTGCTGCACGCTGTAGGGCCGGGCCGCGTTCATGCCGTAAACAGAGGACGATGAGGCAAAAAGCAGGTGGCCGACCTTGTTTTGGCGGCAGCCTTCAAGTATATGCCCAAAGCCCAGCAGGTTTGCGTTAAGGTACGATTCCGGGTTCTGCAGGCTGTAGCGCACGCCAGCCTGCGCCGCAAGGTTGACCGCGTGGGTAAAACCCTCGCGGGCAAACAGGGCGGCCATCGCCGGGCCGTCGGCCAGGTCCAGATGCTCAAACCGGAACCGGTGCGCTTCGGGCATGGCGGCAAGTTGGGCCAGACGGTCTTTTTTTAGTTGCACATCGTAATAGTCGTTGCAATTATCAACGCCCACAACGCTGTGCCCGTCGGCCAAAAGCCGCCTGCAAAGATGGTAGCCTATAAAACCCGCCGCGCCGGTCACAAGAACATGCATGAGAACCTCCCAGAGTGCATGCAGGCAAGGTAAGCCAGATGCGCCTTCTGGGCAAGGGCGGCGCGAAGGCGTGAAATCCTTGTTTCGGGGTCGTGGGGCTTGCGGGAAAAAGCGGCGCATCGTATGTTTTGGGAACCGAGGTAACGAATGCAGAAAGCAGAGAAAAACAGCACCGACGCGCAGGGGCAGCCCGCCGTAGCAGCGGGCAAAAGCCGCAGCGCCGGTCGCGTCGCCTGGTACGCCGGTCCGTACAAGGATGCGCTCATATACCTTATGGTCGCCATATTTTTTGTGGAACTGGTGGTGGGCGGCGTCTCATTTTTTTACGGCGTCATGCACTCCGCGCCGGAAGTGCCCGGCGGGCCGCCGCTGGCGCGTTTTCCCTGGTTGGGCTGGGCCGTGGCCGCCGTGCTCGCGCCTGTGGGGCTGATGCTGATAGTGCACCTTTCGGGCACGTATGTTTCGCGCTACCTCGGCAGGGAGGACGTCCAGCAGGCAGACCCTCAGAGCGGCGCAGGGTATGGGGCGGACGACGATCAGGTTCCCGAACGTCTGCGCCGGTTTTACGCCATTATCCGCAATGCGCCGACTGTGGCCCTGTTGCTGGGCATCATGCTGCTGGGCGCTGGGCTGTTTTTTGTGGACGGGGCTTTTTCGGCCATTGTGCGGCTGGGCGGAGCCCTGACCGACTATATCCCCTGGATCGCGGGCAGTCTGGCCGCGCTTATCGCCATGTGCTATCTGGTGCACCGCTGGTTTGTTTACCGGCACCACCGCATGCAGCAGGAATATGAGTATCGGCGCGAAGTGCTGGAGCGCACGGGCATTGTGCTGGTAGACAAAGGCTGCATCCCCCTGCCGCAAAACGAAATGCAGCGCCTGGCCCTTGGCGGGCAGGTGGTGGAGGCCAAGGCCCTGCCGCCGGTGCTGGATGCCCGCAACGCGTCGGGCAATGGCGCAGGTTGCAGCGCTCCTGCCGGGCACGACGACGATGTGACCGATGCGGAGATCATCAGCCCCGATGCCGCCACGCCAGCGGCTGGCGCGGCCCCTTCGGACGACCAGACGCATTTGGACGATGCGGCAAGCCCGGACGGGGCGGGCCGTAAAGCCGCAGCCGGGGACGCCGTCGATCAGGCGCAAAAGCCCGGCCAGCAGGGCTAAACTGACAGAATACCGATCGGGTCGGATAACCTGGGGCAAAAAATGAGCATACCCAAACCAGGCACACCTGTCCGCGGCTCCCGAAGCGGCGTGCCGCTTATGGCGCTTTTTGACCTTTTGGGCAAGCGCTGGGCCATGGGCGTTATCTGGCAGCTGCGCAAGGGGCCTGCCACTTTCAGGGGCTTGCAGGCGGTGTGCGAATCCATATCCCCGGCGGTGCTCAACAGCCGTCTCAAAGAACTGCGTGAGGCCCGGCTGGTGTGCGCCACCGACGAGGGCTATGCCCTGACGGATATGGGGGTTGAATTGGGCCGTCTGCTTGAACCGTTTGGAACCTGGGCCATTGCCTGGGCCATGGAAGTGGCCCCGGAGGAAGCTGAACGCTGGAGCGAACTGCTCAGCAAGAGGCTTGCCTAGCGCCTCCCCCGGGGTTTGCTGTTCTGCTTGCGGGCTTCAGGCCGACAGACCGTGCGCAGCCTATTGCTGCGCTGCCTTGATCGCCTTGAGCGTGCGGCCGCCAAGGCCGATGGCATCGGTGCCGTATTCCTCGACAAATACCACAAATTTTTCCTGCGGAACCTGCGTTGCGGTCACGGCGGCAGCGGTCAGGCCTTCAATCAGATTTCTTTTCACTTCTTCAGTGGTGCTGTGCAGAGCTATGGTAATGACAGGCATGGGGTTTCTCCTTGTTGTCTGCGTCTGCGCCTCATGCCAAACGGCGAGGCTGCGGGCGCGTATGGGTGTTTGCTGCGATCGCTATGGATTAAATAGCGCGCTATTAAAAAAATAGCAAGAACACCCGGAGCGTAACCCAGGCTGAACCTTTTTACCTTGCTGAACGGGGCGAAGGGATGGGCTGCCTTGGTCAGGCCGTCTAGCCCTGTCGGCGTCGCAGCTTTTTGTGCGGAGAGCCTGTCAAATATTGAAGAGGGCGCTTGTAAGCGGTGTGTTCACAACGCTGCGGCCTGCGTAAGGCCGCGCCTGGCCAGCGCCATATCTGCCAGGGCGTTGATGCAGGCGGCGGCCACGGCTGAGCCGCCCTTGCGGCCCAGCAGGGTAAAGTGCGGCCACGGGCTTTGCCGCAGCAGCTCCTTTGACTGGGCGGCGTTCACAAAGCCCACGGGCATGCCCACAATCAGAGCTGGGGGCTGCGCGCCCTGCGCCAGTACTTCCAGCAGCCCCAGCAGGGCAGTGGGAGCGTTGCCGATAACAACGATGTTGCCGCCCATATTTTGCGCAATGCTCTCAAGCCCGGCGCGGGAGCGCGTGGTGCCCCGGCTGCGCGCAAGCTCCGCAAGGCCGGGCAGGGCCATAAGCGGCGTTACCGTGACGCCCAGCGGTTCAAGGCGACGCATGGGCAGCCCCGCGGCGGCCATGCGGGTGTCGGTGTACACCGTACAGCCCGCCAGCAGGGCGTTCACGCCAGCCTCCATCCCCGTAGCGGAGAGGCGCAGATCTGCCACAATATCCGTATCGCCGAGGGTATGGACGCAGCGGCGGGCCACCTGCCACAGAGGGCCCTCAAAAGTGCGCGGTTGGGGAATTTCGGCATCTATGATGGCAAAAGAACGGTTTTCTATCTCTGCCGGGGTGCAGGCCGGGTCAAGCTCTGTCGTGATGGGGGTGCGGGATGTCATGGCGTCCTTACGAGCGTTGATCTTTGTTGTATGCCGCGCAGAGCCCCAGCCATACACGCCAGAAGCGGCGGGAGCCTTCCGGGTAGCAGTGCAGCCATGCCCCGGCCACAGAGCCAAGGCGGCAGCCGTCATCGCGTAAAAAAAGGCCCTGGCTGTCGTACAGCTTCCACAGGGGGCTGCATTGGGGCGGCAGGGGGGTGTTCTGCTCCTGCGCGTAATGAAATTCGTGCCCGCGCACCCACAGGGGGCGGTTGCCGGAGGTGTTGCCTTGGGCGTTTACCCGCGCGCTCGGTAAAAACCCCGGCGCGGCCGTCGCCGCCCGGTACCCAAGAGCGGCCCTGGTTGCCCCCAGGGCGCAGCTGCGCGGCAAGAGGCCGCTCATGGCGTACTGACGCCCGTTCATCTGCAGCGAGCGCATAAGGTACATGTAGCCCCCGCATTCGCCGTACATGGGCATGCCCTGGGCCGCAAGCCTGTGCAGGGCCGCGCGCATGGGAGTGTTGGCCGCTAGGCCCGCCGCGTGCAGCTCTGGATAGCCGCCGGGGAAGTACAGGCCGCTGCACTGCGTGGGAGGGGCGGCGTCGCGCAATGGCGAAAAGGCGACCACCTCTGCCCTGAGTTCGCGCAGCACTGCGGGCAGGTCCGCGTAGCAAAAACTGAAGGCCTCGTCCCAGGCCAGCCCCACCACCAGCTTGCTTCTGCCCCGGCAGGCGGTTGCATCAGTGGCGAAAAAACGGCTTGCGGGCAGCGGCATTGCTGCTGATTCAGACTCCACGGCTTGCGCAGGGCCTTGCCTGCTGCCGGAGTCAACAGTGCACTTGCACCCGTGCGGGGTGTCGCGTCTGTTTTCTGGACCGCCTGCTGGCTGCGCGGCGTAGTCTGGCCTGAGGCATGCCAGGGTTGCACCCGCAGGCTTTTCCTCCTGCACGGGGGCTTCCGTGGGGGCAGCCATGCTGGCCGGGTGCAAGGACGAGCGTACCCCTGCAAGGCGGAGCAGCAGGTCAAGGTCGCAGTGGTCTTCGGCCCATTGGGCCAGAGCTTGCCGGTCCACGGCGGGCAGTGCCTCGTGCGCCTCCACCAGCCCCAGATGACGCGCGGCCAGCGCGGGCGCTCCCTGTCGGGGCAAAAGGCCCAGCAGCGGCACTCCCTCGCTTTTGCCCAGCGGGGCCAGCGATTGCCGCAGCAGGTCGGCGTGCCGGGTGCTGCCCACATGGGTGCAGACCATGCCCAAAAAGCGTAGTGCCCGTCCCTTGGCCCAGGCTGGCCGGTGGTGCAAAAAACCCTCAGCCATGGCGGTCACCGACTGGCCCATGCCTCCTGCATTGAGCACCAGCAGGATGGGGAGGCCCAGCAGAGAACCCAGATGGGCCGTGCTGCCCGCCCCATTGTGCCCGCCGTCAAAAATACCCATGGCTCCTTCCACCACCAGCAGATCTGGCGGGCAAGGCGCGGCAGTGGTCAGGACGCCTGCCGTCTGCCGGTCAGGCAGGCGCATGCGTTCAAAAACGCGCAGCAATCCTTTGGGCAGGCCGCCGCTAGTGCGTAGGGACTGCGAGCCGGGCGACGGCGCGGATTCACGGCACATCCATGTATCGAGGTTTGCGGCAGGCTGGCCGGTAAGGTCGGCGTGAAAGGCAGCGTCGATATAGTCCGGCCCGGTCTTGGCCGCCCGTGCCGCAAGACCCCGTTTGTGCAGAGCGCAGAGCAGGGCCAGCGTAAAGGTTGTCTTGCCGGAATTGCTGCCCGTGCCGCCTATGACAAGGCCGGGTATGCTCGGCTGCGGCTTGGGCATGTGAGCGCTCCGTGCGGCGGCAGGTGGGGTGTGGCCTTGCGGCTGGCGCGGTCAGCGCTGCCGCAGCGCCTCGGCAATGATGGCCGCATCTTCCTGCGGTCGGGCCTTGAGCTGCAGCTCGGGGTTGCCGCCGGTGCAGGCAAAGCCATCGGGCCCCAACTCCACAAAACCGGCTGAAACCACGCGGCTGTAGGGCAACTGCTCGCGCATGTCGCTGTGATCCACGCGACGGGGAAAGATAAAGGGCACGGCCTGGCCGGAAAAATCTTCAACGATGAGGTACTTCACAGGAGCCTCCTCAGCGCGCGTCGGGCGCGGCGGGCTTGGCACTGCGGCGGTTTTGCAGATATTGCCGCACGGCCTTGTTGTGGTCGTTGAGGTTGGTGGAAAAAACGTGTTCCCCACCATCGTATTTAGCCACAAAATACAGATAGTTGTGCGCCTCTGGGTGCACGGCTGCGCTAAGGGCTGCTGCACCGAACGAGCATATCGGGCCGGGCGGCAGACCGGGGCGCTGATAGGTGTTGTACAGGTTGTTGGCATCGTCCAGGTCGCGGCGGCGCAGGTTGCCGTCAAAGGCCGGGCCAAGGCCGTAAATGACAGTGGGGTCTGCCTGCAGCAGCATGCCCTTGTCGATGCGGTTTGGTACACCCCGGCCACGCGGGCGCGCTCCGCATCGATGGCGGTTTCCTTCTCCACAATGGAGGCAAGGATAATCCAGGTTTTGAGCTGGTCGGCCTGGGCCGGTCCCGGTTTTTTGCCGTCGGGCCAGACCTGGGCCGTCTTGCGCCAGAAGTTGTCCACCATGCGTCCGGCAACGGCCCGTGCCTGGGCAAGATCGACGGTTTCGTTTTTCTTGAGCAGATAGGTGTCGGGCATCAAAAAGCCCTCAGCCGTGGCAAAGGGGATGCCGTAGTGACGCAAAAAGTCCGGATCTGTCAAAACCTTGCGAAAATCTTCAAAAACCACAAGCCCCGCTTCTTCCAGCAGGCGCCCGGTCTGCCACCAAGAAAGCCCTTCGGGAATGGTGACGCGGTACAGCACCGGGTGCCCGTTGACCAGTTCATCCAGCACTTTTTCGGGCAGCCAGCCGGTATTGAGGGCAAAGCGGCCAGCCTGCAGGCGGTTTTCCCATTTTTTGTAGCGGGCCAAAAGGTCAAGCTTGCGCGCGTCGGTAACAACGCCCAGCTTGGCAAGCCCGGCGCTCACCTGCGCCAGGCGCGCCCCCGTAGGGACGTCAAAAAAAACATCGCGGCCCGGTGTTTCGGGCGCAGTGGTAAGGAAGGTGTGCGCCTCATAGGCCATCCATCCCCCACCTGCCAGGGCCAGCAACAACAGCAGCCCTAGCGCGCGCAGCAGTATTTTCATGCTTGTCTCCGGTCCTGGGGCGCCAGCGAAAGAAAGGAGGAAAGGATGCGCACGGCGGCCTGCTGGTCAAGCACTGCCTTGCGTTTGCTCAGTTTGAGACCCGCCTCGCGCAGGTCCGACCATGCTTCCGCAGAGCTCAGCGCTTCCATCATAAAGAAAAAAGGCAGCGGCACCCTGCGTTTGAGGCGTTCGGTGACATTGCGTATCTGGCGCGTGGTCAGGCTTTCCTCGCCATCAAGCGTGAGCGGCAGGCCCATCACCACAGCCTCTGCGCCAGCCTGCATGATGCGCTCCGCCAGCGCGGCCAGAAAGACCTTGCGATCGGTAAAGTCCTCAAGCCGCAGGGTCTCGAGAGGAAAGGCCAACCGCCCCTCCGGGTCGGATACGGCAAGCCCGGTGCGGGCCAGGCCGTAGTCTACGCCAACGAATTTCACTGCAAGCCTCATGCTGCGCAAGTTGCGCGTGTTGAACGGTAACCGTCCGCAATATCTGTCTGAGCGGGTGTGAGCAGCCTAAATGATGCCCAACAGCGACAACAGGCCCACGGCGCTGCCGCTGACCAGCGGCCCCAGCACCAGACCCAGCGCCCCGGTAAACAGCAACAACAAAAGAATGACAAATCCGTAACGCTCGATACTCAGGTAACGATATGCGGTAGTTGCAGGCAAAAAATAGGCCACAACCTTGCTGCCGTCCAGCGGAGGAATGGGGATCAGATTCAGCCAGCCCAGACCAAAATTAATGATTACGCCGGACTGGATGGTCTTGAGCGCAAATACGTAGCTTGAACTCTGCAGCCATTGCTGCGGGGGGAAGATGTGGATCACCACCCACAGCAAAAGGCCAAAAAGCGTTGCCAGAATAAAGTTTGTCAGCGGCCCGGCAAGAGCCACCAGCATCATATCCTTTGCGGGATTGCGGAAGTTGCGGGGATCTACCGGCACGGGCTTTGCCCAGCCAAAGACAAAGGAGCCGGAAAGGCTCGTGAGCACAAAGGCCAGCAGGCCCATGGGATCAATATGCGGCAGGGGGTTAAGGGTCAGGCGGCCCATAAACTTGGCGGTCGGGTCGCCGCAGCGCGAGGCTGCCCAGCCGTGGGCCACCTCATGCAGGATGATGCCCAGCAATGCTGGAACAGCGGCCACAGCCAAGGTGCTCAGCACCTGAGATATATCTAGGTTCAGCATATGTTGCGGTTACCATTTTCCTCTTGGCGCGGCAAGGTCGGCCTAGCCGGACGAGGCCACCTTGCGCACCAGCAGATTGTCTTCGGGCCAGATACGTCGGTCAGGGGTCAGCAGCTGCCCGTCGCGGGCCACGAGGGCGGTTTCTTCCGCAAGACCCAAGGCCTCAAGCAGCTGGCGCGAGGTTTTGGGGCGGGGCAGGGAGAGGTGCTTTTCTTCCGGCTGCAGCAGCACGGCTACGCGCGCGCCGGTGTGCTCGGGCTTGATCACATGGACGCGGGGATCTTGCGCCGCAGGGGTGGATTCGTTGACAGCGGCCGGGCTGGCCGGAGTGGCGGTATCGGTCATGGATGCTCCTACAGGTATTCTTCCAGCAGCGCACAGGTGGCGCAAACCAGGGGGGAACAGGTTTTTATGAACAGGTTGCCCTTACGCACGGCGGCCATTCCTTCAGGCGTGGTAAGGTCGTGGCCCAGCACCTCCCGGCACAGCAGGCTGCCGTGCGCCTTGGCAAAGGCTCCGGTAAAGGCGTCGCGCCGGGCGTAAAAGGCTTCTTTTTGCGGGCGGGCGCAGGGGCCGTTTGGCCCGTGCAGCATGCCCAGCACCATGAGCGAGCCGGAGACGCAGCCGCACACTTCTGCCCGCCCCATGCCTGAACCAAAGGCGGAGGCCACGCGCAGGGCGGTTTCTTCCGGCAGGCCAAGTCGGTCGGCAAAGTGGGTCAGCACCTGCTGGGCGCAGATAATGCCCATGTTGAAATTTTCCTGTACTTCGTCCAGTTCAGGCAGCCCGTTCATCCTACATGTCCTTTGTGCAAAAATAATAGGCAAGGGTAACCACGGTCATGCTGGTGGCTCGTAGACCCTGGTTGGCCAAAATAAGCCGCAGGGCCAGCGCCGGGCGAAAAAAACCGGCGTACGACGGAAACTGGTGCCGTATGGCGCGCATGGGGGTGGAAAGGATATTGCCCACCATAAGGGCCAGCACCACGTCGCGCGGCGAAAGCCCGCCAGTCTGCAGCACGCTGCCCGCCGCGCCGAGGGCGGCCCCAAGCTCCGCGGCCAGATGCAGCACAATGATGCCCATGGCCTGGGGTTTCAAAAACGACAGCCAGCCCATGTGGTCGGCCAGCCATGCCTCGGCCAGCGCAAAGTATCCGTAGCGCTGCAAAAGGAACATAAGCACATATATGGGCGCGGTGAAGTAGACGAGCTTGGGCAGACGGCGCAAAAAGCGCCGCCAGGCCTTGCGTAGGGCGTCGGCCCACGAGGGGTCCTGCTCCTTGAGGCTCTGGCAGGCGATGCAGCCGTGCGGCGGCGAGGGCAGCAGCCAGCGCGAAAGCACAACCGTAAAGCCCGTGCGCCCTACGGCGGCCACAAGGGTCAGGGCCACATACACAAGGGCCGGAGTACCCAGCACAGGCCATGTGAGCAGAAAGATGGTGGGCGTGTGCACAAGATAGGCGGGCAGGCTGTTGAAAAGGTTTGCCAGCATCAGCTCATTGCTGGAGAGCTCGCCCAGGTTGTGGCTGTCGGACAAAAGTCCGTTGGCGGCGGCAGGCGACACAAAGGCCAGTGAAAAGCTGGCCCCGGCCACGTCGCGCAGATGGGCGGCGCGGGCCAGAGGTGCGGCAAGGCGGGCCAGATGGCGCGTCCAGCGCAGCGCCTCGAGCAGGTTTGCCACCAGAAGGCCAACAGCCAGCCCCATGAGCAGGCGTACCAACGGCCAGCCAAGTGAATGCCAGAGTGCGGCGAGCGAAAGTGCGGTGTCGGGGGTGGTTGGTGTCATACTGGTGATGTCGGCAACTGGCCTGAAAAACGGGAATTGGCAAAAGCTGCGGGGTGCGCGCCCCTGCGGGCAGCCCCGCAAGGGCAAAGTGGCGGGCCTTGTCAGGCCTAAGGCTTATAGCCTGTGTCGGGGGGCAGATCTCTGCGGCTGGCCTCGGTGCGGGCCAGTACGTCGCAACGCTCGTTTTCCGGATGCCCGGCATGCCCCTTGAGCCAGTGCATGCGCACTTTGTGTGTGGAAAGCATGGGCAGCAGCCGCTGCCACAGGTCGACATTGAGGGCGGGCTTTTTGTCGCTCTTGATCCAGCCTTTTTTTTGCCAGCCCCATACCCAGCGTTTTTCCACACTGTCGCACACGTACTTGGAGTCGGTGTACAGCTCAACCTCGCAGGGGTTTTGCAGCTGGCCCAGAGCCTCCACCACCGCCAGAATTTCCATGCGGTTGTTGGTGGTAAGCTTATAGCCTCCGGCAAATTCCTTGCGGTAATCCTGCCCGTCAAGTTTGAGCACGGCTGCCCAGCCTCCGGGGCCGGGGTTGCCCAGGCACGAGCCGTCGGTATGAATGGTCACTTTTTGCATTGGCGTCCTTTGCGCTTGTTCCCGCCGAAGCTGTTTCGGCGAGGAGACAGCATACACGGCAACGCACCGCTGGGCAATGCGCCCCAAGCGAAGGGAACCCGCTTATCCGGGTCGGCAACTAAAAAAGGCCAGGGCATATCAAGCCCCGGCCTTTTCAGTATTTGTACCCGTTGGTCTAGTAGCGGTAGTGGCTGGGCTTGTAGGGGCCCTCGACCTTTACGCCGATGTACTCGGCCTGCTCGGGGGTAAGCTTGGTCAGCTTGACGCCCAGGCGGGCAAGGTGCAGGCGGGCAACTTCTTCGTCCAGCTCCTTGGGCAGAGTGTACACTTTCTTTTCAAGCTTTTCAGAAGCCAGCTTGAGCTGAGCCAGGGTCTGGTTGGTAAAGCTGTTGGACATGACAAAGCTGGCGTGCCCCGTGGCGCAACCCAGGTTGACCAGACGGCCCTCGGCCAGCACGATGATGCTGCGGCCGGACTTGAGGGTCCATTTGTCCACCTGCGGCTTGATGTTCAGGCGGGTGATGCCGGGGGTGTTTTCGAGATAGGACATCTCGATTTCGCTGTCGAAGTGGCCGATGTTGCAGACAATGGCCTCGTCCTTCATGCCTTCCATGTGCGCGGCGGTGATAACGTGGTAGTTGCCAGGTGCAGGTCACGTAAATGTCGCCCTGAGGCAGGGCGTTTTCGACCGTAGTGACTTCAAAGCCCTCCATGGCGGCCTGAAGTGCGCATATGGGGTCGATTTCCGTCACAAGCACGCGCGCGCCAAAGCCGCGCATGGACTGGGCGCAGCCCTTGCCCACGTCGCCGTAGCCCACAACCACAACTACCTTGCCAGCCACCATGATGTCGGTGGCGCGCTTGATGCCGTCGGCCAGCGACTCGCGGCAGCCGTACAGGTTGTCGAACTTGGACTTGGTGACCGAGTCGTTGACGTTGATGGCGGGGAACAGCAGCGTGCCGGCCGCTTCAAGCTGATAGAGTCGGTGCACGCCGGTGGTGGTTTCTTCCGATACGCCCTTTACCTTGGCTGCAACCTTGTGCCAGTGCTGCGGGTCTTCTTTGAGTCGCAGCTTGAGGCGGTCAAGGATGCACTGAAATTCCTTGTTGTCGGTCGGCTGGTCAAGGATGGCAGGGTTGACTTCGGCCTCCACGCCTTTGTGAATGAGCAGGGTGGCGTCGCCGCCGTCGTCCACTATAAGGTCGGGGCCGCTGCCGTCGGGCCAGGTGAGGGCCATCTCGGTGCACCACCAGTAATCTTCAAGGCTTTCGCCTTTCCAGGCAAAAACCTTGGCCAAGCCCATTTCGGCAATGGCGGCGGCGGCGTGGTCCTGGGTGGAAAAAATGTTGCACGATGCCCAGCGGATGTCCGCGCCAAGGGCGTGCAGGGTCTTGATGAGCATGGCCGTCTGTATGGTCATGTGCAGCGAGCCCGTAACCTTGAGGCCCTTGAGCGGCTTGGTGGGGCCGTATTTTTTGATGCATTCCATGAGCCCGGGCGTTTCGCGCTCGGAAAGCTGCATTTCTTTTTTGCCAAAGTCAGCCAGCGACATGTCGGCCACTTTGTGGTCAAGGGTCAGGTCAAGGGGCTTAATCATGAGGGTCTCCTATCCGTAATTCTGTTGTGGTCGTTTGCGATATATTACTAAAAAAACTAACTAGTTGTGATGTAGCTAACAGGCCTCGGCGCTCAGCAACAGCAGGGTCATGTCCCGGTCAACGGGCATGTGCCTGCACTGCAAAACCCTGAACCCCGCCGAGGCAAGGTCCACGCCGAGCTGCTGTTCGTCAAAGCCAAGCCAGCGGTCGCCATAGCGGATACGCATGGTTTCGTCGGCGTGGCGCTGAAAGTCGGCCACAAAAAGCCTGCCGCCCGAGGCCATGATGCGGCGTATCTCGCGCAGGCCTTCGGCCGGGTCGGAGAGGTGGTGCAGCACCAGGTTGATGCAGGCAAAGTCAGCCTCGTGATCACGCAGGGGCAAGTGGCTGAGTTCGCCAATACGCAGCGATACGCGGCCGTCGGCCAGAGCTTCTGGGGCAAAGCGGCGGCGGCAGATCTCGAGCATGCGGGCA
>Ga0268359_10894_pt1 | contig 17446 bp, 15 predicted proteins | sample BioMet11_FD_194416 | JGI IMG/M metagenome (GOLD analysis project Ga0268359, IMG submission 194416) | Sewage microbial communities from Oakland, California, United States - Biofuel 11 (PacBio Assembly) | ecosystem: Engineered > Wastewater > Sewage > Unclassified | place: USA: California | collected...
TTTTCTATTTAATCCTCTTACATTCTTTTCTATTCAGTCCTCTTACATTCTTGAGTCAACTTATAACCCGATTTTAAAATCCAGAATCCTAATCCAATTCTCAGGAAAAGATATAAAAAAGAAGGAAAAGGGCGTTTTCCTTGTCGATATCCTCTAACTTCCAGAAGACAATCCCAAAATCAGCTTGAGGTAGCTAATAGAATAGTAAGGTTGTTACCTTTTAGTTCTTTTTTTAGAATTAGTTAGAGTTCGGGATTTTTTAGCAAGATCATCTCGAGAGATGTTTTTCTCGGAGCTTGTCTGTTTCCAGTATTTGCTCCCACGCAAATTCTATTTTTATATTTTAAGAATCTATGGCTATATTATTCATCTACAGGATTACTCATCTACAGGATTACTCATCTACAGGGTTACTCATCTACAGAGTTACTCATCTACAGGAATGGTCTCGAGCTGGCTTGAGAGATTCCATATCAAAGTTCTTGTGTGCAGAGGAAGGTTGGGATCATTGCTTATATCTTCGAGAATGGAAATGCTTGATGCCGCTCTAAGAAAGAGAGGTTCGGAGTTGTTGTTCAGTATGTCCATAATTTCATTTACGGAACGCCTGATATTTCTAGGAACTGAAGAATCACTGGTTATACTTTCTAGGACTTGAATACATTGTTTTATAACATCTGCTGAATCATTTGATGACATTCGAATCACCTTCGCAGTTAATTACGATATAAAAATTAGAACTAATATAGCTAATATAGTATAGATTAGTCTAAGATAGGCTTGTTATATAAAATATTATCGGTGATTTTAAAGGTTGCCTCCCCTCAGAGTCTACCAATTATGATTTTGGATTTGTTTCCTTTTTCTAATTTACACAGGATAAATTAGCTTCATTCATATACAGTGAGCTACAGGAAAAATTTTATAAAATAAGTGAGAAGCAAATGCATAAGAAGCCGTGAACAAAGGAAGGTCAGATCTATGGATTCTGAAAAAGATAAAAAAGTAAAGCGAATAGCACGTTTCCTTGAACTAGGGGGCACAATGCTTGCTGAGCATTGTAAAGTCTGCGGGGCTCCAAAATTCCGTTATCAGGGTAGAGTAATCTGTCCTATATGTGATGTCCAGGAAGAGAAGGAGGCTCCGGAACCAGCCGCAGAAGTCCAGGCTCCTGAGCCCACGCCGTCTACAGAAAAAGACAAATCTTCTTTTGAGAGTAAGAAGAGAGTCCAGGCACACAGGCAAAAATCAAGGTTCGGGCCGAGAACCTCGGAAACTGCCGAAGAGGAAAAAGCTATCGAGCCAATAAAAGAGGAAATTCCCGTATCACCTCCCGAAAAAGACGAAGCAAGAAGAAGAGCCCCTGCAGCTCCTAGAGCTTCTACAATTCCTAGAGGTCCTGCAGCTCCTGTAATCCAGGCCGCACCCTCAGAAAGAGCCGAAAAACCCGCGGCAGTATCAAAGGTAGCCGGAGTCCATAGAGACCGGAAAGTACTGGAAGACCTTCTCTTTAGAAAGATGGTCAACATTGCAGATTGCCTTCAGGATGAAACAGATCCGCGTAGGATTGCCGAGGATTTAGAATTAATTGGAAAAGGGCTTGGGCTTATAGAGCGCCTGAGGCAGTTATAAAGGTAAGAGTAAAAAGAAAAGAAAGAGAAGATTTTTTTCGTTACTTTTTTCGTTACTTTTTTCGTTACTTTTTCCATCACTTATCTTTATAGGGAGCCTCAATGAGTTCTCTAATTTTTGTTGCTCTTTTTGGCCCTATTAAGTTTACTTTCTTGAGTTCTTTGGCATCAGCTTTCATAATAGCCTCTACTGAGCCGAAGTGCAAAAGAAGGTTTCTTGCAGCTTTCGGCCCGATGTCTGCGATCGCGGATACCAGGTATTCCTGCTGCTCAGGAAGGGTACTTGTTGACTTTTTCCCGTGGGGATTGACTTCTCTTTTACTTTCTATCTGCTCACGCTTTGCAAGCATTTTTAAAATTGCAGCAGTTTCTTCTTCATCTCTTGAATATAGCAGTGACACTCCAAAATCAATAGCAATGGATATCAAGGAGCCGTAAATAGCATTAGGGTTGATTTGCCTTGAAGTGAAAAGTTCTGTTCCTTCAATGATAAGAACAGGCTTCTGATATACTCTTGTAAGATTCGATAACTGTGCAAAGAGGTTACGTTTTCCATCGATAAGAGAATTTACAAAGTCATCCGTGCGCTTTCTCTCCACGGCAAGGCGGTCGCTTACAACGTAATCACCAATTTCAAGCGTGGTAAAAATAACTTCTACTCCAAGCTTATCAAGAACATTTGCAACTCCACTTTTTGCTTCCCTGAAGTCCACTACTATTTTCAGAGATTCGGGGTTGATTTCTATTTTGGATACTTCTGCAGCAGTTTCAGGTGTGGATTCAGGTTTCTTTCCAGAAAGAGTTTCAAAATAGACAAAGGTTTTTTGTCTTTCTTTTACATTTTCTTCTCTGCTTTTTTCTTCATTCGCCCTGTTGCAATCTGAGCCTGCAGCCATATCCTTGCTGTCTACAGTTAAATTCCCGCTGTCTACAGTTAAATCTCTAACATCTGCAGCCCTGCCTCCGATGTTTGCAAAACTACTGCTATTTACAGCTGCATCCTTATTATCTGCAAAAACGTTGCTATCTACAGCTTTGCCCCTGCTGTTTACAAAACCACTGAGACTTACAGCCAGATTACTGCTTTCCTGAATTGAACCTTTATTTCCCTGCGTTATATTAGTATTTTCGAATCTGTTATCTATTTTAGTCTCATTTTCGAATCTGTTCTTTATTTTAGTCTCATTTTCAGCTTTATTTTGCGTATAATTCGGAATAAAAGTTTCGGACTCAAAGTCTGGAAGTTTCAAACTCTGCTTTGAATCTTTGGGGCCCAGAAGAGCTTCAAGCCCGTGCATACTGTTTAGCATCCTTTTTTCCTTGCTCTTACTGCTCCAGTAATAGGCTTCGTCGCGTGTACCCTTTGTCACAAGTATAATGACTCTGCCTTTATGCTGCCTGCCTGTCCTGCCTTTACGCTGGATGCTCCGGATTTCCGAGGGAATGGGTTCGTAGAATAATACCAGATCCGTGGAAGGGATATCAAGTCCTTCTTCAGCAACTGAGGTAGCTACAAGTACGTTGTATTCTCCTTCCCTGAATTTATCGAGAACTTCCACCTGTTGCTTTTGCGTAAGCCCTTTGTCCTTACGGCGCGAGGCCTGCCCTACAAAACGGATAGGGTCAATTCCTGGAACTCCTGATAGGGCATTTACCACTATCTCTGCTGTGTCCCTGTAGTTCGTAAAAACAATTACCCTGGAATCAGGACTTCCTTTTAGCTGTTTGGATACGAGTTTCCGCGTAAGCTCTAGTTTAGGATGTTCGACCTCGCATTCCTTTACTCTGTAAAGGGCTTTTCTCATGTAGAGATCGTCCATCAGTCTTTTTGAAGCCTTGCTTGCACTGTTTGAAGAGGCTTCAGCATCAAGTTTCTCCAGGTATTTCCTGAGAGGCTCAAGTCCCTGAGTCTCAATCATTTCCACAGCATGGTTCACCTTTATCATTTCAGCAAGCACAGACATGGCAGTAAAAATCGCAGGGTCGCCTCCTATCCGGATTTCACCCTGCAGTTTCTTCTGGAGAAGCAAGAGGTCTTTTTTAGAGACATATTTCCCGCTGCCTACTGAAAAACCCAAATCTCTTACGGTTATAAGCCGATCATCAAAGATTTTTTCCAGATAGCCACGGATTTCGGCCATTTCGGAAGGGAGCTGGACCTGATACCATTCTATCTTTTTTTCCTGCACATAAGGACGGACATCCTTATCTTTCTCAGTTTTCACGGAGACATTTTCAATGTGTAAAGCCTGACATACTTCAGAAATTTTATCATCCGAACTTCCAGGGCTTGCAGTAATGCCGAGCACATGAGGGTTTTTTGCGCTTTCAAAGTATTTTTCCGCAATAAAGGTATAAGCGTAATTTCCGACTGCCCTGTGGGCTTCGTCAAAGGTTATGTGGGTTACATCCTCAAGGCTGATTCTTTTGTAAGAAGATCATTCTCAATCACCTGAGGAGTGGACACTATCAATTTCCCCTGAGCCCAGAGTTTTTCACGCTCTCCGGGCGCAATGCTGCCTGTAAAAGTGAGAATCTCATTTTCAGGAAGAGCCATTACTTTTTTGAAAAAAGCCGCATGCTGCTCAACAAGCGGTTTTGTTGGGGAAAGAATCAGCGCTTTTCCCCCGAAACGCTGAAGCCTGGAAACAATTACAAAAAGAGCTATAATGGTTTTTCCAAGTCCAGTAGGAAGCACAACAAGGCTTGAGCCTTCGAGGGCTTTTCCTGCAAGGTTCAACTGATATAGCCTCTGCTCAACGGTATCGGGTTTTATCAGCGGGTGGCTTCATGAACCCAGGTTTTTCAGGAAAAAGATTCTCGTTCATTCTATTTCAGGATCGTTTCTTTCAGATTAATTTATTTCAGATCAGATTAATTTATTCTGCACCTAATTAATTTCTTCTAAACGTGGTTAAATTTATTCCAGGTCCGATTAATTTATCTCAGATTAATTTATCCGAGGTTATTTGTTTTCAGATTTTTAATTCAATTTTTTAATTTAATTTTAATAAACATATAAAACTAAAAACTTTGCTGCAGGCTTTTTAGCCCACAGCTAAGGAACTACCAGTTTTTAATTTTAGAAGTTAAATGGCTTGCCCGCGGATTCGAAAGCCCTACCTCTGTAAATAAGTTCGTAGAGCGCGTTTTCGATCCCCTGGATAGGTGCCCGGATCTGGCGCATGGAATCTCTATCCCTGATAGTTACAGTCCCATCTTTGAGGGTATCGTAATCTACAGTAACGCAGTAAGGCGTTCCTATTTCGTCGTTTCTCCTGTAGCGGCGCCCGATGGTTCCGGAATCATCATAATTGACAAGCAGGGTCTTTTCCCTGAGTTTTACAATGATATCCTTTGCAGGGTCTGCAAGCTCTTTACGGGTCAGAAGAGGGAGGACTGCAACCTGTACCGGGGCAACTGCGCTTGAAAAGTGCATGACAAGACGGGCTTCCTCTTCTCCCTCAGCTTCACCTTCTACCTTCCCGGCTTCGGATTCCTTCTCAGCTTCTTCTGTGCCTTTAAGCCCGGATTCGGCAACCTTCTGAGCCACGTTTTCTTCGTCATAGGCGTGCTCCATGATACCGTAGAAGATCCTGTCGATCCCATAAGAGGGCTCGATTACGTGAGGGATGACGTTTTCTCCGCTGACTTTAACGGTTTCTTCCGCAAAGTCCACTGCGTCCGAACCGACTGTAAACTCTTCCCCGTCCACGGTAATTTTAATCTCATCCTTGGAGAGCTCTTCTTCGGAAAGCTGTTTTAAGGCATCTGCAACGGCTTTTGCCTTGCCCTTAAAGAGAGGCCCGAGTTTGCCCATGTTCGGCTTTACAACAAAGCGAGTAACCATTTTTGGCTCGTCGTATTCGACATACACGTAAAGCTCGGTCTTGCTAACCCTTTGCATGAGCTTTAAGGTCGTAATCCGTCCTGTCAGCAATTCCCACGATCTCGACCCAGCCGAACCGGTCGGTCTCGATCTCGGCATCCCAGCAGTCGATTGCATAATGCGCCATTTCGTCTTTCAGGTGCTGCCTGAACCTGAGTTTTGCAGGGTCGATCCCAACCTTTGTCAGGAATTCGTTGGTAAGTGCAATGTTGTAGCCCAGGACCTCGTGTGCAATGACTCCGGTCTTCACAGCTTCCCGTACAGTCATCCTGAAGGATTCGCCTTCTTCCTGTGCTTTCTGGGAATAGAGTACAAGTTCTTTGTCTGCAAAACGCTCGAAATTGGGGGTGTTTCTTGTTGCGCGGGTCAACGAAAATCTCGCACTCGGCCTGCGTGAATTCCCGGAGCCGGATTACACCTTGCCTGGGTGCAATTTCATTTCTGTAAGATTTCCCGATCTGCACGGCTCCAAAAGGCAGCTTGTCTCTGTAGAAGCGGGACAGCCTCTGGAAATCTACAAACATACCCTGCGCCGTCTCTGGCCTGAGGTATCCCTGCCTTCCAGTGCCGGGCCCGATTGTGGTTTTGAACATCAGGTTGAATTCATAGGCGTCGCCGAATTCTCCACCGCACTCCGGGCATCGGATATCGTTTTCCTTTATAACCTTTGTGAGTTCTTCTGCACTCAGGGTCCCTGCGGCTTCCATTACGTTTTGTACAAGGTGGTCGGCCCGGAATGCTTCTTTACAGTTCATGCACTCGCATAGGGGGTCCGAAAAACCTCCTACGTGCCCGGATGCAATAAAGACGTCCTCAATCCCAATTGTCGGGCATTCGATTTCCATAAACCCTTCCTGGATAACGTAAAACTCTCTCCAGGTCTGCTCGATTCGCCTCTTCAGTGTGCTCCCAAGAGGCCCATAATCATAAAATCCTCGGCTTCCGCCATACAGCTCAAAAGAGTTCCACAAGAACCCCCGGCGTTTAGCCAGCTCGAATACCTTCTCGTATGTGTCCATTTTAAAAATCCTCGTGAAATTGATTAGGGGATATCAGATAATTGTAATTTTGATTTATAGGAAATACTAGATGGATAAGGGTATCATTATATTAAATTTACACTGCTCTGGGGTAAGTTGGGTATTATAGATGATCATAGGTACAGATCAAGAAATCAATAACACTGCAAAAAGTCGAGATAAAAAATTTTCCATAATTTTTGAAATTTCAATATGAGTAGAGAGCGTCGCAAAAGTCAAAACAATTCTACAATTGGATAATTGGAACGTTGACTTTAAATATGGTTGTAAGATTTTGCATGAAATTTAGGCAAACACCAACCTTATTAGACATTAATTTATCCCATTTATAGAATCAACTGGACTTTTACGACGCTCTCGAGTAATTTCACAAAATTTAATATATAAAATATCAAAAGATGTGTTAAATGAAATGCCAAAAATTGTTTTTCTGGACTTTGTTATCATTTTTCGTGTTCACTTCCATGCCAGTAGTCTGTCTGGCAGATGAATATAGAGAAATCCAGGCCAGTGAAATTTTAAATCAAATTGAAAAAGGAGAAGATGTAAACCTTACAAACTGCCGCATAATTGGAGAACTCAATTTAAATGAAATTAAGCTTGAAAATATTCCGAATCCAAAGTATAATGAATCATTGAAATCTGGATACTACTACAGTGAAGGGTATTTGGAATCTCACGGAGTAAATATAAAGATTATTAAAAGCAACATCGTAATCCGTAACTCAATTTTTGAAAATAATCTAGATTTCTCAAACTGTCTATTTACTAAATCCTTCTCCTTTGCTAAAGTAAATTGCTCTTCGACAGCTAATTTCAGAAATACTACCTTTGGTGATTCTGCTGTTTTTTTGGAATGTACTTTTGGTAGTTTTGCAGATTTCTCTTTTACTACTTTTGGCGATTCTGCCAATTTTTGTGATTCTATTTTTGGCAATTATGCCTCTTTTAGGGGATGTACTTTTGGCGATTTTGCCTATTTTTCGGGAGCTGCTTTTGGCGATTCTGCCTCTTTTAGGGAATGTACTTTTGGCGATTCTACCTCTTTTTCGGGATGTACTTTTGACGATTCTGCCTCTTTTCAGCATTCTATTTTTGGCGATTCTGCCAATTTTATGAAATCTACCTTTGGTGATTATACCGACTTTACGGACTCTACTTTTGGCGATTCTGCCGCTTTCGTTTTTGCTACTTTCGGCGATTCTGCCGATTTTCGGTATTCTACTTTTGGCGATTCTGCTTCTTTTTCGTATTCTGCTTTTGACGATTCTGCCTCTTTTAAGGAAGTTAGTTTTAGCAATACTTCCGACTTTCAATGGGCAAATTTTGATGACGCTGTCGATTTCTCAGGCACTCTATTTAATGAAGTTACATTAAATGGTACTGATTTCAAAGAAATGCGGGTTAGTTGGAATTCGCTTGAGAACTCACTTGTTTTTGATGGGCCAACCTATGTAAAGTTAATACAAAACTTCCGAAGCCTTGAACAGTTCGAAGATGCAGACGCTGCCTACTACCAATATAGAAAACACTGCCAAGCAGAAAATCATGGACTCCTTTTTCTAAAGAAGGTTCAAAATGGTGCGATATACTAATGTGGTTTACCTGTGGATATGGTGTAAAACCATTTCGTGCGTTTTTACTTAGGTGGTTTAATCGTTTTGTTATTCTCTTTTATTTATCTAGGTTTTCCTACTGCTTCTTGGCGTAATAGAGAAAATGCGGAGAGCGCTCAAAAATCGATAATTAAAACTCTATTTAGATTGATTCCTAAAATTAATTGGCCAAATCCTGGTATTTCTAGATTATCGGACAATAATGATTCAAACCAAAAAGTAACCTTCTGGGATAGCTTTTATTTCAGTATGGTAACCTTTACTACAGTTGGATATGGTGACTGGTATCCTAAGATAATTTCAGAAAATGGGTTATGTTTGAAGGGTTTTTAGGTTGGATGACTCTAGGTTTATTCTTGGTAACTTTAACGAATGTAATGATGAGACCGTAATTTCAGGAGGTTCAGTTACTTTTAAGGAAACGAACAACAAAGAATTGTTAATGCAAAACCTGAATCTCAAACTTGAACTCTCAACAAAATGCCTCATATCTCTCCAAGAAATACTCTCTGAACCTTACTCTCCAATCATCCGCGATGCCACCTTGTTCAGATTCAAGCGCAGCGTAGAGATTTTTTGGAAACTCATTAAAAATTACCTCTTTGTCCATGAAGGATTTGTCTGTGAGTCGCCAAAGTCCTGTATAAAAATGGTTTTCAAGGTCGAGCTCATGGATGAAGAAGAAACGGTTCAGGCACTTAAGATGATCGACGAGAAAGAAGAGATTAGGCACGTTGCTGAGCACATTAACTTTGAGGAAGTTGCAGAAGAAATCTACTGGCAGGTCGGAGAGTACTGGAAACTAATGGACGAGGTTTGCGGGCGGATCGTTACTAAAGTTGAATCGGATTTTCGGGGCCGACCGGCAGAAAAATAAAGTTGTAAAAACTGACTGAAACTCGCTTCAGCTCTAAACGATGCCCTTGAATTTTTTTCGCTTTTCTTGTTTATCAAGGCTTTTATGTTCCAGCCGCACTGGGCGCGGGACAAAACAGGCTTGAGACGACTATTACTGATTCCCGGGTTTTGATTTTTTGATCTTTTACACCTTATCCTGTTTTCAAGACAAATATTTAAAGATTGAAGCCGAGTATTAATTATGGATGCCATCTCGACTTTAAAAGAGCACGAGAAATTTATCCGTCAAAGGTTCGGAGTCAAAAGAATAGGAATATTCGGGTCTTTTGCGAGGGGAGAGGAAAGAGAAGATAGCGATCTTGATGTGCTTGTGGTGTTCGAAGAAGGGCAGAAAACTTTCGATAATTATATGGATCTGAAGTTTTATCTGGAAGACTTATTTGGACGGGAAGTTGATCTTGTTACCGAAAAGGCACTCAAGCCGCAGTTAAAAGACATCATTATGAAGGATGTCGTGTATGCCTGAAAAAATTTCTACTTTTTATTTCATTCGAATACCCCGCTAGCTTGCAGGCTGTCCGACAATTACAGATAGTAATAAAAAGACAACAAAAAGAGGGCGTTTAGGACCTTTAAATCGAAAAAGAAGGAATTCTGTTATTACCAGTGGTAATTGTCGGACAGCCTGCTTGCTGCGGGGATGAAAACTTCTCCCAGTAACCGTTGATGATTATATAATTTATCAATTCCATTTTTCGGTTGTTAACTTCTGCTCAAAACTAAATTGTTTAGGGTTATTATCTCCTTTAACGGAATTTCGAGCGGTGGCGCGGACATACCCCGTTGCTTGCAGGCTGTCCGACAATTACAGATAGTAATAAAAAGACAACAAAAAGAGGGCGTTTAGGACCTTTAAATCGAAAAAGAAGGAATTCTGTTATTACCAGTGGTAATTGTCGGACAGCCTGCTTGCAGTGGGGTGCGCCAGCGCAACTTTGATTTTGAGGACATCCTCAAATCGATTGAAAAAATTCGGAGATATCTGGGCAAAGCTTCTTTTGATGAGTTTCTGGAAAACGAAATGTTAATAGACTCAGTAATCCGAAATCTTGAGATAATAGGAGAAGCTGCTTCACATGTTCCTCCTGAAACCCGTGTCAAGTATCCGGAAATTGAGTGGAAAAAGGTTGTGGGCTTGAGAAATATCTTAATTCACAATTACTCTGGAGTTGACCTTGAGATTGTCTGGGATATAATAAAAAACAGACTTGACCCATTAGAAGCAAAAGTAAGGCAGGCTTTTAATGAAGAAGAAATACATTACGACGAATGATCTTGCAGGAAATTTGGAAAAATAATCAGCTATATAATCCCGGTTGAAATTCGATTTTTGATTCTGAAAGCGGCGCTCCAATCTTCTTCTTTCGCCTGATAGGGGTTTTTTCGCTCTATCCCGTTTTGCAGGGCACAGGAAATTAACTTATGAACATTTTTTATTGCCTTATTTTCTCGATGTTTGGCTTATATAACCCGCTTTAAATTTATGATTTGACTCTTCTCGTCATCAATGCTCGGGTTTTATCACATGCCCATCGACTAAAATGTTAATCAGGGCATCTGACTATTATTTGCGTGCTCATATAAAATTCTCTCATACAGGGTCAACAACTTTTAATATCACAACTTCTAAAGCTAGAGTCGGTGGGGTAAATAATGCATTTTCGATATGAAGATGCCTCTTTGAGATCACGTCGGATAGTGTATACTATGCAGGGTACTTTCGAACATAAAGTGCCTGTTTGAGATCTCGTTGGATTTTTAGGGTACGTACTCAGAGCAATTTCTAAAAGGAAATGCTTTGAGACAGTACCAGATAGAATACATTATGAGTGGGGTTTTAACAAAATGCTATCAACGAGTTTAAAAGAAATCGTAAGATCCGTAAAGGAAAAAAGAATTTTACATTCGGAAAAGCTAATAGAGACGACTCACTGGCTCCATAATCTGGAGTTTCTGGTCGTACGAGTGATGATGTTTGCTATAGGTGTTCACCACCTCTATGTGTACACCATAAAAACTGTGTTCGGAGTTTGATATCTTAACTCAGCTGCACAGTAGGCTAATTCCTTTCGGATAAGAAAAACTGCCTGCCACCAGAAAAACGGTTCCCGGGTCAATATTGGGGAGAACCCGGTGAGGAGATGGCAGTGATTAGCTAAAATTAGGAAGAAGATTGCCATTCGGAGGAAGATTGCAAGTGCCTAACACGATCGGGATTCATGCAACTCGACAAAGAAATCGCAAACCTGAAGCCCCAGATCGCAAAAGTGTAGCACTTTTCAGGTTTGGGCTATTAGGCTTTGATTGTTAGTTGCATAGACTTCCTGAAAGAAGGAGGATTGGTACTAATCATCTAAATCTTCTAGCTACATTAAACACCTGATGACTTACTCAGTGCCTTTATTTGATACCTCACCGGTTTTAAATGTCATCGGGTTAAAGAATTGCTCTCAGATCAAAGAATTGCTCTCAGATCAAAGAATTGCTCTCAGATCAAAGAATTGCTCTCAGATCAAAGAATTGCTCTCAGATCAAAGAATTGCTCTCAGATCAAAGAATTGCTCTCAGATCAAAGAATTGCTTTCAGATCATAAGGAACCCTTTAAAATATCGTCTCTGGAATAATAACACTGCCTCCGAACCAATAATAATTTGGTTTGAAGAATAACAAAGACTAACAACTTCCTCTCCAGAACAGATTTTAAAGGGAACTCTTCTCAATAAAACTGGGGCTCGGTAAATTCCAGAGTGTAGCCCCCTAAATTAACTCTTCTTTTTATGGCATTTTTTCTTTCTTTTTTGCCATCTTATATTTTAACTTTTTCCAAAATTATTTATTATGTACGTAAAACATATATAATATAATGAAATTATTATATTGTAACTTCTGTGATAACCAAACAGGGGAAACCTACTTTTTCAGAAGGAATAGATATGGGTCAGTTAACTGAGGGGTTATCCAGGGCTGTAAGTCAAATCGCAAAGTCCTTAGCTCTGAGTTTATGTTATCGTTAATGGATTAAAAACTTCATAGAACATTATCGAGGCTTTTTGTTTCCCTCGGGGAGTTGTTTTCTGTTGGATCTAAGAATGATAATCTATTACTCTTAAACTAAGGCTATCGAGCTCATATTTTTGCATAAATTGAAAATTAAAAGGAGATTCTCGAATTATGAGTGAGCTAATAGTTTTTGCATTTCCGAACGATAAAGGTGCATCTGAAATGGATGAAGCGATTAACAGGCTTAAAAAAGAGCAATTAATCACCCTCGATGATGCCGCAATCGTCGTTCGCAACCTTGATGGCAAGGTTAAGGTAAAGCAGGCTGTAAACCTTGTAGGTACAGGTACTGTAGGTGGAGCTTTCTGGGGTATGCTAATAGGACTGCTTTTCTGGATGCCCTGGCTCGGAATGGCAGTCGGTGCCATCACAGGTGCAATTGCAGGGAAATTGACCGATTACGGAATAGACGATGACTTCATCCATGAAGTTGCTGAAACCATCGAACCAGGGGGATCTGCTCTCTTCCTATTGATCTCAAAATGGACTGAAGACAAAGTTCTTGATGAGCTAAGCGCATTCAATCCAAAGGTTGTACGCACTTCTCTTTCTAAAGAAGAAGAACGCAAACTTAAAGCTGCCTTTGGTGCTGGAGAGTAATTGAAAATCATATACAAATAATACAGGCAGTCTAAAATAAAATTTTTAATATCATTAATGACTCCTCTGTTAATAAATTTCTGTGGGAATTAGTTGCTGAAGTTACAAATAAAATCGCATCTCTTAGACTTGAGCAGATAAACTAAATATACTTGCCTTATCAGGTTTTATCGGCAAATTCCCACAATTCATTTTCTGTCAAGCATTAGTTTAGTTCTTTACTCTTTCTTCAGATTGGAGCAACCGTCCTTCCATATGCGTCGTTCAGTACTATCGCAAGGGCAGTGTACAGGGCTGCAAGACCCACAATGAGACCTACATAGCCAGCTATGATGAGCAGGCCTGCATTTCCCGTTGCATTTACGATAGCTAGCAACATGAACAACAAGAAAAGGGTCACGAATATGAACATTATCGCTTTGCTGCCTAGCTTCAGAGTTGCTATTAACATCACGAAGGTATAAACTCCCCAGATGAAAAGGTAAGCTGCAACGGATATTGGAGTTGGGGCTTCGATAAGTCCTGCTGACGGCAGGAGAAGAAGGCTGGCAAGAGAGAACCAGAAAAGCCCGAACGCACAAAATGCCGTGCTTCCAAAAACGCTCCCCTTTTTCCAGGCCATGATGCCGGCAAAGACCTCGGCAAAACCCCCTAGAAACATTGCCATGGAAACGATCATTGAGTCTACAGGGTAAATTCCTATATAGCTCAGACTCAGTAGAACTGCTGACAGGCCGAGGCCAGTAAAGCCCAGCGGCGTAGGGTTTGCGGTCCTGTCCATTACATGCACATCTGTTGCTATTTTCTGTGTTTCCGCCATTAATACCACTCCCCGGATTTTAAATTCATTTTTTGTAAAGTCTATTTTCATTCCAGTTTTTGATCTTTGTTTGTTTCTCTAGTTTCAAGGGTTAATTCCGAATGTAGTTACTAATTTTTAGCGGCGATTGATTTTTTTTAATAGGACATATATGGTTGAAATGAAAACTCAATAACATTAAACTTTCAACTACCTGAAATGCGCCTTTAATTGTAGCGTCTATTGTGCTTGATTTTCAACCTCGAGTGCGTAAATCCTATTTAAAGTCCTATTTAATATAACAATCATATAACAATCATCAGTGTCGTTTACAGGTTCGACAAGGTCTTCTAACGAAATTCTCTGAATATTTTCACAAATAATATGAAAAAACAATTCGGAAAGGTGCCGGCAACTACTTTTTGTGTGTCGAAACCTTTCGGTTTACTTCCACCCACTGAGATAGATTTTTACCAGTAACTTATATTACTTCATATATATTATTCTTATTATTATATTGATGTTTGGATCGAATATCCCTTCTGGATTTTTATTCCATGCGGCCTTTCCATTAATTTTAAATTATCCGGCAACTTATGGGAAAACTCATGGCTCCAAAAATTCTTGTTACCAATGATGATGGTGTATATTCCACAGGTTTGAAAGCAGCTTTTGACAGCGTTTCGGATCTCGGGGAAGTTACGATTTCGGCTCCTGCTGTCCAGCAGAGTGGAGTCGGGCGTTCAATTTCTATCTTTGAGCCTCTAAGGATCACGAAAACAAATTCTGGAGGCATACTTGCATACTCTGTGGGAGGAACCCCTACGGATGCTGTAATTCTTGGTATATTTACGATCCTCAAAGAGATGCCTGACCTGGTGCTTTCCGGCTTTAACATCGGAGAGAATATAAGCACGGATACTATCACTACCTCAGGGACAATAGGAGGAGCCCTTGAAGCTGCAAGTTACGGCGTGCCTGCAATTGCTGCCTCCATGCAGGTGCTTGATGAAGGCCAGAAATTCGATGATCCCAGGAACTACCATAGAGAGCGTTTCGAGGTTGGAATTAAGGTAGTAAACAGAGTGGCTCAAAACGTCCTGAAGTATGGCATGCCGGAAAATGTAGATCTTCTGAACATAAATATTCCCTATCATGCTGAAGAAGATACCCCTATAGAGATAACCCGCCTTGCAAGAAAAATCTTTAAAACTGATGTTGAAGAAAGGCGTGACCCAAGAGGCAGACCCTATTACTGGATTGCAGGCGACCTTATCCGGGAGGAAGAAGAAGGGACTGATGTGCACGCCATTATGCAGAAGGGACACGTTTCAATAACCCCGATTTCCCTGGATTCAACTGCCAGGATAGAGTTCTCAGAAATCGAAAAATATCTCTAAATATCTCCAGATAACTCTGGATTTCAAATTACTCCGATTTGGAAAACTACCTGGAACCTCAAACGGCTGAGAGTTCCAAAAATTAATCTGAATTACAAAAAGGCAGAAGAAAAGGCATATAATGATTCAAAATTTACCTAAAACGAAAAACGAAAAGAGGAAATTTTGGTTTTTGAGAGATATTGACTCTCTTTTGTCCAAAAAAGCCTTTTTTATTCTTTCAGTTCATCTCTTTCGATATGAATGGAAATTTCCTTCCATTCGCTGTCTATATTATGCAGCGTTTCTACCATTGCTTTAATAACGTCTACTACGATTTTCTGGACAAAGTCATTCATCGGGATTTTTTTCCCATCTACTAAAAGTTCAATATTCACTTTTTTTTCTCCTTGTTGTTATATTTATCTCTGAATCTGCTTTTTTCTCTTTAAGCCTTTTCCCCTTGTTCAAGAATACTGACAGGCATGCAATATGGTTTCCTTCGGCTTACTGCAAGCTTAAGCAGCTTTTCGATCTCTTCAGGGCTTTTTGCTTCCCTGACATCCACAAGGTTGTCATTTACCAGCAGGCAGGGCTTGAACTTCCCGTCTGCTGTGACCCTTAGCCTGCTGCAGTAGGCACAAAACTCCGAGTTGTCCATGGGACGAACGAATTCAACCTCTACCCCATCGATAATGTACTTTCTTCGGTGGTGCAGGTGTCGTATCCTGATTTCACTTGCTTTCTCAGCCAGCCTCTTTTCAAGAGCTTTCGAGTCAATCATGTATTTCGAAAGCCTGGGATCAATGTCCATAAGCTCGATTAGTTGCAGGATAACCATTCCTTTATAAGGCCGGACAAACTCCATCATAGAATCGATCTCGTCATCGTTTATGCCTTTAAGGAGTACCATATTCAGTTTTACAGGAGTCAGCTCAGCTTCAACTGCGCTGTTAATACCTCTGATAACTTTCTCCAGTGAGCCAGGGGGCGCTCCGGTAATCTTTTCATATTTTTCAGGAATAAGAGTATCCAGGCTTACATTTACCCTGTCCAGGCCCGCAGCTTTAAGGGTTCTTGCTCGTTTTTCAAGCAGAATGCCGTTAGTGGTCGCAGAAACTTCTTTTAACGGAGGAAGGCAGGCAAGGATTTCTTCGAAATCCTTTCGAAAAAGCGGTTCTCCTCCTGAGAATTTTATTTTATTGACCCCGAATTTTGCAGCTTCCTTAACAATCCCGCAGATTAATTCGGGTTTCATTTCGTGTCCTACCGGGCCGCAGGTACAGCAATCTGCACCTTCATTATGGCAGTACATGCACGAAAGGTTACACCTATCAGTTATTGATATCCTGAGTCCTGTAACCTTCCGTCCGTAAGGGTCTTCAAGAGTTCTTTTTGAATTTTCTTCTGCAACTTCAGGAGCTTTTTCTGGATTTTTCTGCTTCATGGCTGGTTAAAATCCCCTATTAAATATTTGGCATGCAATTCTTTATTAACTGACAATCTGAGCCTGAATATTTTCCCTGGTTTGCGGGACAAAAATTTCATATTGGGAACGATCCTGGGAACGATCTATAAAATGATCTATAAATGGGTTAGTCCATAGTAATCCTGCTTTCAAATAATTGGCATTTCTGAGAAAAGGCCCGGAATGTCTTACTGGTTTAATTGAATAAAGATACTAATATTGACTGAATAAGTATACTGATATGAACTGGATTCAGGTAATATGAATTGAACATATGCTGATATGAGTATATGATTACTGGAATCCTAAACTAATTATTTAATTTTAGCTATATAAATGAATACTATAATTATCTGATGAGCTTAGTCAACTTTAAAGTTGGAACCTCTGTTCTCAATATTTTTCTGAATCGAACTGTCCTTTACTCAGAGTAAACATAACCTTTTACTTAAGATTAATGTGCATGGATACAAATCTCAGGACTTCCGGATTTTCCAAAAAAGAATCATTCAGCGTGAATTGACATTCCTTGCATAGACTTTTTGATTCTTTCTTTTTACTCATTTTTTCTGAAAACAACCATAAAGTGCTTAAAACAGCTTAAAACAGCTACACAATAAATTTAATATATTTTAACGGTAATATTCGTCCCTTAGACGATAAAACGAATAGTTATTACAAAAAGGAATGCCCTTGAAGGAAATAAAATCGGAACAAGAAATTGGTTTATGTATACATATTTGGAATATTTACATGAACAAAAATCCAATCTTGTAAATTCATCATTTCTCAGAGGCTGTCTGAATATTATATTTCTCTTATTTTCTTACGTTTTTTATCCGACCTAGCCGTCTAATCATTATATGGATCATAGCAGCATATATTAATGCTTGGCTTGATTCTGTTAATCCTTCGTAGTCTTTACTCAAACGTCGATATCTTCCCAGCCATCCAAATGTACGTTCTACTATCCATCTGTGAGGAAGTACTTGAAAACCTTTGACATCATCGCTACGCTTAACGATTTCTAATGCCCAACCACACA
>Ga0268359_12768_pt1 | contig 17422 bp, 19 predicted proteins | sample BioMet11_FD_194416 | JGI IMG/M metagenome (GOLD analysis project Ga0268359, IMG submission 194416) | Sewage microbial communities from Oakland, California, United States - Biofuel 11 (PacBio Assembly) | ecosystem: Engineered > Wastewater > Sewage > Unclassified | place: USA: California | collected...
ACGCGTTCGAGGCGCAATATAATTTTGAATGGAATTAATACGGTGATCAATAAAAAGTTTTTGCCATTAATATCTCTCGTAAATCCGCGAACACGATAATCCAACGTTACAATATCAGAATCAAAACTATCCAAAAGATAGTTCAACGCATTCAGCGGTGAAATTTTTCCACACGTCGATACGTCAATATCGGCACGAAACGTACTGATTCCACGATATGGGTGACTTTCAGGATATGTATGAACCGTCAAATGACTTTTATCAAGATGACAAACCACATCGGCATCTTTTCCCTCAATAGGTTCCTCAGAAATGAGAATAGTAACGCTGGCCCCTTGTGGATCATAATCTTGGCTGGCAATATTTAAAATATTTGCACCAATAATAGATGCCACTTTCTTTAGTATCTCTGTCAATCTATCTGCATTATATGCATCGTCGATATATTCGATATACTGGCGTTGAGCTTCTTCCGTATTTGCGTAGCAAATATCATAAATGTTAAAGCTCAACGTTTTTGTCAAATTATTGAATCCATATAATTTAAGTTTATTTTTCTTAACTGTCATAATGTATTATCCCTCGTCAATAGATTTTAGCAGAGACCTGCATTGTTATCATATGTAATTACAATTCATATAATTGTACACCTACAAGAGTACTATTATCAATAGTACCAACAGCATATGTTCCTGTTTTACCATCACGCGGCAGAGAAATACTTCCCGGATTAACAATTAGTATTTTTTCTCTTTTTTCCAGCATCTGACAATGTGTATGTCCAAATACCACTAAAGAAGCTTGATGATTTTTCCCTAATTCAATTAATTTTTTTAATCGGTTATCATACCATTGATGTCCATGTATTACAGTAATGATAACTCCATCAACAGCAACATCCCGGCAATCCGGTTTCTGATACGCATACAAATCATTATTTCCTCGTACCGAATAAACAGGAACTCCCGCATAAGCCGCTAATATCTCTGCATCTTCACAATAATCTCCGGCATGTATCCAGCAAACAACTTCCGGAGCCTTTTTCACCATACATTCTATATTATAAACACAGCCATGACTGTCACTGACAATTCCTATCCGTCGCTGACTCATCGTAAATGCTCCACAAGCTCTCGCAGCGCTTTGCCACGGTGGCTTACCGTATTTTTTTCTTCTCCGGTCAATTCTGCCATACTTTTTCCTTTTTCAGGAAGGTAAAAAAGCGGATCATAGCCAAACCCACTAGTACCACTGTAAAAATCACGCAAAATTCCTTCACAAGTCCCCTTAGCGGTAATATAATGACCATCGGGCCAGACAAGCACTAATACGCAAACATAGCGTCCCGTACGTTTTTCAACAGGAAATCGCGCCAGTTCACGAATTAATTTTTGATTATTTTTTTCATCATCACAATCATCTCCGGCATATCGTGCCGAAAAAATACCAGGACGATCATGCAATGCATCTGCAATAATACCGGAATCATCTGCCAGACAAGGCTGTCCCGTCTTCTTCATATAATAAACAGCTTTTAGATAGGCGTTTTCTTCAAAAGAGTGTCCCGTTTCTTCCGGCTCCGCAATATCAGGAATTACCTCATGGATAGACTGTACTGCATAGCCCAGAGGCACCAGCATTGCCCGAAATTCGCGAATTTTACCTTTATTATGTGTAGCAAGTATAATTGTTTTAGTCATTTCATCCTTACCTTACTCTGCATCAGTTGAATCCTCGGTTTTTTTTGCTTTCATCCGTTCTTTATTTTCCCTAACGACTTGTGCATAATTTTTAATAATTACAATGGGGGTTTTTTGCGATGCATTCCCAAACGGATTGTCAATTAATATTTTAGCTATTTCTTTTGGATCCAACCCCCGCGAATGTCCTAAAACAGCCGAACGTTTCAAATCATTGACATCCGCTATGCAGGCTCCATAGCAATTCATCCGTTTTTTTATTTTTTCAGCTACTCCATCCGGATCTGCAGGTCCATAAACAATACATTTATCGAAAGGCGGCATCGTTCCTGTCACATCATCCGTCAGGGAAGCCTGCCGGCACAGCTTATAAAATACACCGTTCTTGCCAATAAGTTTGGCAAAAAAACCCAGGATAAAACAAAATAACGTTTTCCATTCACCTTCCAGCTCCATTGCAGCCTGCATACCATACAAACTAGCCATACTTCCCTCTGCTGGTACAAAACGCCGCATAAGGCGGGCCTGCCACGAAGGCGTCAGTTCCTCTGGCCGCGTATATCGCCGCTGCGTAATCGCTACTACACTTTCAGCTGAACAGATAATATCATCGGGACCTACAAGTGCAGAGGCATATTCAGCAATACTATCTACAATATCGTCTTTGTCTGTAAGAATTCTTGTTTTAACCGGAACCAGTTCTAATTCTGCCATAATCTATTTTTCCTCCCATATGCTTTTTAACGCATGCTGAACTTCTGAAGCCTTCAAGGTAATACGAGCCTTATGAATATACCATTCACTGCGCGCTACTACCTGATAAACTAAGTCAATAGACATATCGGGGAAAGTCCGTAAATCTTGTTTTATATTTCCATTTTTACTGATAAGTTCTACTGTCACACGAATGTGACCGCCCTTACCAGGAAGAATAATGACTGATTCCCAATAACCATCGTCACGTTCGGCTGCTTTGTTAGCCAGTTGAGAATGAACGATACACTTATCATATTGTTCATAGGGTAAAAGATGGCGTGGATAAAAATCCATAATAGTTCCCCCCTGCTTGCCAGTATTCCTGAAAGGAACTTCTGTTTCAAACACGGCTGTATCCGTCGAAATTTTCTTAAGAACAAATGGTTTACGCTTACGTGATTCAATAACAAAATGAGCATCGCCTTGTCTCCAGGCAAACAACCTGAAAAGCAAATAGAAAACTGCGCATATACCGATAAGTGCAACGATAATGTTAATCAATACATAAAATAACACAATACAGGACTCCTTTTAATTATATTTTATATTAGGCTAGAGAGACTTTTTCCACCGTAAATTCATGTGCCGGAATAAGATGCTGCGCAAGAGTTGCTCCCCGTTCAGCTTCCGCCGTAAAACATAAACGCAGGTATCCATGTTCCGGGCTTTCATTGAGAAGATGTGATTTTTTCAAAACATCTAATGTCTCCAATGCCATCTCGTGAGCTGGATCAACAAACGCCATATGTTCACCACACAGCTGTTCAAACAGCGGTTTGAACAAAAGGATAATGTGTACAGCCAAGAATGGCCGTATCTACACCGGAAGCAACAATTGGCGCAGTATACTGCCGCAGCGGTTTCATTACTTCTTCCCCTGAGAGGATTCCTCGTTCCACTAAATTAGCCAATACCGGACAAGCCTGTTCAACAATCTCTATTTTCGGGTCTATCTGCGCTGCCATTTTCTTATGGCTGTGATTAGCAATCGTCAACGGAGTTGCAAAAACAGCTATTTTTTTCTTGTTGCTGGTTGCCATCGCCGTATACAATCCGCGGCTCATGCCGATCACCGGGTAATCCACTTCATGCTTTACTGTATCATAGGAAGTCGCTGTAATTGTACCACAGCCAATGGCAACCAATTTACATTCACCTGTGTCATAAAACCCAATAAATCTCTTGTAAATTGAAAAATTTCTGATTTTGTTCGTTCTCCATACGGATTGCGTTTTGTATCACCGAGATAAACAATATTTTCATGCGGTAATAGCATATGCAGTTTATTGACGACCGTCAAACCACCTACACCGGAATCAAACACACCGATAGGTAAAGTAGTCTTATCCATTACTTCTCCTCCATTATTGGGCTCGTTTCTTATCTTCTTCAAATAAAGCCTGTAATCCGGCCAGCCGTTTCATGTCGAGGCGTGCAACTTTACCGGTATCTTTATAGGCAAACACATTCTGCGACGTTCCTACAGCCAAAAGTTCTCCATCTTTATCACGGCGAATACGATATGAATATACCATCTGCGCCCGGGATAATTTGATGAGACTTGTTTCAATAGCAATAACATCGTCAAATAAATAGGTCTAATGTATTCACAGGAAACATTTTTGATAGGATAGGATATTCCTTCTTCCAATAGCTCCAGTAAATCAATGCCCGCTTTACGCATATATTCCACTCGCCCGCACTCAAACCAGCGGATGTGATTAGAATGATGTACAATCCCCATCATATCGGTTTCATAATAACGTACTTTTTCTAAAACTGTAACCATAATCTAAGACTCCTATTTACAAAAATCCACATTGTCTTTATTGTACGATGTGGTATGAAATTTGTCAAAAAAAAGGACAAAAAAGAAGGACATTTCCAACAGTTGCAGCTGTTGGAAATGTCTCGTTTTCATGACCTTCTCTTGCAGAAAGGCAGAATACGATTTGTCTTTTCCCAATGTTCCGGTTTAATATATGCTCCAGCAAAATGCATGGCTGCAGCTAAGACGGCTGCATCATCAAGCCAGCCGACTCCTGCAATTACATCCGGAACAAAATCAAAAGGAAGAATAACATATCCGATGGCGCCCATAAGAATTAATTTCATGAATTTTGGGGTATCTTCATCCTGCATACAATAAAAAATAGTAAGCAGTTTAGGCAGAAAATGCACCTTCTTACCAGTTGTTTTTAAAAATAAAATAAATTTTCCCGGTGTATAAAAACGAGCGAAAAAGACAATAATTTAATCATGGGAATCCGCCTTCTTAGTGTCCGTTAATAATCGGTGTTTTTGCGTCTTCAACAGCCGCTTTCACTTGTTCTTCCGTTGTTTTCGGAGCTTCTGCCTCTGCCTGGACTGCATCCTTTTTAGCAGCCGCATCCATTTTTGCTTCTTGTTCTTCTATCACTTCGTCGGCCAGCGTACTACGATGGCATACATTATTCAATGCTTCTTGCCCTTTTTCTTTTATATCCATAAAAATATCCTTTGCGGCATTGCCCCATTTTTTCATGAAGTCTACCGTTTCATCTCCCAGCGGAATATTCTGCAAAGGATTATCCCGAAGCTTATCTACTTGATCCTTAGCTTTTTCTTTCCAGTCACCCATCATAGCAATATACGGTCCCATATCACTTGGCATTCCATCTTTAAGCCAACGTTGTGTTACACGCCCCAAGCTGTATGTAATCCCAACAGCAATAGGAATTTGAATAGCACTGATGGGAATAAGCGTTGTCAAAAAATTTCCGGCCATCCGGCTGCAAGTTGCACCAATAAAAGCAATGACAGCACGTTCTGATAACTTAATGCCGTATACCCGGGCGATCCTGCTTACAAGATACACTTCATTGGCCATAAGAGCCGCTGTTCCCAAAAGCGGGGCTACTACGATAACACCCGCACGGGCTGCTGCCCAGCGGCATAAGGTTTCCACCTTCAAGTCGTCATCACTTGTTGCTTCGTCCATGGTGCGAATGACTTCAAGTGAATCTGCTGGCATTGTTTCATCACTCAATACATTTTCCTTGTTTTCAGCCGACAATTTCATCTGTGCCAATTCTTCGCGAAGCTTATCTATTTCCGTCTGCATCTGTTCCATTTTCGCAATGGCTTCTTCTGTCATCATTACCACCTCATTCGGTTAATAGTATATAACACAATAATAAAAAATAACTATATGAATATATTCTCCCAAAAAGGTTAAATATCCTCTTTTTTCTTCAATTTTTCTTATGTTTTACCAACTCGTCAATCCTCCGTCGACAGGGAGAGCCACAGCAGTGATAAAAGAAGCATTATCTCCCAATAAAAATACAGCTGCTTTGGCAATTTCCTCTGGTTCCGCAATACGATACAACGGATATAGTTCTTTCATAGATTCAATCGATACCTCTGGATTTTTCTGCAATTGTCGATCCAGCATGGGCGTTGCCACATCTCCGGGACATACACAATTAACTCGCACTCCATGCGGTGCTGCTTCAAGTGCCAAGGATTTTGTAAAAGCCACGACAGCTCCTTTGGTAGCGCAATAAACTGTGCATCCCACATTTCCCTGCAGCCCAGCATCAGAACCCAACGTAACAATACTTCCCTTATTTTTTTTTAAATGCGGCAATGCATACCTGCACAACGAAATAGTACCAAATACATTAATTGTAAATAAACGAAACACATCTTCCGGCACTGTTTCTTCCAACAACTGTTCTTCATAAATACCTGCCGAAGTAATCAATCCGTCCATACGGCCAAAGTAAGCAATGGTTTTATCTACCATAGAACAGCATTCCTCATCACGCGCAACATCGCCTTGTATATATATTGCCCGTCCTGGTAGCACGGACAGCATATGAAGAGCTTTTTCTCCCTGTGTCGTACTGCGTCCATTTATCGCTACACACCAGCCGCACTTAAGCAGCTCTGCTGCGCACGCCAGACCAATACCTGATGTACCGCCACTAATAAGAGCTACCTTTTCTTTCATACGAGCCTCCTTATTACACCACTCCTAAATAATTCAAAGCTAATTTACCAATAAGTACACTTGTAACAACCAGCATAACTATGCGAATAAAAGACGAGCCTTTAGTGATTGCCAAACGTGCTCCAAAGTAGGCACCCAAAAACAAAGATACTGCCATAGCAATGCCATACCCATACAATACTTTATCCCAAAAAACAAAAAGCACAAATGAAGTAATATTACTCATCATGTTAAGCATCTTGGCATTTCCTGCTGCAACGACAAAATCAAAACCTGTCATAACAAAGCCAACAATGAGAAATGTCCCGGTTCCCGGACCGATAAACCCATCATAAATACCAATAGCAAATGCGATCAAACACCACAACAATATTTTTTTTCTTGTCTCTCCCTGATAGGTACTTATACTCCCCCAATCACGTTTAGTCATAACAAACACAGCAGTAGCAACAAGTGCACAAATAATGATGGGTTTAAGAATTTCCGCTGATAAATGGAGCATACATACAGATCCGATACCCGCACCAATAAAAGTAAACGGAAGTAATTTTTTAACAAAATGCATATCCACTTTACCAGCCCGCCAAAACTGATACGAGCTCATTAAAATACCAAACGTCGCAGAAAATTTATTTGTCCCCAACGCATAATGGGGCGGTAATCCTGCAGTTAAAAGAACCGGCAGGGAAATAAGGCCGCCACCGCCGGCAATGGAATCTATAAACCCTGACAAAAAACCTCCGCACATAACAAATAACAGTGTACCCAAAGAAAAATCCCCACCAAATGCTTCCACAAAACATCCCCCTTATTGCATTAATTCTGAAGCGAAGACGATATCTACCCCTTCATCATGCAATTCATCAATCATTTCTGCAATCGCTTCTGCCGTATTAGGCCGGCAATGTCCGATAACAATACAGCTGCCATTATTCACAGCAATGTGTCCGGCCTGACGAATGCGTTTTTTTACAGATTCCACATCTGCATCATTATCAAGGAATAAGGAATTGCGTCCAGTCGCTATTCCCATCGACGCTGCCGTCTGTGCCCCAATGGAGGCACTGTTTGTACGACTGTCAAGGTATATAAGTCCTCGTTGTTTCATAACCTCCATTACAGCCTTCATAACACGGCTGTCTGCCGTCGCTCCTGATCCCTGATGGTTATTCATGCCGATTGCATGAGGCACCTGATCCAAAAGTTCATTTACTGTCGTTTTAATTTTGCTGTCGCTCATATGGGTACCGATATATACAGTTTCTGAAGAAGGAACATTCAATGGCTGCATCGGCATGTGGACAAAAATTTGTCTTCCCGCCGCATATCCCAGATTCGCACTCAACGTAGTATATGGTTTATACGGCATCACGGCATAGGTAAGAGGAATGGAAAGAGTATTCAATGTATATATAACATCGGTCCGTGAACCGCAATCATCAATAACAATGGCCAATCGGCCTTTAATGGTATTCGGATGTGTCTGCGGACTACTGCTGTTATCCGTTTTATCCTCTGAACTTTTTTTCACAATTCCCGATTTTGATCCAGCAATAACGGTTTTAATTTTTTCTATAATACCTACTGAGGTCCCCGGCGCCGTTACATACAGTTTTTCAACAACAAGATATAACTGTTCCTTATCCAGCATATCGAAAAGAGCGATATCATATTCTGTAACTTCAGTACCGTTGAAATTTGTTTTTCCCACATTATATAAAACAGCTTTATCACCGCTTATAGCTAATTCTTTTTCTAAAGAACTGCGGGAAAATGTTTCTTTCGGTATTACCTGCATGCGGTTTGTCGTCCAAAAAATTTTGCCATGTGTCGCCCGGCGGTTCTCTTCACGCTTAGCCGTATCAATAACAGTTATAGCCGCGCCCTGTGACTTCATCCATGTATCTACTGCATCTTGAAGTTCTTTGGACGCCTCCGTATAATCCATATTTTTTCCAGAAGCCCTGCCTCCTTCAATCTGTGTCATCTTTTCATCGGCCACATGTTTTGAAGAGCTGGTATCGTTTATATTCCAATATGCGCCCACACACAATGCTATCATAAGAAATAAAATAGACAATGGTTTTATGAGAGTTTCTTTCCTGCACACAGATGTTGAAGAAGTACGCTTTTGTGGTTGACGTCTGGATTTTTGTTCCATAAGTTACTCCTTTATAATAAAACCGGAGTTGCGAATAACTGTCTGCTATTCAATACTCCGGTTGTAAAATCATATATTATGCCCGGGTATCGGAACATTCCGCAAAGCCCATATTGGCAACATGCGCTGCTTCTTCAAGCTGCAGCATCTGTAAAACTTGTTTACCGACAATTTGTGCCCCATAGCGATGACATGCTACACTAGCTTGAGACATATGCCGCAATTCTTCTGGATTGGTCATAAGTTCAGATACGGTTGAAACCAACTCTTCCGAATGTTTCACCCAGCGAGCACATCCTTTTTTCTGCATATACGTAGCATTTGCCTCTTCCTGACCTGGAATCGGACTGTATAAAACCATCGGAATTTGAACGGTAGCTGCCTCCGTACAAGTAAGTGCTCCCGGTTTAGTAACAAGCAGCGTTGCCTGAACCATCAAGGAAGAAATCCGGTTTGTATAGCCATATACATATACAGTATGTCGTAATTCACTGCGCATTTGAGACACTTGATCGTACAAATCCGCATTATATCCAGCAACGACAGTAAAACTATCCACGTTGTCAAGTTGATCAAGAAGCGCCAATGATTGTTTAATGGACCCCATGCCAAGACCACCGCCCATAATCAGTATATTACGTTCCCGCTTACGACTTGTTTCCAATTGCCACCGTTCCTGTTGAAACGTATTGCGAATTGGGATTCCTGATACAATAATTTTCTGTCGATCAATGCGCTGGTGAATAAGCAGGTCTTTAATTTGTGAAGCCGCAACACAATATAAATCCATCTGCTGATATATCCAAAACTGATGGATAGCAAAATCTGTAATGACCGCTACAAGTGGAATATCAATGCGATGCTGTCGTTTTAAAAGAGCCGCCGCAGCAGCTGGAAACGGGTGTGTAAATACAATAATGTCCGGTTTTCTTTCCGTAATAACACGCATCATACGCCGTTTCAAGCCCCATGCTACCATGGTCTTTACCATCATTCCCTTTTTGTATCCTTGCGAAGAGTAATACATCAAATCATACAACATAGGAAATACATCCAAGATTTTTATGTACGTTTCCTTAACCAAATTATCAATGGAAAGAAAATCATTGGATAAAAAGTCCACATGCTCTACTTCACATTGTCCGGGAACCTGTCTTAAATATTCTTCTATTGCTCGTGCTGCCTGCGTATGTCCAGCACCAATTGATGCTGACAGAATAAGCACCTTTTTCTTTTTCATCCTGTTTCCCTCTTTTGACAAGACTTATGAAACAATTGGATATATTACTATGTTACGACAAAATCCAAGAAAAGAAAAGGGCCGTATTAAGATGCGGCCCTTAGTACATTACAAAAGCTTATTTTTTATTAACCATATCTTTCAACTGTTTACCAGCTTTAAATGCCGGAGTCTTGGAAGCTTTGATTTTGATTGGCTTGTTGTTCTGGGGATTGCGACCTTCACGAGCTTTACGCTGGCGTACTTCGAAAGTACCAAAGCCGATAATTTGTACTTTGTCACCTTTATTCAAGGTTTCGCTGATGGAAGCAAACACAGCTTTTACAGCCTTTTCAGCGTCTTTCTTTGTCAAATCGGACTTCTGTGCAACACTAGCAATCAATTCTGTTTTGTTCATAACAAATCCTCCTTTTTTCTGTTACATCTATAAATTCGCTGCTAAATGAATTCCGTCCCTATACGGTGGAACTACGCCCTTCGATTTCCTTTGCTTCCTTCCAGAAATCATTCAATTCCAGCAGGGTGAACATCTGCCAGGATTTACCGCTTTCCTTAACTTTATCTTCCACGTAAGAAAATCTACGACGGAATTTGCTGTTAGCACGATGTAACGCACATTCCGGCTCTATACAATGCCGCCGAAATAAATTGACCAACACAAACAAGACATCACCTGCTACTTCTTCGATATGGGTCGGATTTTTCTCCTGCAGAGCATCTTTCAGCTCCTGCACTTCTTCTTGTACTTTATCCCAAACCTGGTCAGTTACTTCCCACTCAAAACCTACCTTGGCAGATTTCTCTTGAAGTTTATATGTTTCAAGTAAAGAAGGCATTCCTTTTACCACACCGTCAAGAAGATGTTGATGCTGCTGTCGTTGTTCTCCTTGCTTTAATCTATCCCAGTTTACCATACTCTTACCTATGTTTTCAAGCTTTTTCTTATCGAAAACATGCGGATGTCGTCTAATCATTTTATCGGTAACATCTTTCACGACATCCTGTGCACTAAATAGGCCTTTCTCTTCAGCCAATCGGCAGTGAAATGCAATCTGATACAGTATATCTCCCATTTCTTCCCGAATACCCAGCATATCGTCCATATCCACCGCATCCAGCATTTCGTACACTTCCTCCAGTAAGTAACGTCGCAGCGTACGATGTGTTTGTGCTCTGTCCCACGGACATCCATGATCATCACTCCGCAGCTCTGCCATAACATCGAGCAGGGGCTGCATATCAAACGGCAATCCTATATCAATCGGACTTCCTGTTTCGATAGCTATAGCAATGCCCGGATTCACCTGCCGAACCTGTTCATCCAATTGTTTTGCTACAGGATCGGCAGCCGCATCGACAGTAATATATAATACTTCATGTTGCTGTGCCCATTGCAGCAGCATGGAAACGGCTTCCTGGCAGAGAACTTCCTGTCCAGCAATCACCCGCACACATGGTAATCTTTTATATGTAATGTTTTCTTTTTCCAAAAAGTCCATAATATGGGGATAATGGTTACTCACAAATACAATCTCTGCCTGCTGCATCTTCCGGTACGCAGAAAGGCTAATGGACTCATCAGGGAACATGCCTACTGATATAAGTCGAATATTTCTCATAGTATCCTCCAAAAACGATTTGTTAATGATGCAGTTTCCCCATTATTTGATTCAATTTTTCCCCTGCGATTGGTATTTTCTGCACATCGTCAGGAGTCACCGCATGTACTAGCAGCAAACCCGCTAAATAGATGATAATCGCTGTCAATATGGCTGCCGTAGTAGCCACTGTATTACCTAACAGAAAAACCAGTGCATGATATACAAACCACGCCGTAACGCCTGTCAACGCCGATGCCGCAAGTAATTTTCCCATATATTTCCATTGTATGACATAGTGCGCGTATCGATATGCAAAATAAAGATTCAGTACCGTCGCCATTGCCAAATCTGCATTGGTCGCCCATGCCGCCCCCACTTCACCCAACCATGGAATCGCAGTCAAATGCCAGCTCAAAACGATTTTCAGCAATGCTGCTACCACCATATTATATAAAGGAATCGCTGTATGTCCCATTCCTTGTAAAAGTCCGCTGGTAACTTGCTGTACCCCGACAAGCAGGACAGACAAGGATAATACACAAATAGCCGGCCCTGCCAGCGGCGTTGCATATAGCATTTGAGAAATAGGTACAGCCAGCACCGCCATGCCAAACGTTGCCGGCATCGTAATAAGATTAGCAATACGCATCGCTGTATTCGTACGCTGCAGTACGATATCCATGCGACTGGCGGCATATGCCGCTGATACAGCAGGAACAAGACTCGTTGCTAGTGCCATCGTCAAAATAGCCGGAAGCTGCACGATACCGTTAGCCATGCCCGTCAAATACCCGAAAAGAGCCGTTGCCTGATGTACAGTATACCCCGCAGCCTCCAAGCGCTGCGGTACAATGAACAAATCAATACTAGCCACAGCAGGCAGCAGCATATTAGCTGCCGCAACCGGTACGGCAAGAATAATAAGACGTTTGATAACAGCCCCGGGAGAACTTTGCACAAACTTCCCGGTATCACAAGGCTGCTGTTTTTTTGTATACCGGTAATAAATCCAAACAATAGCGGTCAAACCGGCTATCGCACCCGGAACAGCGCCAAAAGTCGCTCCGGCAGCTGCTTTTTCAAGCCCGTAAGGCAGAAAAAAACTTGCCAGCGCCAGCATAGCACACACTCGCACAAACTGATCGAGCATTTGGGAAATAGCTGTCGGAGTCATAAGCTGCAACCCTTGAAAATAACCACGGAAACAACACGTTATAATCGACACGGTAAGAGCCGGTGCCAATACGAAAAGCGGCAAATAGGCCCGTTCATCTCGCACCAAACCGCAAGTGATAAGGAAGTTTGCACCTAAGGCTAATCCCAGTCCGCATAGTACAGCAATAATCAATGTAAAAACCAAGGTAATATGAAACACCCGCTTGGTACCACTATAGTTTCCCCTTGCCGCCTGTTCGGCAATCATAATGGAAACGGCAATCGGAATCCCCGCTCCGGCAATACTAAGCAGCAATATGTACATAGGATACGCCATTTGGTAAAGACCTATCCCTTCCCCGCCTAAAAGCCGGGAAAGAAGGATACGATTGACGCCGCCTAATATTTTAACCACAATACCGGCAAAAGTCAGTATCATAGCTCCGCGTAAAAATGAGCTCTTAGTCAAGCCGATTCCCCTTTCTTAGCCTAACAATCGACTGAAATAAATATTCAAGAAAAGACAATATATCTGTGATTCCCTTCGTAGAAACACGCAATGTAACGGATGAATCTGGAACTATCCGAAAACGTTTACACAGCGCATCTTCTAGTCGTGCCAACGGCGGCATTTCCGCAATACTCCGCCATTTTAACTCTAACCAATCTTTTTTCTCTGCAATAAGGATAAGTCCGATTTCTTTCCCCATTAATCGAATTTGTGTCGCCCGCAATAAGGTTTCCACCGGCAGGGTAGGTTTACCGTATCGGTCAATGATTTCTTGTCGCAAATCAGTAAATTCCTTCTGAGTTCGAAGCATCGCCATCCGCTGGTACATTTCAACTTTCTGGCCGCCGTTTTGAATGTAGGCGTCATCGATAAAGGCATCAATATGAATATCCATGACCGTTTTAGGCTGCGAAATTTCTCCGATCTGTCCATTTTCGTTCTGGGCTTTGGCAATGGCCTCTTCCAACATATGACAATACATGGCAAACCCTACGCTTGCTATATTTCCATGCTGTTCCCGACCTAATAAATTTCCGGCTCCGCGGATTTCTAAATCCCGCATAGCTATTTTAAATCCAGAACCCAGTTCTGTAAACTCCTTGATAGCCTGTAATCGCTTTTCAGCCACTTCCGAAAGAATTTTATCCTTGCGGTACAAGAAGTAGGCATATGCCATACGATGACTGCGTCCTACACGCCCACGCATCTGATATAGTTGTGACAACCCGAAATGATCCGCATCATAAATAATAATGGTATTGGCATTCGCCACATCAAGACCATTTTCAACTAAACTCGAACACAACAACACATCATACTGTCCTTCGTAAAAATCAAACATAACTTGTTCAAGCATGGCACCACTCATTTGTCCATGCGCAATTCCAATTGTAATATCCGGCAATAATGCTTGAAGCTCCTCCTTCATACGCTCAATAGTGGCCACTCGATTATAGACAAAAAATACCTGTCCACCTCGTCTTTTTTCCCGCATTATCGCATCATGAACAAGGTGGGCATCATATTCAACGACATATGTCTGTACAGGAAAACGATCTGTCGGCGGTGTTTCAATAACGCACATTTGGCGCACTCCGACCAAAGACATATGTAAGGTTCGCGGAATAGGTGTTGCACTCAACGTCAACACATCGATATGAGCTGCCCACGATTTCCATTTTTCTTTTTGTGCTACACCGAATCGCTGTTCTTCATCGACAACAAGAAGTCCAAGATTTTTAAAGCGGACCTTTTTGTTCAATAAACTGTGCGTACCAATCAATACATCAATTTCCCCAGTCCACACATTCGCTAAAATATCTTTTTTCTCTTTAGCCGAACGGAACCGGTTCAATACTTCACAACGTGCCCCGAAATTACGAAATCGTTCTGTAAAGGTTTGAAAATGCTGCTGAGCCAACACCGTTGTGGGTACAAGCACTGCAACCTGCTTGCCGCCCATCACAGCCTTAAATACAGCCCGCATGGCTACTTCCGTTTTACCAAAGCCGACATCTCCACATACCAAACAATCCATCGGATACGGCTGTTCCATGCTCTTTTTTATCTCTACAACCGCTTTGAGCTGATCTTCGGTTTCTTCATATGGAAATGCCTCTTCAAACTCTTTTTGCCATGGTGAATCGGGTGGATATGCAAATCCCGCAACAATTTCCCGCTGTGCATAAATAGCTACCAGCTTTTCCGCTAAATCAGTAATTGATTTTTGGGCCTTACTGCGGGTCTTTTGCCAGTCATTCCCCCCCATCGTATGAAGTTTCGGGGCTTCGCCCTCATTGCCTATATACCGCTGCAATAGATTGATTTGATCGGTCGGAACATATAATGTATCTTTCCCAGCATAGTGAATTTCCAAATAATCTTTATGAACATCATCCATTTCAATGGTTTTGATTCCCACATACTTACCAATGCCGTGTACTTCGTGAACGACATAATCTCCCACTTTGAGATCCGTAAAATAATTGATTTCTTCACCCTTTTGCACATGATGGCGCAATCGGTGTTTCTGCATGCCATATATATCGCGTTCGGAAAGCATAACCAGTCTGGCATAGGGCAATTCAAATCCGTTGCGTATCTCACCATCGGCAATATAAACAGCTGCCGGAATCAACTCCTGCTCCCCCTCATAAAACACAGGTTCTATGTCGTTCTGCCGAAGCCAGCTGGATAATGAATCACTGCGCTGTTTACTGCTAATAACAAAAATAACAGAATTTTTATTTTCTCGCCAATGATCCAACTCATCTTTTAATAAAACAAACTGTTTTTGAAAACTTGCCATTGTCTTTGCAGTAAAACTGGACGACTCATCAATAAACATATCCGGCACAGACTGTGCTAAAAGAGACAAAATAATCTGTACACAGTCTCTGGTCTCGCCAGCAAATTTTTTCCAAGGACAAAGCCATTTTTTGTAATCATCCGATTCCTTTACAACTTTTTTCAATGCTTCGCGAGTCCGATTCGGTTCATCCCATATAATAATACCATTATCCATATAATCCAGAATCGTCGATTTAAATATACCCGCTTCCGTTCCTAAAGACACCGGCAATATACGGATTTCTGCAACCTGTCGGACAGATTTCTGCGTATTGGCATCAAAAAAACGAAGACTATCAATCTCGTCTCCAAAAAATTCTATACGCACGGCTGATTCCTGATTTATAGCATAAATGTCCAAAATATCCCCACGGACCGAAAAATGACCGCGACGATCCACCATATCCACTCGCTCGTAGCCACCGTTTACAAGATGTTGAAGCAATGCATCGCGATCGCATTCCGTTTGTACCCGCAGTTCGACAGCTGCATCATCAATAACCTGAGGAGTCACAACGTACTGCGCTGCTTCTTCCGCTGTAGCAACCACAACATCTGGACGCTGCTGGCGCAAACCACTCAACACCTCCATCTGTCTGGCAGCTCGCTCCATACTTTTAGCCGTTGTTGAAAAAACAGCTCTGTCCACGAGCGGAAAATCAAGCGTTTTCAAAGCAGGTGCAAAAAACTGCAAATCAGAAATCCAGGAAACCTGCTGCTCTTTTGTCGGCACAACAATAACGGCCTTTTTCCCCGACATAGCCAATGTCATGCCGGTAAAAGCGACCTTTGCAGAACCTCCGAGACCATATATGCTATGGCATCCGGTAATAGTAAAAAGCTTACGCGAAGAAGTCAGATTTGTATCCTCACACATTCTTTGATATAACATATCATTCATATTCAAATTACCTCACAGCAAAGGGGGCTTTAGATACGCTAAAGCCCTCCACTGCCAGTCATTCGGCAGTCATTTTTTATTTGTTGTATCATTATAACACACATCACACGCTAACGCTAATAGAAAGATATTTTTCAAAATGAATTGCATATAATAGAAAAAACTTTTATAATTAATAATGTTTGATAAACTGAGTGAGGTGTATTATGTCCTTAATAGAAGAAATTAACAAACGTCGTACCTTTGCTATCATCTCTCACCCAGATGCCGGCAAAAACGACTTTAACTGAAAAACTGCTGCTCTACGGCGGTGCCATTCATCTGGCCGGTTCCGTCAAAGCAAGAAAAACAACAAAACACGCCGTATCGGACTGGATGGAAATTGAAAAACAACGTGGTATCTCGGTTACCAGCTCAGTCTTGCAATTTGATTATGCAGGTCACCACATCAATATTTTAGATACCCCGGGTCATCAGGACTTCAGTGAAGATACCTACCGCACACTGATGGCCGCCGATAGCGCCGTCATGCTTATTGACGTAGCTAAAGGCGTAGAAGCACAAACAAAAAAACTGTTTCGTGTTTGTAAAGAACGGGGCATCCCCATTTTTACTTTTGTCAATAAAATCGACCACTTTGGCCGCAATCCGTTTGACCTTATGGATGAGATAGAAAGTCTTCTTGGCATTCACGCCTATCCTATGAATTGGCCCATCGGCCTCAATGGCAGTTATCAAGGAATTTACGACCGCGAAACAGCCACTATCGAATTATTTGAAAAGATACCTCCCACGGCCAGCACAAATTGGCCTCCACAAAGGGATCTGCTGACGACCCTGTTTTCCGTGAACTCCTGGAAGAAGACGTACACCCAATCGCTGATCGATGATATATCTCTTCTCGACGAAGCCGGCGATACGTTTGATTTCGAAAAAGTAAAAAAACGGTCAGCTTACCCCTATGTTCTTCGGTTCCGCCATGACCAACTTTGGCGTCAAGCCATTTTTGGAAAAGTTTCTAAAAATGGCCCCCCAGCCGCAGCCGCGTAAA
>Ga0268359_12022_pt1 | contig 17402 bp, 14 predicted proteins | sample BioMet11_FD_194416 | JGI IMG/M metagenome (GOLD analysis project Ga0268359, IMG submission 194416) | Sewage microbial communities from Oakland, California, United States - Biofuel 11 (PacBio Assembly) | ecosystem: Engineered > Wastewater > Sewage > Unclassified | place: USA: California | collected...
TATCACGAAAATAATAGCACTTAAAACCTTGCTTAAGCATTTCACGGTACAAAGACCTGGCTCTGTCAATATCCAGAGCTAATATTGATTCTACCCACTGACTAACATCTATAAAATCGTTACGAATTGATGTTTTTAGCAAAAGTTCAGGAATAATATGACAGTTTTTTGTCTTTTTAAACTGAAAGCTATAATTTTCGGGAACATATACATCCCAATCAGTTTGACAATCAACAGCATCTGCCCACAATTTTATTCCCGCTTCTTCATACTTATGAATTGCTTGCCCATCTCCTATCAGACAGACTATAGTAACTTTACCATAATGCTCTGCTATTCTATCCCCAATGCGAAGTAGTAATGTTGCTTCTGTCTGATTTTTTTCTTTTTTATCTATATCCCACGCTCGTTGAGCTTCGTCAAAAACAATTATATTATTTACCGGTATAGTGCCTTCATGTGCATTTTCCTTAAATTTCTTCATCGACTGGATATAACTCCCGCCCTCCAAATCGACATTATTCGTTGACAAAGTATGCTGCAAAATATTTACCAGCGGATCATTGCCTGAAAGATATATAGGATTAAGTTTATCATTAGGGCATGCATGATCATAAACAGTTTTTAAGCCTACTAATGTTTTACCAGAACCAGGAACACCAGAAACAAATATAATACTTTTGTTAATATTATGATCATCAATAATATTATTAATTTTTGAAATGGTATCCTCTATATCTCCTTCACGAATAGTTTTTGATGTTCGGAAGATTACCATCACGAAATAGTTGTAGTGTAGCTTCAGCTATGTTTTTTAACGGATGAAATGGCGATTTTACCCACTTATCGCACAGTTCATCAGCCATAGGAATTGCTTTTTCTAATTCATACTCAATTTTTTCGTAAAGTTTATTGGACAAAGAATATCTACCAAATCATGATTACCAGTAGGGTCTCCTGGCGTATACACAAGATACGTAGACACCAACATGTCATTCTCTTCTGTCATATAGTGGTAATGAGTAATACTCTGCCCGTAGCCAGCAGCCTGTGCTATATCATCTCTTAAGACACGATTTTTCTCTTTAAACTCAAGAGAAAGTATTTTGTCCTTCGAAAGGATAAGAACATCCGCCCTTTTCAACGACTCTGGCATAACATATTCAAAAACGAGATGAAAATTTTGATATTTTTCCCCTCGTGGCAAATATTTGAATAAAAAATCATAGCAATCATCCCAAGATCTGTCATTTGCATTATCAACAGGCAAAGAGCATTCATCTTTTACAAAGTCATGACAAACATCAGTAAAATAATTTTTATTGTATTCTTCCCTAAACTTTCTAATTGTTGTTACTATTGCAGCTTTTCCCATAGAATTTTTCTTCCCCTTAGTTGTCTCATTAGACTAGACACATGCTTATATAACTACTTTGCAAAAGCATGTTTATTATCCTATCCGTTCCCCATTTTTCGATTTTTTATAATCATCACAGTTCTTTTATCCCTATACCCTTTAAATAGTTATATGTCTCATCATAGTATTCTGCTTTCCTGGTAACATCCTCTGGATTTCCCTTAGAGATATAAATTACAAAACCTTGTCTTGCACGAGTAAGTAATACTCTATAAGCATTTTTTAAATACTTTTTGCGCATCGGATCATTTACATTCTGCCATTTTCCACCATAAAATCTGTTGAAAGTAAAATTCCTACCATTAAATCTGTAATCGCCTTCCCAAGCAACAACTGCATAATCTATTTCTAGTCCCTGAATTTCAAATTCAGAAGCAGCTAGCTCTAATCCATAAGAAGAATCTACATCTTCTTTACCATCCAAGAACCATTTTTCAACATTTAAATCCTGTGGCGTTGTAACACCATCAGCGCGTAATCTTCCACCCTGAGAACTAGCCACTATTCCATAGCGCTCAGTACCACGGCTTCTATGTTTAACCCATTCTTTAGCTTTATTTATATTCCTCGTTAAATAGATTGGATATTCTTTGCTAATTTCAGCATATAGTCCTTTTGCCTGTTCAGCATCACCATCAATAAGTGCTTTAGCGAATTCTGATACTTTTTCATTTCTAAAACTTCTCATTGAGACTGCCAGATGCAATTCTGGGCAAGGAACTGGCTTGTTTTCCATACTGTTTAACTTTTCTTCTACATTGCCTTCCGTTAAATATTCTGTGCCTTTCATTTGATCAGAATAATATACATGCCAGTCTCTAAAATGATCATTTACCGCTGTAAACCATTGTTCTATGCCAGCTTCACCTTTATTAATTTCTTGTCCACCGCCCACCAAACATATCACTACCGTCCAATCGTCGTGTCTATCCATATATTCAATTAAGCATTCAGGTTCAGACATAGAAAAATCAGGCACACCCATTTTTGTCTTCATAAAAGTAGACAATTGGCTCTGTGTCCATGCTCTTTGTGCTTCATCAAAAATAGCTATTCTATCAACTGGCGGTTCTGTCGATTCAACTGCTTGATTTCTAAACAAATATATCATTTGGATAAAGCTCTTTGTTTCCCTATAAATAGCACTTTTAACTGGCCTATTTTTTATTACTTCGGAATTATATTTTTCTATTTCGGTATCATACCTATCACGTGTTAATGCTTCACGCAAAACAGCCACAAGTGGGCCATTACCAGATAAAAATACGGCATGTCCTTCATTAGTCATTCCAATATTATGACGATAACTAGCAACATTTAAACCAACTAATGTCTTTCCTGCCCCTGGAACTCCTGTAACAAAACAGATTGATTTTTCTTTCTTGTTTTTACTTCTTTCAATTATATGTTCTATGCATTTTGTAGTTTTTTCTAAGTCTGCATTACTTGCAGATTTATGTGTAATTTCTTCAACACCATGGCCGCTATACAAAGCACGTGCTGCCTCAATTATTGTTGGTGTTGGTTTATAAGGAGAGTTTAACCAAGCAAAAGGATCAACAACTTTTTCGCCGCTATTTTGTTCTAAAATACTATAAATCTCTTTTTCTAACGTTTCTTTATTGCAACATACAACTTCTGCAATCTTATCTATAATACGAAGCGTATTTTTGTGCTCTGGTGCTTCAGTACATACTAAGATAGGAAACAAATCTATGTTGTGACTAGCTTCATGAAAGTTGTGCAAATCTAAAGCGTAATCCATAACCTGATCTTTTGCATATGCTGGATATTCTGTTTCGCCAACCTTGAATTCTACAACAAAAACAATATTTTGAAAGATTAGGATAGCATCTACTCTTTTTCCCATTCTTGGAATAGAGTATTCGAAGGCAATCAGTCCGTCTCCCACTCCCTCTAAAACATTTTTTAATATACTAATTTCTTCTTCCCATGCTTCGCTTTGCAAAGCATTAAGATCATACTCTCTAAAATTTTTAGCTATTTCCCCAAATATTTCGGTGTTACTTTCTTTTAAAAATGTAGCAATACTTTTAGCATAACAAGCCCTTACTAAACAATTGGCCATTGTCTCCACGCTTCCCTTTGTTCGCTATTTTTTCTTGCTCATAACAATTTATTCTTACCTTACTCCCCACTCAACCTCTTCACAATCTCCCAATCTGCCGGAGCCCATTCCAATGTGGTTATCTTGCTTGGCTCCATCCATTTAAATTCAATATGCTCTTTCATAACAAAATCAGGCTTTTCCACATAGCACTTAAAGGTGTACAACGTGATGGAAAAGTCTGGATATTCATAGTTAATGGTCATAAAGCTGTCGCTTTCTTTAATAGCGACCTTTATGGCCATTTCTTCTCTTAATTCTCTTTCTAGGGCAGCGTGCTTAGTTTCCCCTTGTTCAATCTTGCCTCCGGGGAATTCGTATTTGTTGCTGACATAGGCGTACTTCGCCTGTCCTCGTTTCATGCAGAGTATTTTACCTTCATGGATGAGTATGGCTGCTACAACTTCCAAGTGTTTTTTCATATCTTCCCCTATTTTAAGACCGTAAGTGTTGGTTTTTTCTTCTTCGTTTCCCCTTGCACTGGTGTGAACTGCAGGGAAGTCATTGCTACTTCTTCGCCCTCTTCAAACAGGATAATATCCGTTTCTACAAGGTCGTGTCCTTCTATATCCGTTAAATACCTTAGCGCCAGGTTGGCATATTCTCCTGTATAGTCAATCAGTCCCATATCGAGCAGGAACTGTGCATATCTTTGCTGTTCCTTAAGGTCGTCTGTCCAATCTTCCCTTACCACCATGCCAATTGGCAAGAAGCCTATATAGGTCACTTCGCCCTGTATGGAGGCAGTAGGCAAATCTATTATTTTATTGGTTGCCTTATCTTCTGTTTGCTCTTTATCCTTAGCAGCTTTGGACAAATCTTCCAATTGGGGAAAGAAGATATTGACACACACTATGCCTGTTTGGTGTCTTGCCATTTCTCTGCTTCGTAATAGGTTCCGTCTTCCATCTTGCCTTTAGCAACGCCTAGATAATCTCCACCTACATCACTAAAGTCATGGTTACAGACGGGTTTTGGCTTAATCTGTTTGACAAAATCAATGATTTTGGAGTGTTTTTTCATGAAAAACCTCTGTTTTTCACATTCCGACATAAATACATGTATATTATATCATACTTAATAAACTTATTTAACACGTGCACTTTTTTTGTCTCATTAAAGTAAAAGTTCTGTTCTTTATTAGAACAAAACCTCTAAACTATTTTCTATGCTTTTCTCATTATTCTAGCGTTGAAATATCAGCACAGTATGGTAAAATGAAACTCGTAGAAGATGTCATATTGTTAAGTACCCCTGCTGCGTTCTGAGCTGGAATGTCTCCACTCCGGTAGGAACAATACGATTCTTCTCAAAAGCGTCGATACCATAACCAATTCTCATTTGTTGTTCCCTCGTAATGAAATGAATATCAGGATAAATCATAACCGCCGGTAGAACCGGCGGTTTGGTCCGCCCCTAGAAGGGGCTCTTACCGGCCACGGCTTAAGCCGTGCCGAATTAAAATCCGTCATTTGCACCACTTTTTTCAACTAGGCCCTCACGGGCCTTTTTTAGTGCTTGGTTTCTGATCCTTTGGCAAACGGATCAACATATTCTTTAGAATTTATGCTGTCTTCTGTGATATCTTCTTGCAGTTGATTCTTGACGTATTCTTCAATCCGTTTGCTGTTTTTGCCAACTGTATCTACATAGTATCCCCTGCACCAGAAGTGTCTGTTGCCATATTTATATTTTAATTGGCATGTCGGTCGAAGATTATTAGTGAGCTTTTGCCATTCAGAAATCCCATTATTTGTGATACGCTGTACTTGTGTGGAATCTTGACTAGCATGTGTACGTGGTCAATACAGCATTCTGCTTCTATTATCTCTACTTCTTTCCGTTGGCATAACATACGCAGTATTTTGCCGATATCAACCCTCAGGCTTCCATATATCTCCCGCCTTCTGTACTTAGGTGTAAAAACAATATGGTATTTGCAGTTCCAATATGTGTGTGATAAACTTTGACTATCCAATTGGATGCCTCCCTTGTTATTCGATGTGGTTTTGACGGACCATCATCATTTTAACATGGGAGGTTTTTTTCGCTATAAGCTGTTTAATCTCACCGGCATAGCCGGTGGTTTATTGATTTCGTCCACTTCGTTCCCGAAATCCATCGCTTAAGCAAAATCTACAATCAAATAACCCCGTGTAATGTCTTTGACATTGCCGGGGTTGTTTGATTTTATGTGGTTATTTGGTCAGCAAATTTTTTGTTACTAAATATTCAATTCCCGCCAAATATTTTCTATGCTTTTATCATTATTGTCTTGTTGAAATCATTTTCTCATCTGTTATACTGTAGTCATGAAAGGGCATATTGGCGTGTGCCTCTTTCATTGCTCTATTGACCTATCACCCCGCGCCATACGCTTCGCGCAGCGTAGTGGCCAGATATCCACAGTGCTTGTACTTAACCAGCAAGCGTAACTTGGATATCCAACAAAAAAACAGCATCAGCAATGTTGACGGACTTTGCTAGATGCTGTTTTTTCTTGTCCTTTTACAGGGTAAGTATTTTCAATGCTTTTATCAGTATTATCTGCTTGAGTTTTTCTTGCTTTATAGTAAACTATAAACGTGAAGTACCTCAACTTATTATTCTGTACCATCTTCACAACAGCAACGTCAAATTTTCCACCTATAGAAACTCCACCGCCAGTCGAAGCGGTGGAGTTTTTATTTGTCCATATTTTATTTGATATCGCAAAATTTCACGAAGGGTTTAGCCGGCACCTGATGGTCACCTAGCATTTTCTCCATCCAGATTACATCGTACCAAGTGTCGAACTTGTACCCGCAGTCTGTGAGATTTGCTACCTTCTTGTAACCCATCTTCTCATGGAAATAAGTACTGTCATTAGTAAGATGTGGATCTGGTTTCTTAGTATAGCCCACCACAGCATAGGCATTAGTAACATGCTGCTTCTTGAGGATTGCTTCCATGGCTTCGTAGAGCTTCTTGCCCAGTCCCTTGCCTCTTTGGTCCTTGGCAATATAGATACTTGTTTCCACGGCCCAGGCATAGGCCTGACGTTCACCTAGCTGGGATACATACACATAGCCTAATATTTTGCCGTTTTCTTCGGCTACCAGATAGGGATATTTTTCCAGAGTGTGCTTTATTCTTCTTTTGAATTCTTCTACAGTAGGCACTGCATATTCAAACGTAATAGCTGTCTCTTCTACATATGGTTTGTATATATCCCGCAGGGCCTGAGCGTCCTTGTCGGGGTCCGCTACTCTAATGATAATTTCCGACATCTAAGCCATCTCCTCTTAGTCTTCTAGTTTTTGATCTCCAAATTTAATCCAGCCATATTTACGCATGATTTCAGAAATGATAAAGGTAATGATAGCCGGTAAAATAAAATGTAAGATTGCAATTTTCACAAATACGTCCGTAGAGCCTCCCATAGCTGCCAAGGTAGTCATTTGTCCTACCAGGCCACAGGTTCCCATGCCGCTGCCAGCGGGAATGTTCTCCATCTGGAATACCAGTGTTGCCACAGGGCCCAGGATAATACTGGTCAGCGTAGGTGGAATCCAGATCAAGGGATGTTTCACGATATTGCCTATTTGCAGCATTGAAGTTCCCAAACCTTGGGAGATAAGACCGCTGGCCTTGTTTTCTCTAAAGCTTGCCACTGCAAAGCCAATCATCTGGCTGCAGCAGCCTACGGTAGCAGCGCCACCTGCCAGGCCGCCCAGATTAATCATGATGCTAATGGCTGCGCTGGAAATGGGCAAGGTCAGGATGATGCCCATAACAGCAGAAACGATCATTCCCATCAGGAAGGGATGCAGCTTAGTAGCATCCATGATGATGATGCCGCACAGCTTCATGACTTCATCAATACCCGGTGCTACGAAGGTTGCAATAAGAGCACCGCTGATAATAGTAACGCAAGGTGTTACCAGAATATCTACTTTAGTTTCCTTGGAAACTATTTTACCAAATTCGCAGCTTACCAATGCTGCTAGATAGGCGCCCACCGGTCCGCCCAGCTTATTACCAATGAAGCCGGTAATAAGGCAGGAGAAAACTACCAGATTAGGTGCTTCCAGTGCCACGGCAATACTTGCGCCAATAGCGGCGCCTAGCATGCTCATGGCAAATTTACCTGTGTCCACCAGGAAGGGTATTCCTAATTTGCCTCCGATGGTAGAGAGTATTAAACCAATTAATAAAGAACAGAATAGGCCTTGGGCCATTGCTGATGTAGCTTTTACAAAATACAAATTACTGGAGATGTGGACGTTTTTATCTTCCAGCTTTCCTTCCACTTTATCTCCCAGATTTTCTATCTTAGCTTTTAGCTCATTCATTGGGCTAGAGCCTCCTGTAGTTGTTTTGCCTTACTTTCCCAGTCAGCGCAGAAAGCGCTACCGCCTTGAGCAAAGATTGGTGAACCGCCGCCTTTACCGCCAAACAGCTCATTAGCTTTTTGACAATAAGCTTTGCAATCACCCTTGGCTTCTTTGCCTAGTGCAAATTGATAGCTAATGCGTTGTGCTTGCGCTGCTACAATGCCTACTACTACTTTGTTTTCCGCAGAGAGCAGTTGCATCAGGCTCTTAGCTTCCTTCGGGTCCAGCTTCTTGCTGACAAAGAGTATCTTGTCGCCATTTGCGTTAACAGGTGCTTTGGCTAAGAGGTCGGGTAGTTGTGCTTTAAACAGCTCCATGGTTTTTTCTTTGCTTTGAGCTGCCAGTTCTACCAGCTCGCTCTTGAGTCTCGTTACTGCTTCCGGTACATCTGCTTCTTTCACGGACAGCATATTGCTGGTATCTACCAGGGCAATGTTTCTATCCTGCATATTTTTCAAGGCTCTGGCGCCGCAGTTAAATTCCACTCTGGTGCCGCCCTTATGCTTCTCAAAACGTAATACTTTAATGAGACCGATATAACCGGTAAGCGGTGGATGAGTACCACAGCAGGTACAGATATCACCATTTTCCACTGCTACAATGCGGATAGAACCGTGAATCTTGTCGTTCTTCTTGCGCATGGTGAGCTTGGCTACTTCACTATCGTTCATATAGTTGCAAGAGATTTTCTTATTTTCCCAGATTTCCTGGTTAGCCATATATTCGGCTTTGTTAACCTCTTCCTGAGTTACTTCTTTATCCAGGTCGATGGTAACCATTTCTTCGTTCATATGGAAACCGATATTATTGGCACCGCAGGATTTCCAAAAAGCGTAGGACAGAATATGCTCGCCCGTGTGTTGTTGCATTCTGTCTAGTCTAACCTGCCAGTCCAAGGTCACGTGCACCTTTTGGCCGGGTTGGAAGGCTTTGTCTGCATAGTGGATGACTTCCTTATCTTTCTCCGCTGCGTAGCTTACCTTGACATCGTCTATCTTGCCTTGGTCAGAGAGCTGTCCTCCCCCTTCCGGGAAAATCACGGTCTTGTCCAAGACCACCAAGAACTTATCTTCCTTAGGCGTGCAGCTGACTACAGTTGCGTCGCATTCGGTAAGCATGGAATTTTGTTCAAAGAGTTTTTCTGTCATAATGTGTCACCTCAAAATTAGGTCCTTCCTGAAACTCGACTTTAATTTTGCCGCTAGCTTCCCAGGCCTTCACATTGCACTTGTTCATGCCACGCACAATGGAGGCGAGCTTAGATGGAACGGTAATGACTATAGTATAGTCTCCTTGGGGCAAATCGGCAATTATTTTTTCCACTTTTATCTTATAACCATAGGATTTGACCAGCTCCCCAAAGGAGGGATGGAATGGTCCTGCCAGGATGTTGCCGATCTTCATCAGCTCAGCATCCGGCTGCAGTCCCATGCGAATCACGGTAATGCCTGCTGCGGTAAAGGCCGCATAGGCTTCGTAGCACTCTTTTACAGCTTCGTCCAGTGTCAGTGGCGTGTACTTGCCTTCTTCAAAAGACTTCGCCAAAGGCGTGTCTTTAATTACCAGCAAGGGATAAATTCTCACGATATCCGGTTTTAAAGCAAGGCCACGGGCAATGGTGTTTTTAAAACTTGCCTCGTCTTGACCGGGCAGACCTATCATAAATTGCAAGCCAACTTTAAAATTATATTTGCGCAGCAGACGCACCGCATTGGCTACATCTTGAGCGGTATGCCCTCTTTCGGCCAGCACCAGAACCTTATCATCCAGAGACTGAGCACCTAGCTCCACTAACGTCACCCGATATTTCTTTAGGAGTGCCAGCTCCTCGTCATTAATATAGTCCGGTCGAGTGGACAGTCTGATACTGCCTGCCCAACCCTTGTCCAGGTAGGTGTTACCCAGCTTTAACAAATTTTCCTGGAAATCCCTCGGCAGCGCCGTAAAAGAACCACCATAAAAAGCAATTTCATTGTTTATGGATGGTTGCACCCATTTGCCATATTTTTCAATTTGTGTTTTGGCTGCTTCTACACCACTCACCTGCTGCCCACTAATGGTCTTCTGATTGCAGAACACGCATTGGTGAGGACACCCGGCATGAGGTATGAAAGCTGGAATGATTTTGCCCATAATTCCTCTAATTCCTCCTAGAGAGAACCAATTGGGGACAGTTCCAAATTGGTCTATTTCAAGAATAATTGTAGTTTAGAATATTATATAAAGATTATAACACATGATTGGAGTGGAACAAGAGGACGATAGTTTTGACGTTCTCTTTTTTGACAAGACCCTGTGGAATGTTATAATTAATTAAGAAGTATCAAAAATGGAGTGGGACTATGAATCGCTTACAAGCCAATCTTTGCTTATTAACCGTAGTCATCTGTTGGTCTTTTGAATACATCCTACAAAAAAATATTCCACCTTCCGTACCTGTACCGGCCGTAATGACCCATACGTTTCTCTTGGGTTGTTTCATCCTGGCAGTGCTTTTTCACAAAAAATTAAAGCAAAACATCACAAAGGATTTGTGTATTAAAGTGGCAGGCTTAGGATTGGTGAGCCTGCTTTATAAGCGTTTTTTTCTAGAGGCTACCCGTTACTTACCTACAGATTTATTTATCTTCCTCAATACTTTACCGTTGGCACTTTTACCTGTACTGCTGCTCCTGTTTTTCCACGAAAAGAAGCCCTGGCAGGTGTGGCTCGGTGATTTATTGGTTGTTTTAGGCATTTTGGGAACCTTGGACTGGAACTTTCCTATGCAGCAAAGCAAAGGCCTTGGCTTCATGGTTGCCTATTCTGTCATCTATTCTCTCTACATTATCTTTCTTAACAAGCTGGCCAAAAAGGAAGAGCCCTTCAGCCTTACGACTTTAATGCTTGGCACCATAGGTTTACTTTCCTTGTTCAGTTGGATTATTCCTGATCCTACCGTGGTTTTTAAGCTGGAGTACTCCAAACCCTTTGTCGCCAGCATCTTTGGTATTGCCTATTTGATTTGTGGCTTTGCTACTGCATTAAATGTTACTACGCAAAAATACCTATCTCCACTGGATTCCGTAGCCATCTATTGCATGCAACCGGCGGTAGTACTCATTATGTCGGTGACCATGCCCCCTATTTTGGCGCGAAAATTCGCTCTTACCTCCACTAATGTGTTATGCTGTTTAATCATTACAGTAGGGGCTTATTTGTGTCAAGTCAATTGGGCCCTGCTCAAGGAGCAGTTGGTCACCAAGCCACAGCACCCTTCCATAAGCAGTAAGATACGCACAACCTTGATCTCCGCCAATAGCCGTTGGTTAATTTTAAAATTATTCATTGTCTATCTGATTGTAGCTTTGCCTTTTAAGCTGTTAGATATTCTTCCCGGTTTTGCCAACATCAGACCCAACAGTGCACTCATTCCTGTGTATGGACTTTTGTTTGGTCCTGCTGGTGCCTTTGCTTGTGGGCTGGGCAACTTTTTCTATGATTTATTAACCGGTTCATTAAACTTTGGCTCTCCTGCCGGTTTAATTGCCAATTTCTGCGTACCTTTGCTCATCTATCGTTTATGGTATCATTTTGTCGGTAAACCATTTGAGTTAGGTACCTTGGAAGATTTAGCCTGGTATATAGTCATCATCATTATTGGTGCTTTGACGAAGGCCTTGCTTATCACCCCTGTAGTTGGCTTCTTTTATCCGGAGGTTGGCAGTGAAGCCTTCTTACGTGTTCTTCTCAGTACTGAATTAGTCTTCTATCTGGTGCCCGCCATTGCCCTTTTGGTGTTCTTGCAAAAAGCATATGGAATTAAGGGCTACGAATAAAAAAAGTAGAGCCAAGGGGACGCGTCCGCTGTCCCACTTTTTTGGAAAAAAGTGGGACGGCGGACGCGTGTGCTGACCCCCTAAAGTTAGACCTAAATTCTAACTTTAGGGGGTCTTTTTATGAAACTTTGCAGGAGATATCGGCTTGAAGTCAAATTGAAGGCTGTAAAGGCATATTTGGACAATGAAGGAAGTTACGGCGTCTTAGTCAAGCGGTACGGCATTTCTGGAAGAGCCGTACTGCAACGATGGGTGAAGACATACCAAGCTTTCGGAGAAAAAGGCCTAATCACTTCAAGAGAAAATAGAGAACACTCTTTCGAATTTAAGCTTCATGTGGTAGAGTCATATTTAACAACAGATATTTCTTATCAGGATCTGGCTCTATCAGTCGGGCTAACCAATTCTCGCGCAATCAAGGAATGGGTAGCTGTTTTTAGGGAAGCGGGTCCCGAAGCTTTGAGACAGAGGCAGGAAGGGAGACCTAACGAAGTGGCTAGGAAGAGAAAGGCGATACCAACTGAGCAGGATAAAAAATCTGAATACGTTAAGCAGCTGGAGCATGAGTTGCTGTATGCGAAAATAGAGAATGCATATTTAAAAGGATTGAGGAGGCTGCGCTTAAAGGAAGCCAAATGGAAAAAAGGGCGAGAGTCGTCCACAGCCTCCGAGGATCATACAGATTAAAGGACATTCTCGCTGTTGCAAAACTACCCAAGGCAACATACATGTACTGGCAGAAGCGCATGAACAAACCCAACCCTGACCTAGAGCTGGAAGAAGAAATTAAAGAGATACGCCTACGGCATAAAGACTTCGGCTACCGCCGCATATATGGCGAACTGAAAAAGCTGGGGATACTCATCAATAAGAAGAAGGTACAAAGAATTGTGCAGAAGCTCGGCCTCCAAGTTACATCCTTTACCCGCAGGAGCAGGAAGTATAGCTCTTACAGGGGAACTGTCGGCACTGTGGCTTTCAATAGACTTAGGCGCAGATTTAACACAAGCATTCCTTACCAGAAAATCACCACCGACACTACAGAGTTTAAATACTATGAGATTGATAACAAAGGACATATGGCTATTAGGAAGCTGTATCTTGACCCATTTATGGACCTGTACAACAGGGAGATAATAAGCTTTAATATTGCCAAACAGCCAAATGCACAAGGCATTATGGCTGCGCTCAACGCAGCCATAGAAGTGACTTCTGATTGCCGGTACAGAAGGACATTCCACTCCGACCAGGGATGGGCATACCAGATGAAGTCTTATGTCGACGCATTAAACAGTCACAGGATATTCCAAAGCATGTCCAGGAAAGGCAACTGTCATGATAACTCTGTAATGGAGAACTTTTTTGGGATAATGAAGCAGGAAATGTACTATGGTTGTGCCTATTACAGTTATGACAGCCTAAAAACGGCTATTGAAAAATATATAAAGTATTACAACGAGCAACGGATTAAGAAATCACTTGGCTGGATGAGCCCTATAGAATACAGGCTGTCTCTCCAAGTATCATGAAAATAACGTAGCAGTAAAAACTGCTACGTTATCAAGTCTAACTTTTTGGGGTCACCACAGCGTCCCCTTGGCTCATTTTTCTTTAGAAACTATACTTTGCTGTTACGCTTAAAATTTCTTTATGCGTATTGGAAGAAGCTTCGCCACGGAACTCGGCCAGGCCCATCCACTTGCCACCTAAGGAACCACGAGCATTAAGGCTATAAGTTACATAGTTTCTGTCGTTGTCACTGGTAATGGAGAAACCGTTGGTATCACCAACAAAGGTGCCGTTCAGCTCAGGATTCAATCCGGACAAAATGCGCTTATAACCGATACTGCCACCCCAGCTGGTTTTGTTGTTAAGGTTACGATTAAGTTCTACACCTAACTCACCACGCCAGGAATTATTGCTGGTGCTGTTCAAGCTCTGCTTAAAGGTACTGCTGCCTGTTTCAGCATAGGCATCTTGTGCAGTATGAGTGTAGGAAAGTTTGCCATAAGGTTTCACTTGCCAGGTCTTATTTTGAGTAGAAGGAATGAAGTATTTGGTCTTCACTTCGCCGTCCCAGACTTTGGCTTTGTAATCACTGTTGGTCTTGGTGCCTTCCCAAGTTACCGATCTATCTAAATCATAATGGTTGCGTCCATAAGTTGCTAAAGCCTGATACTCCCAGTCGCCGTTCTTATGGTCACCATACACACCAATACGCCAGTCATAGCTCTTGCCTTCGATATTATCTGTGTTGTAATCAGTAACGCCATAGCTGAACAAACCACCAATACGAGTAGTGAGGTTTATAGCATGGTCATAACCTACTACACCGCCAAAACTCTTATTTTCTAAACTGTCATTATAGTTGTAGTTTTCAAAACCACGGAACAGCTTAAGCCAAACATTGTTAGTAGCATCCAAAGCTACAGGAATGGACGTCTTCATCTGCGGTGCATTGGCATCCAGGGATTGAGCAGCGTTTACTGGCATAGCACCACTCCAATCTACTGTTTCCATTCTGCTAAAAATCGATTCATTGGTCAATGCGCTCATAGGACTTTGATTTAAGAGTTCAGCTCTTGCCTCAGAAGTAATTTGTTTAGTAAAGGTTCTGGAAACTGCTTCACTCTGATACAGCGTAGAATTCAACACGGCTGTGGTAGCAGAGTTTGGATTGGCTGCTACAGACTGCACGGTCATTTGATTCAGTGCAGCGCCTACAGACTGCTCTGACTGTGTCGAGTTGGATAATTGCCCCAAGCCCTTTTTCTCGTTAGCAGTAAAGTAACCATTATTGCCATCCACCGTCGCAGACAAACTAACATAGGGAGATAAATCTGTAGTAGTCACGTTGCCGGTAATACCACCCTGAGAGGTTAAATAATTATAGGCATGATTGACCAACGGATTGCTCCCACCAGCAACTACTGACAAAGCAGTACCTGTTAGCGTACTGTTGCCTCCAACTACCAGCTTACCGCTATTGGTACCATTGGTTGCAATAATTAATTTACCATTAGAAGTAAAGCTGCCATTCACCGTCAGTGTTCCCACCTGTGGATCAGTGGTAGTAGTGCTACTGCCGGATGCCGCGTAAAACAAATTGCGGGCCTGGGCAGTAAGACCTGGCTGCACTGCACCACTATTGGTTAAGTTGCCGTTAATGGTACCGTAACCGGTAAAGGTAGCGCCACCAGCTACTGTCACTGGACTTGTCAGACTGCCGGTTAAAGCGAAAGACCCTTCCTTCACATTAGTTGCTCCGGTATAAGTATTGGCACCGCTAAGAGCCAGCATGCCTGTACCTGTCTTGATTACCTGGCCTTCGCCACTGATTACGCCACCATACACAGAATCTGTCAGATCTTTAGTCAGCTCTACTGTCATGTTAGACAGAGTATAGCGATAACTGTTAGGATAGTCAGGCAAAGCAGGATGTAGCAAATCTGTAGTATACAGCTCATCCTTCTTGCCCAAATAAATCTCACTGCCACCGACTCCGTTATCATTCAAGGACACCACGGTGAAATCGGCGCCGTTAGCTTCTTTGGAATATTTATTCAAGGCAAACAATGGTATGGCTATATTAATACAGCCATGTTTCTCCTGCTCATTCTTTGTATCCACCCAGGTGCCGCTGGCCGCATCATAAAGGAAGGAAACACCATTGGCCAAGGTAGCCATATCCTCATTTTCCATTCCTGCCAAAGGTACGTTATAGGTAACCCCGTCCTGACCTGTCAGGGTAACGGTAATAATATAATTCTGCGCATTAGGCAGATAAATATACTTAGCAAAGTCGACGGTCCGATAGCCCTTGTATCTGGCTGTCCCGTCCTGACCAAAGGTGCCGCTCTGGGTATAGATAGTTTGTGTGTTCGCCGGTGTATCACCCTTGAGGCTGACCTCCACCTTGTAGCTCATGTCATCCGCCGGCACATAAATACCTACAGCCTTCAGCAGTTGGCTGGCTCCACTGGTTAATTTATCCGCCGTCTTATAAGTTGTAACGGGTTTAAAAATAGCACTAGAGCCTTCAACATAACCTTCCATACCGGCCGGTGCCACAGTATTGACTGCTGTATAGCGTCCCCAGTCTGTTTCCGCGTTAAAAACCCCACCCAGCATCGCCGTAGTATCATCATAGGCAATATAGAAGTAGCCATTCTCGCCGATGGGATAATGCTGGGTGCCTGTCCCCCAGCTATTGCGCATCAGCCAGGCACCAGTATGTACCTTGCCGCTGCTATCCATCATCGTATGACTGTCATCCCAACCAACCAGGGAAACAGCATGATTTGGTGTCCCGGAAGCATGGTAGATGTTAACGTTGTCTTTTCCCCCTTCTGCATAATAACCGATAAAAAGTATGCCCTTTTCTTTAATCAGCTCTTTATAGTAGGCTATATTGTCTTTAAGCTTAATCAGGGCATCATAGTCCGGAATAATTCCATAAACATCGTGGACAGCTGCACCTCGCCCATGTACCAGATTTACTCCTGCCATAGTACTTTTACTGCTGTGATTATCAGTAAAAGGCCATTCACTATTATAAGCTACCCCATACCGCAGCAGGACAGAAATAGGCGTATAGGTTCGCCCGCCAAATTGATAGGGAGCTGTTTGAGAATAAAAAACGAAGCCATCTCCCTCTCCATTTAAAGGTTTCTCCGTAGTCAGCCAGGACAGGTAGCGTTCACTCAAACGCGCTATAGGTGCCATATTAGCAGCCTGTAGTTTTAAATTCAGCGTACTTTCCAGGCTGGCCATAGTAGCAAAAGTCCAGCAATTGTTGTACGGATTCTGGTCACGTACTGCTCCTACCACGGCGTTCGTAGCAGCGCTAGTCCTATCCGTAGGAGTGGTCAAACGCCAGTCAAAATAGTTAGGCAAGTCGGCCGCGTAAACAGGTAATGTTGTAGTTAGTAGTCCCAAGCAAATCAGAGTAGATAATATTTTTTTATGTTGCATCATTATGCCGTCTCCTCATCCATATTCAATTTATGTATCCATTATAGCACGAAAAAAAGTAGAGCCAAAGGGACGCGTCCGCTGCCCCATGGCTCATTTTTCTTTAGAAACTATATTTTGCTGTTAAGCTTAAAATCTCTTTATGCGTATTGCTGCTTGCTTCGCCGCGGAACTCAGCTTGGCCCATCCACCTGCCACCTAAGGAACTACGTGCGTTCAAGCTGTAGGTTAGATAATTTCTGTCGTTGTCGCTCTGAATGGAGAAACCGTTGGTATCGCCAACAAATGTACCATTCAGTTCAGGATTCAAGCCTGACAAAATGCGCTTGTAGCCTACGCTGCCACCCCAGCTGCTTTGGTTGGTAAGGTTACGATTTAGTTCTACGCCAACCTCGCCTCGCCAGGAATTATTGCTGGCGCTGTTTAAGTTCTGTTTGAAAGTGCTGGTGCCAGTTTCAGCATAAGCATCCTGCGCAGTATGAGTATAGGACAATTTACCATACGGCTTTACCTGCCAGGTCTTAGTTCTAGTTGACGGGACAAAATATCTTGCCTTTACTTCGCCGTCCCATACTTTAGCCTTGTAGTCACCATTAACCTTGCTGCCTTCCCAAGCATTAGAACGGTCAATGTCATAATGGTTGCTGCCATAAGTAGCCAGAGCTTGGTACTCCCAGTCGCCGTTATAT